>Ga0209185_1000772_pt1 | contig 33146 bp, 49 predicted proteins | sample SidtaG_2_FD_187425 | JGI IMG/M metagenome (GOLD analysis project Ga0209185, IMG submission 187425) | Marine algal microbial communities from Sidmouth, United Kingdom - Sidmouth_Asex2 metaG (SPAdes) (version 2) | ecosystem: Host-associated > Algae > Red algae > Unclassified | place: Sidmouth... | reverse complement strand
CGTCTGCTCCTTCTCGGGGATCTCGGGCAGTGGGGGCAGGCTCTTCATGGGGGCTGACTACAGCACAGTTCTCGGACGATGTCAGCCGGCCGACTCGGACGCTCGCCCCGGGTTATTGAGAAGTTACTAAGTGAGTGCCATTGGGGTCAGAGTGCCCGCCGACGCTGGCCCGAGTGCGAGGTGCTCGAGTGGATCGAGACCCAGCGCGTCGGAGAAAGCTCGTGACGGCGCACGAGACGCCGGTGACCTCGGCGGCACTCGACGCCACGCCGGTGCACCTTGCAGAGCGCCTGCCGGCCGTGATGACGCTGGCGGTGCTCTGCGAGACGCTCGAGCTGTCGAAGTCGACCGTGTACCGCGCGATCAAGCGCGGCGACCTGCCGAAGCCGCGGCGGATCGGCGGGTGTGCGAGGTGGCTCGGCGACGACGTCGCCCGGGCGCTGGAAGCCGCGTCGATCGGAGCGCCGGTGTGACGGCCCCGAGAGGGGCGGGCGCCCCGGCGGCACACCGGGACGCTCGCGATACCGCTGCCTTGGACGGGCACGAGAAGGATACCGCGACGACGTCGGCGTGCGGCACGTCGAGCGCGACCTACCGGTCGCGGACGCCGATCCCGGTGCTCGAGGCGGTGCGCGCGCAGCCCGACCACATCCGCCGCGCGCTCGAGGAGCACACCGAGCGGGCGGAGTCGACGGGCTGCCTGATCTGGACCGGCGCCCGCAACGCCGACGGCCGCGGGCGGATCACCCTTCGCGTCGGTGACCGCCGCGTGCAGTACGTCGTCCCGCGCGTCGTCTACGCGCTCGAGCACGACGTCGAGCCTGGACGGCGGCTCGTCCTGCACGGCCCGTGCGATCGTCCCGAGTGCTGCGCCGTCGAGCACCTCCGGCTCGGCACCGTCGCCGAGAACGTCGCCGACATGCTCGAGCGTGGACGCGCTCGCATCGGCGAGCAGCACCCGCGCGCGAAGCTCCGCGAGATCGACGTCGAGTTCATCGCCGCGCGGCTCGCCACGCACACCGACGCCGAGATCGCCGCCGCTCTCGGGCACATCGTCTGTCGTCGCTCGATTCGCTGCCTCCGCGATGGCGAGACGTGGTCGCACCTGACCGGTATCCCTCGACGGACCCGACGCCGCGCGGCGGCAGGTGGCAACCGATGAGGCCGGCCACGTACGTCGATCCGTTCGAGACGTGGCGGTGCGCCGTCGACATGCTCGCCGACCACGGCTACACGCTGCCGGCCGACCCGCCCGCTCCCGGTGCCTGGGTGCGCATCCCTGCCGCCGGTAAGGGCGGGCGCAACCGATCGGCGGCCGTGACGATCACCGCCGACGGCGTCGCCGTTCACCTCGTCGACCACGCGAACGACTTCCGCACCACGGTGCAGGCGCGCTCGCCAGCGCCCTGCGACCCGGTTGCACGGCAGGCGCGAGCCGACGACCTTGCGCGGCGTCGCGCCGAGCGCGAGAAGGTGCAGGCGGCCGAGCGATCGAAGGCCATCGCCCACGCCCTCGAGCGGTACGTCGCGGCCGGTCCGGGTGACGGGCACCCTTACGTCGCCCGGAAGGGCCTCCGGAGCGCGCACGGCGCCCGACAGATCGACGACGAGCTCCTCGTGCTCGGACGCGACGCCGACGGCCGCTCCGCGTTCGTGCAGCGAATCGTCGGCGACGGTCGGCGCAAGCTGATCGCCCGCGGTACGTCGTTCGTCGGTGCGTTCGTCACCTTCGGCACGCCGGCACCCGACAGCACGCTCGTCATCGCGACCGGGTGGGCGACGTCGGCGGTGCTGTTCGAGGAGGCCGGACACCCGACCCTCGCCGCGATGGCCGACGGCAACCTCGAGCGCGTCGCGCGGATCGCGCGGGAACGCTACCCCGACGCCGACATCGTGATCGCCGGCGACGACGACCGGGCGAAGGCGTCGAACAGCGGCAGGAAGGCCGCCACGGTCGCCGCCCGCGCCATCGGGGCACGTCTCGCGTTCCCGTCGTTCTGCGACGCCTGCGACGGTTCGTGCAGCGACTTCGCCGACACCCGCGTGTGCGAGCGCCGACGTGCCGGAGCGGTCCGATGACCGACACGACGACGATCCTCGCGGCGGCCGAACCGCTGCCCGTCGAGCCCGTCGAGCCCGACGGTCCCCACGAGCTCGAGACCGGTACCGACGCCGACGCGCGGTGGATCGCCTGCACCGACGAGGACACCCGCGCGTCGGTACCCGGCTTCGAGGTGCGGCGCTACGGCACATCGACCATCCTCGGGCTCTGGCGGCTCGAACACGGCGACAGTGCGGAGTACCGCGTCGGCTCGGCGGTCTGGCTTCGCGGCATGGCGCGCGACGCCGACGGGCTCGACTGGTGCAGCGTCATCGACTTCATCGACCACGACCGCGTGCGGCGCCGCTGGTTGATGCCGCGCGACGTGCTCGCCGGGGACCGTGTCGAGATTCTCCGACAGCTCCTCCGGCGAGGCTTCGACGTCTCGTCCGGGAAGGAGGCACGCGACGCGCTGCACGCTTACGTCAGCGCCGCACCCTGCACGCGGTTCACGACGGTGCGTTCGGCCGGGTGGCAGGGCGAGGCGTTCGTCATGGGCTCCCGCACCATCGGTCCGGGGAACTACCTGATGGCCGACCCACCGCCCGACGCGGTCCCGGAAGGTGATCTCGCGAGCTGGCGCCGGTCGGTCGCGACGCCGTCGCGCGGGAACACCCGGCTCGTGTTCTCGATCTCGTGCGGGCTCGTCTCGCCGCTCCTGCGCCTCGCCGACGTCGAGTCGGGCGGCGTGCACCTCGTCGGCGGCTCGAGCATCGGGAAGTCCACGGCGGCTCACGTCGCCCGCTCCGTCTGGGGGAAGGGCCTGCAGACGTGGCGGGTGACGGACAACGGCATGGAGGCCATCGCCGCGCGGCACTCGGACATGAGCATCGTGCTCGACGAGATCGGGCAGGCGGACGGACGCGTTGTCGGCGAGATGGCGTACATGCTCGCCAACGGCCAGGGCAAGGGCCGGGCCTCGCGTGACGGTACCGACCGGGCACGGCAGACGTGGCGGCTGTTCCCGCTCTCCACCGGCGAGACGACGATCGGGAAGGCGATGAGTGACGTCGGCAAGCAGACGAAGGCCGGGCAGGAGGTGCGGCTCGCGACCGTCGAGGCCGACGCGGATGCCGGTCTCGGGCTGTTCGAGAACACGCACGGCGCGGCGCCGGACGCGTTCGCCGATGCGCTCGTCGCGGCCTCCGCCCGCCACCACGGTACCGCCGGCCCCGCGTTCGTCGAGCGGCTGGTCGCCGACACCGACGCGGCGCTCGCGGCCGTCGAGACGGCGCGCACCGAGTTCGCGCAGCGTCACCGGCTCCACGAGGCCGACGGCCAGGTGCAACGCGTCGCCCGTCGCTTCGCGCTCGTCGCCGCGGCTGGCGAACTCGCGACCTGGTACGGGCTGACCGGGTGGGAGAACGGTGAGGCCACGGTCGCGGCGCTGACGTGCTTCACGTCGTGGCGTGACTCGTGGACGCCGTCGGGTTCGCGGGAGAACGAGCGAGCGATCGAGCAGGTTCGTGCCTTCCTGCAGACGCAGTCCGCACGGTTCGAGTCGGGTGCCGACGGCGACGACCGACACCCGGTCCGAGACCGTGCCGGATTTCGGGTCAGCGGCGAGACCGGCGGAGAGTGGTTGATCTTCCCCAAGGTCTTCCGCGAGGAGGTTTCCGAAGGGCTCCGCGCCGAGCAGATCGCCGACGCGCTCGAGGCGGCCGGGTACCTCGTCACGGAGACGGCGGGCGGACGGCGCGTCCGGCAGGTGCGGCGACGGGTTGGAGGCGCTCGACAGCGTGTCTACGCCGTCCGCGACGCGATTCTCGAGGGCGACGACGATGCGCGCTGAACCCTCGGTTTCCGGACTGCCTGATTTTCGCGTGTCCCACGTGTCCCGCGTGTCCCGTTCGGCCGAAAACGGCGCCGTGGCGGGCTATCAGCCGGGACACACCGTGTGCGGAGCCGGGACACATGGGACACTCGGGACACAGGGCCGATTCGTGTCCCGCCGAGTGTGTCCCGGGCTGAGAGCCGCACTGTGCCTAGCTCTCAGACTTCCCGGGACACATGGGACACGCGGGACACAGGTTGTCGGCGAGGTGGCGCGGTGACCCGCCGTCTGCCCTCGAAGCCGGGCCCGGGCCGCGACTTCCGTGCGCTCGCGGGCGGCCCCGACCTGCCCGAGCGCGCCCATGACCGGCGTCCCGACGACGTCACGATCCGCGTTCGTACCCGCCCCGACGGCACGCGCTGCGCGCTCGTGATCGCGTCGGTCGTGCTCGAACGGCCGGCCGACGTGCGCGAGCTCGCCCGACGGCTCGGCGCGGCGGCCGAGGCGCTCGAGGGTTCGCCGTCGTGACCGGCCGCACTCGACCGCGCGGGTTCGCCCCGTACAGCCCGCGTCCCGATGCGCTCGCGCTGATCGAGGCGACGCGCGGCGTGCTCGAGGAGTACCGCGCACACCTGCCGCTCACGCTCCGACAGGTGTTCTACCGGCTCGTCTCCGCCGGCGACGTCGGTAAGACCGAACGTGACTACGGACGGCTCTGCGAGGTGCTCGGGCGCGCTCGACGTGCCCGGCTCCTCCCGATGGATGCGTTCCGCGACGACGGTTTCCGCCGCGACCGCCCGCCCGGGTGGCAGAGCGCCGACGCCGTCACCGACGCGGTGCGCTCGACCGTCGAGGGCTTCACGCTCGATCGACAGGCGGGGCAGGACGTGCGCCTGCTCGTCTGGTGCGAGGCACAGGGCATGGTCCCGCAGCTCGAGCGCGTGGCGCACGACTACAGCGTGCCGGTGCTCTCCTCCGGCGGATTCGACTCGATCACCGCCAAGCACGCCCAGGCCGTCGAGATCGCCGGCGACGAGCGCTCGACGGCTGTCCTCCACGTCGGCGACCACGATCCGAGCGGCGTGCACCTGTACGGCTCGCTCGACGAGGACGTGCGCGCGTTCGTGGACGGGTACGGCGGGCGCTGCTCGTTCGCACGGCTCGCCGTGACACCGGCGCAGGTCGAACGGCACGGGCTGCCGACGGCGCCACCGAAGGCGACGGACCGGCGGGCGTTCGAGGGCGAGACGACGCAGTGCGAGGCGCTACCGCCGGACGCGCTCGCCGACATCATCCGCGACGCGATCGAGGCGCGGCAGGACGGCGAGACACGCCGGGCCGTGATCGAGCGCGAGCACGAGGAACGCGAGCGGCTGCGCGAACGCTTCGGGCTCGTCGCGTGACGAACAGCAGACGCAAGGGCGCCACGGGCGAGCGGGAGTTCGCCGCCGCCGTTCTCGACGCGCTCGACGTCAAGCTCGTCCGGCAACTCGACCAGTGCCGAGGCGGCGGGTTCGACCTCGCGCCCGAGCCTGACGACGCCTCGCCGACGGCCGCATGGTTCCGCCGGCACGCGATCGAGTGCAAGCGCCACCGGACGGCGCTAGCGGGAGAGATCGCCGGATGGTGGACGCAGACCGTCCGGCAGGCCGACGCCGCCCGTCTCGCCCCGATGCTCGCCTACCGGGCCGACCGCCAGCCGTGGCACGTCGTCCTCGCCCTCGACGCGCTCGCGCCGGGTACGGCCACCGACGGCGCGCCTCTCCCCGCGACCGTCACTCTCGACGGCCTCGCCGCCCTTGCGCGGGCCTGAACCACCCCGGCACCGGACGCGTCGGGCGGCCCGCTTGCGTGCCGAGTGTCCAAGCCGCCGACCTTCTCCCGACAGAGACCATCGACATGACCACTACACCGCGCGAACGACTCGTCGAAGCCTGGACCGAGCTGGACGGGCTCGGCCGCTGCACGCTCGGCGTCGAGGACATCACGCTCGATCTGTTCGTCCTCGAGCAACACGCCGACCGGGTGGTGCTCGGGTCGGACGACGCCTCGTTCGTCGTACGACTCGCCTACCGCGCGCCCACCGACGAGCCCGCGCAGATCGTCGCCATGAACGAAGCCGCGCGCGCGTTGCTCCGCGCCGCGCTCGACGCGAGCGACTTCCAGCCGATCAGCGCGACGATCGAACCGAGCAAGACGATCGACCAGCTACGACGAGCGCGGCTGCACTGACCACCGTCACCGACGGATGCCACGACACATGAACGGGAGGACCGTCCCGATGATCGCCACGACGACGAACGCACCCACCCTGACGCTCGCCCACGCCCACGAAGGCATCGAGGCCGCGGTGCATGCCGTCGGCCGCGGTTGCACCGCACCCGTCGAGGCACGGGGGACGGCCGCACGGGGCGAGCGGCCGACGAGCCCGTGCCAGGACACCCGGTTCCAGCTCGGGAACGTCGCATGGCGGGCGCGTCGGTCCCCAGGACGACGGCGACGCTTCCCCGACGCCGAGACGCTCGGGGCGGCCTGCGTCGGGTATCTCAGGTGGTGCGACGCGAACCCGCTGATCGACGTCGAGCCTGTCGTCTACCGTGGCGCCGTGACGATGCTGCTCGAGGTGCCGAGGCTGCGCCCGTACACGATCGCGGGGCTCTGTACGCACCTCAAGGTCGGAAGATCGACGTGGGGCGACTACCGCCGCCGGCCCGCTTTCTCGGCAGTCTGCGAGTGGGTGGAGGACGCGATATGGGTGCAGCAGTTCGAGGGCGCGGCGGTCGGGCTGTTCGATCCGCGGATCATCGCGTGGTCGCTCGGACAGCGACGCGACGGCCTGTTCTGACACGCCGTCTGTCGCGACGGGAGCACGGACGCTGCTGCCGCTCCCTTCCTCTACACCACCATGCGTCCGCGGACGCACCTCACGAGACTCCGAGCCATGCACGATGCCGACGAACCATCGATCGACAAGCCTGCCGACAAGCCGCGTACGAAGACCGTGAAGATCCGCGGCGAGAAGGGCGTGAGCAAGGCGAACAAGATCGCCCGCACCTCCTTGGCGCCCGAGTTCGGCGCGCTGCTCGCGATGTCGGCAATCAACAAGAAGAGCGCCGTTCACAAGGAGGTTGAACTGGACGCCCTGCTCGACGAGCTGATAACCGCGACGAGCGACGAGGGCGCGACCGGAACGAACCGCTTGATGTCGCAGGCCATCGTTCTGGACAGGTTGTTCACGCACCTGACGGCCGCCGCCATGCGACAGGAGTACGTGTCGCAGATCGCCCCGGCGCTCACTCTCGCCCTGCGGGCGCAGGCGCAGTGCCGGGCGACGTTGCAGGCGGTCTCCGACATCCGACACCCGCGTCAGTACGTCGGGACGCAGAACGTCACCGAGCAGTACAACGCGGGCGGGCACCAACAGGTCAACCGCGACGCGCACGCGGGAACCGCCGAGAATCCGCCAACCGAACTGTCAGAGGGCACGACGAATGAGCTACATCCGAACGGAGGCGCACCGTCAGGCGTCGAGGGAGCGGGCGATGCGCTCGAGGCCGTGGAAGCACTCGACGGGACCGCGAACGGCTGAGGGGAAAGCCTCGAGCAGTCGCAACGGCTACCGGGGCGCAATCCGTCCGACGTACCGACAGCTCGCCCGCGCCCTTCGCGAGCAGCAGCGGCAGCTCCGTGAGGTGCTCGCGTGAACCTCGCCGATCCCATCCGGTTCGAGCGGGCGGTCGGCTGGCTCGAGCTGGACGGCTACCGTCCGGAGTACGCGCGACAGGCGTACCGGCTCGCGTGCGTGGGGTTCGAGCCGACCGGCATCGCCGAGTTCTTCGAGGTGGACGGCGCGACGTTCCAGGCATGGCGAGCGCAGCACCCGGAGTTCGCTCAAGCGCTCGAACGCGGTGCAATCACGGCAGACCTTGACGTGGCGGCGGCGCTGTACCGGACGGCGGTCGGTCACGAGCGGACGGAGACCCGCATCGTCGGCGGACAGCCCGTCGCGTACACCGTCCACGTCCCGGCCAACGTGCGGGCGTGCATGTACTGGCTCGAGCGACGGCGCCCCGAGGAGTGGAGCGTCCGGCGAGAGGTGCGGGCGGACGTCGAGCACGTGCCGTTCTCGCTCGCGAGCGACTGACGCCAACGGAACAGCTCACGGCCGGACCGGGCCGAACCGCGATTTCTGGATATCGAACCGGGGCGCGACGCCTGCGCCTGCCACCGTGCCGCGCGGGCGACGCTCCTACTCGTCGCGCTACTTCAACGCGCGAGCGGCGATCCGATCGAGGTGTCGGCGAGCCCAGGCGGAGAACCCTTCCTCCCCGGCCGCGCGCTTGTAGGCCGCCTCCTGCTCGTCGGTGACGCGTAGGCGCAGCGTTGGCCCGGTCGGCTTCGCCCCGATGGGTGGGCGCCCTATTGGCTTCGAGGGCTTGTCGGGCTTCTTCACAATTGTAGCCACATAAGTGTTGACATGGGTACAATTGTAGCTACACTAATCGTCACGGTCAACGGACGACCGACACCCTGGCAAGGATGGCCGGCGAGGGTTGCAGCCCCCGCCGACCGAGCCATGACCGCAACCGTTGAGAGCACACGATCATGACCAGTCACACCGTACAGCACGCCCCCGACACCCGCACCGACCTGGGCGCTATCCGCGTCGGCACCGTCGCGCTCGGCACCCGCGCGGCGAACGACCCGCCGGAGCCCACGCCCGACACGGCCGCCCTGCCCGAGACGCGCGACGCCGTCCTCGCACTGATCGCCGACGGGAAGTTCTTCGCCGTCGAGTTCGAGAAGCGCGACGGGACGCTCCGCACCATGCAGGCGCGGCTTGGCGTGACGCAGCACCTCAAGGGCGGCGAGAAGTCGTACAGCGACGCTGCGAAGGGCATCGTGACCGTCTACAGCATCGACGCCGCCGGGTACCGCTCCGTCCGCCTCGACTCGATCCGCACCCTGACCGTGAAGGGCCGCACCTACGTCGCCGCCGGAGCGTCGCTCTGATGGGCGCCCCGGACCTCTGGCGCTACTGCACCGCCGTCGAGATCAGGCGGCTCACCGGCCGCTCGACGACGCAGGGTCAACGCGAGTGGTGCGCCGAGCATGGCGTGCCGTGCCACCGCCGCCCCCGTGTCGACGAGGCTCAGGTGTGGATCACCGAGGACGTGTCCCGTCGACTCGCGGGCTTCCGTGATCCCGTCGTCGGCTCGTTCGCTCCGCGCGCCGTGGCCGAGCCCGCGCCCCACCCCCGTGCCGCCTGACGGACCGACCCACGCCGCACGGACGCAGCACCACCAGACCGCCGCCGTCGAGCGGCAACCACCACCGGAGACACCCATGCAGAAGACACCCGAAATCGACGACGGCCGCGCTGTCGAGCGACAGATCGCCGACCTGATCCTCCAGGCTGCCGGCACCGTGCACATCGTCACGTCGAGCGCGCACGGCGGACCGGGCGAGCCGACCGCCTTCGAGTTCCGCGAGGACATCGTGCTCGACTCGCTCGCCGGCGCTCGCGAGCTGATCCGCACCGCCCGCGCGCTCGAGGACAGAACGACGTCCTCGTTCACGGGGCAGGGCGCGGCGTTCCCGAGCACCGAGGTCGAGACGTGCATGTTCCGCCCGATGGCCGCGAGCACGGACCGATGGCCGGGCGACATCGTCTCGACGAGCCTCTCCCGCGCCGATCACGTCCTCACCGTCCTGATCGATGGGGCGACCGACGGCGTTCGCTTCTCCGCCTCGATCGACGCGGTGCTCGGGACGCTGTGGGCCGTGACGGGACTGCTTGACGGCGCCTCGAACGCGCTCGCCCGCGTGTCCTGGCTCGACATCCCGAGCTTCGAGACCGTGCAGGTGGCGGCATGACGCCCGCCGAGCACCTGTCGGCGATCCGCGACGCGCTGACCGAGGCGGATGACGCGGTCATGGAGCTCCAGACGTTCGTCGCGATCAGCCACGTACCTTCCGAGGCGGCTCGCCGCGCGATCGTCGGGGAGGCCGTGCGAACGACTCATGCTCTCGACCAGCTCGTGAGCAGGCCGGGCGGCGGCGGCCTGTCCATGACCTTCGAGGCGGAGAGCACGCCCGAGGACATCATCGCCACCGGCACGCTCGCCGAACGCTTCGACGGACTGCCCTACGATCTCGCCGGGTGCCTCACCGGACGGGCGGCGGCGGTCGCCGTCTGCGCCGAGCGAGCCGTCGCCGCCGACGTGGACCTCGTCACCGTCACGATGGCGCTGTGGAGCATCTCCGGCGACCTCCGGTTGCTCGGGACGATCCTCGAGCGCGTGACGCTCGCGGATGTCGCCGAAGCCGCCTGACCGGCGCTCGGGCGCCACGGACGGCGCTCGGTTTCACCGCAGTCCGTGCGGGCAGGGAGGCCGACATCTCGCGGACACGAGGACTCCCCGTCACGGACCGCCAGCCGTCACACCGGCAGCGTCCGTCAGTGCGACGCGCCGAACAGCGCCAGCACGTCCCGCATCGGCAGGAACATCCGCACCTGATCGTCGGCGGCCCTGACGACGCCGTCGAGCGGCTGGAACCCTTGATGCCGGTAGAAGCGCTCGGCGGGCTCGTCGAGGCAGTCGACGACGACGGCGTGGGCGTGCAGCTCCGCGTGCATCGCGGCGAACTTCCCGAGCGCCGCACCGAGTGCGATCGAGCCGAAGCCCTGCCCGTGGAACGCGCTCGCGACGCCGAGCTGACCGAGAAGGAACACCGGCACGGGGTAGTGCGGCAGACGCTTCGCCCGGCTCGGCGGAAGCTCCGCGCGGTCGATGCTGCCGGGGGCGATCGTGAAGAACGCGACCAACGGTGCGGGCGCGTCGTTCGCGGCGTTCGGGTCGGGCAGGACCAGCGTCCGGCTGACGCCGAGCTCGGCGTGCTTCGCCGCCTTCTCTCGAAGGAAGCGGTTCAGCGGCTCCCGGCCGCAGTCGAACGCGTTCCGGTCGTGACGCCGCCGGTCGAGCTGGACGAACGTCCTTCCGTCGTTCACTCGACGCGGTAGCCGCTCGCGCGCTCGGCCGAACGGCGAAGCGCCTCGTTCGGTCCGGTGGCGTTGTCGCAGGCCGCGACGAAGCGATCGAACGCCGAGCCCTCGAGGGTGATCCGGTTCGACGCGTCGAGGACGCTGCGGGCCTCCGCGTCGGCGGCACGGCGCACGAAGTCGGACAGGCTCGCGCCGGTCAGCTCGGCCGCCTGCGACAGCCGGCGCTTCGTCTCGCCCGACATGCGGATGTCGAGCCGTACCTCGTTGCTGCTGGTGCTCATTGCGCGCGCTCTCGAACCGTGGGTTGGTGTCCGGACATTGTACGGACAAACGAGTTCAGTTCCAGCGGCCCGAGGATGCGGGACTTGAGAGAGGCGTCGCGGTGGGTCCGGTCCTGAGGGCCGGTGCCACGGACGGCGTCAGTGGGACGGGTGGTGGGACAATTCAGCGTCGATCGGCGCCATGTCGTTCGAGATCAGTGCCTTGTCGGCGTACCGATCAGATCAAGCTCAACTGATCGGCGGCGGTGTTCGCACCGCATCGGATCGTGTCGTCACCGAGGAAGCCCGCCGCGAGCGGGCTTCCTCGTTTTCGTCAGAGCGTGGGCACGGCACCGAGACCGCCCTCGTCGACGGTGTCCATCTTGCAGCCGCAATCGGGGCAGATGCAGCCTTCCCCCTCCTTGCAGCCTTCCGAGCAGTAGTGACGTCCGTCCTCGGCGACGATGCCGGCGTCGCCGATCTCGCACGTGCAGGAGGTGTGGGCGCAGTCGTTGTCGGACATCTCGGCGTACTCCTTCGTCGGTGAGCGGTCACCATCGTGACATGCGTCGGCGGAACGATGCCTCGGTCTGCAGGATCGTCCGTTCCGCCGAGTCGGCTGCCGTCGACGATCGCGGAAAGATCGACGGGTGCGGCGTCGTAGGCGGTGCGAGCGATCACGGTGCGCCGACGCGGTCGCCCACGCCGTGAATCCGCCGACCGCCGCCGTCGGACAGGCCGCGCGCGCGGCGAGACGTCGCCCGCCGCATCCCGGGCGCGCGTCACGGGCCGCGCGAGCCTGCCCGGGCCGCCCGGAACTCTCGCCGTTCCCGCTCGACCTCGTCACGCAGGGCGCAGCCGGCGACGTGATCGTTGACCAGCCCGAGCGCCTGCATCAGCGCGTACATCGTCGTCGGGCCGACGAACTTCCAGCCGCGCGACTTCAGGGCTCGGGCCAGGGCGATCGAGGCCTCGGTCGTCGGGTTGTCGCGCAGCCAGCGGGCGGTGACGGTCCGCGGGCGAGCCGACGGCGGTGGTTCGAAGCCACGGAAGAACGCGCCGAGCGAGCCCGCCTCGTCGCGCAACTCCTGCGCGCGCCTCGCGTTGTGGATCGCCGCCTCGATCTTGGCGCGGTTGCGCACGATCCCGTCGTGGCGCAGCAGCCGCTCGACGTCGCGCGAGCCGAGGTTCGCGACGGTGTCGATGGCGAAGCCTCCGAAGGCTTCGCGAAAGGCCTCGCGCCTGTGCAGGATCGTCCGCCACGAGAGCCCGGACTGGAAGCCCTCGAGGCAGACCTTCTCGTAGAGACGATCGTCCTCCGCGACGGGTCGGCCCCATTCCTCGTCGTGGTAGCGGAGGTGGCGATCGTCCACGGTGGACCAGGCGCAGCGCGGGCGCCCGTCCGGGCCTTCCCGAAGTCCCTCGGCCGTGTCCTTCGCGGAGGCGGCCATGTCCGTGTCGATCTGTTCCACGGGTTCATTGTCGAGGTTCCCGCGGCGCTTGTCCCGTGCCCTCCGGACGAGATCATGCGAGACCGGAAGGCCGTTCGCGCACGATCGGGCGAGCCGTGGCGGCACGCGCGACTCGCCGAAAAACCCGCGTGAGGGTGTTTCGATTCACGAATCCGCGTGTTATATTGGCCAGCTACCCGCCGGTCGAGTGTTCGCGCACCCTCCCGACGGGCACGGCGTACGGAAGTTTCAACGATTCCCTCGCCCCGGCCACGCAGGCCCGACCGCCCGACCCGCTCCCGTCCCGGACGTCTCCACGTCCCGAGGCGCCGGCGCTCGCGGCGTGTTCTTCCCGCGTCCGGCGTCCGGGGTGGTCCCAAGCGAGTGTGGAGAAGCACGATGGCTCTAGGTGTGGTAGGTCGAAAGCTGGGCATGACCCGGGTGTTCGACGAGAGCGGCGTATCCACGCCCGTCACGGTCGTCGAGGCGCCCGCCAATCGCATCACCGCCACCAAGACGGTCGAGAGCGACGGCTATCGCTCGGTGCAGGTCACGGTCGGCGAGAAGAAGGCCAGCCGCCTGACCAAGTCGGAGGCGGGACATTTCGCCAAGGCGAACGTCGAGGCCGGTCGAGGTCTCTGGGAGTTCCGTCTCGAGGCGGAGTCCGACGCAGAGCTCGCCGTCGGCGGCACCGTCGGCCTGGACATCTTCGAGGTCGGCCAGAAGGTCGACGTCATCGGCACGAGCATCGGCAAGGGGTTCGCGGGTGGCGTCAAGCGCCACAACTTCCAGATGCAGGACGCGACGCACGGCAACTCGCTGTCGCACCGGGCGCCGGGCTCGATCGGTCAGAACCAGACGCCCGGACGGGTCTTCAAGGGCAAGAAGATGGCCGGTCACATGGGCAGCGTCCGCACCACGACGCAGAACCTGACCGTCGTGCGCATCGACAGCGAGCGCGAGGTGATCCTGATCCGCGGCCCGGTACCGGGCGCGAAGGGCGGCGACGTGATCGTCCAGCCTGCGGTCAAGGCCAAGAACGCGCGCGCCTGACGGCTCGCGGCACCCGATAACGAGGACGGCAGACGATGGACTTGCAGACTCACGGCGGCGGATCGGTCTCGGTATCCGAGCGCGTGTTCGGCGCCGACTGGAACGAGGGCCTGGTGCACCAGATCGTCACGGCGTATCTCGCCGGCGGACGGCAGGGCACGTCGGCGCAGAAGACGCGCTCCGAGGTTCGTGGCGGCGGGGCCAAGCCCTGGCGGCAGAAGGGCACGGGCCGCGCCCGGGCCGGCACCTCGCGGGGGCCGATCTGGACCGGCGGCGGCGTGACGTTCGCCGCCAAGACGCGCGACTACACGCAAAAGGTCAACAAGAAGATGTACGCGGGCGCGATCCGCTCGATCCTGTCGAAGGCGGCCGCCGACGGCACGCTGGTCGTCGTCGACGCGTTCGAGATGAGCGAGCCGCGCACCAGAGGCATGGTCTCGCGTCTCGGCGAACTCGGTGTCGAGGGTCGTGTCCTGATCCTCGTCGACGAGGTCGAGGAGAACGTGTGGCTCGCCAGCCGCAACCTTCCGCACGTGCACCTGCTCGACGTCGACGGCGTCGACCCGGTCAGCCTCGTGCGCCACCCGCGCATCGTCGTCACGACGGCGGCCATCAAGCGGCTCGAGGAGCGCCTCGCATGAACGACCAGCGACTGTACAAGGTGCTGATCCGCCCGCACGTCTCGGAGAAGACCGCGACGAGCGCCGAGATGCAGGGCCGTCACGCGTTCCGCGTCGCCGGCGACGCGACCAAGACCGAGGTGCGCAAGGCCGTCGAGAAGATCTTCGGCGTCGACGTCAGGAGCGTCCAGATCAGCAACGTGCGCGGCAAGACGAAGCGCTTCGGTCAGGTCGAGGGCAAGCGCTCCGGCTGGCGCAAGGCGATCGTCCGTCTCGCCGAAGGTCAGGATCTCGACTTCATGAGCATGGAGGGCTAGGAAGATGGCACTCGTCAAGTCCAAGCCGACTTCCCCCGGCAAGCGCTTCCAGGTCCGTGCGGTCGACCGATCGCTGTCGAAGGAAGGTCCGTACGAGCCGCTGCTCGAGAAGCTCGGCAAGTCCGGTGGCCGCAACAACAAGGGGCGCATCACGACGCGCCACGTCGGTGGCGGCCACAAGCGTCGCTACCGCGTCGTCGACTTCCGTCGCGACAAGGACGGCGTCCCGGCGGTCGTCGAGCGCGTCGAGTACGACCCGAACCGCACCGCGCACATCTGCCTGCTGAAGTATGCCGACGGCGAGCGTCGCTACATGATCGCCCCGAAGGGCGTTTCCGCCGGCGCGCAGTTGATGTCCGGTCGCGAGGCCCCCATCAAGGTGGGCAACTCGCTGCCGCTCGCCAACATCCCGGTCGGCTCGACCGTGCACTGCATCGAGCTGAAGCCCGGTCGCGGCGCGCAGGTCGCGCGCAGCGCCGGGGCCGCCGTCCAGCTCGTCGCCCGCGAGGGTCAGTACGCCACGCTGCGGCTGCGTTCGGGCGAGACGCGCCGCGTCCAGTCCGAGTGCCGGGCGACGATCGGCGAGGTCGGCAACGGCGAGCACGCGCTGCAGAAGCTCGGCAAGGCGGGCGCGATGCGCTGGCGCGGCGTGCGTCCGACGGTTCGCGGTGTGGCGATGAACCCGGTCGATCACCCGCACGGTGGCGGCGAGGGTCGCACCTCCGGTGGTCGGCATCCGGTCAGCCCGTGGGGCACGCCGACGAAGGGTCACAAGACCCGCTCGAACAAGCGCACCGACGGGATGATCGTCCGTCGCCGCAGCAAGAAATAAGAGAGAGGGGATCCCGTGCCGAGAAGTCTCAAGAAAGGCCCGTTCGTCGACGCTCACCTCTCCAAGAAGGTGGACGAGGCGCGCGCGCAGAACAGCAAGCGCCCCATCCGCACCTGGTCGCGCCGCTCGATGATCCTGCCCGACATGGTCGGTCTGACGATCGCCGTGCACAACGGCCGTGTCCACGTGCCGGTGCTGGTCTCGGAGAACATGGTCGGGCACAAGCTCGGCGAGTTCGCCGCGACGCGCACGTACAAGGGCCACGTCGCCGACCGGAAGTCGAGGTAGTCATGGAAGTCGAATCGCGATTGAAGATGGCGCGCATCTCTCCGCAGAAGGCGCGACTGGTGGCCGACCAGATCCGCGGCATGTCGGTCGAGGGCGCGCTCGAGGTGCTGACGTTCAGCGAGCAGAAGGCCGGCGCGATCATGAAGAAGCTGGTCGACAGCGCGATCGCCAACGCCGAGCACAACGAAGGGGCGGACATCGACGAGCTGCGCGTCTCGGCGGTGCAGGTCAACGAAGGGCCGACGATGAAGCGGCTTCGCGCTCGGGCCAAGGGGCGGGCCAACCGCATCCTCAAGCGCACCAGTCACATCACCGTCACCGTCTCGGATTCCAGGAGCTAGTCGGCATGGGTCAGAAAGTACATCCGATCGGCATCCGCCTCGGCATCAGCCAAGACTGGAATTCCACCTGGTACGCGGACACCGAGGACTACGCGGACTACCTGAACGACGACATCAGGATCCGCGAGTTCCTGAAGAAGCAGCTGTCGCACGCGTCGGTCAGTCGCATCCAGATCCAGCGTCCCGCGAAGGCGGTCATCATCACGATTCACTCGGCACGGCCGGGCATCGTCATCGGCAAGAAGGGCGAGGACGTCGAGCGTCTGCGTCGCGCGCTCGCGCCGATGCTCGGGATCAACATCAACAACGTCAAGATCAACATCGCCGAGATCAGGAAGCCCGAGCTCGACGCGCAGCTCGTCGCCGAAGGCGTCGCCCAGCAGCTCGAGCGCCGCGTCATGTTCCGCCGTGCGATGAAGCGCGTGCTGACGAACACGATGCGCCTCGGCGCACAGGGCGTGAAGATCGCCGTGTCGGGGCGTCTGAACGGGGCGGAGATCGCGCGCCGCGAGTGGTATCACGACGGACGTGTGCCCCTGCACACGCTGCGAGCGGACATCGACTACGGCACGGCCGAGGCGAAGACGACCTACGGGGTCATCGGCATCAAGGTGTGGATCTGCCACGGCGAGGTGTTCGATCTCGAGGACAAGCGCTCGAAGAGCACCGTCAGCAACACGAACAAGTAGCGGACCATGCTTCAACCGAAAAGAACCAAGTTCCGCAAGCAGCACACCGGTCGCAACCGGGGGCTCGCGCAGAACGGCAACCGTGTCAGCTTCGGCGAGTACGGGTTGAAGGCGACCGATCGCGGTCGGCTGACGGCCCGTCAGATCGAGTCCGCCCGGCGCGCCATGACCCGTCACATCAAGCGTGGCGGCAAGATCTGGATCCGCATCTTCCCCGACACGCCGGTGACGAAGAAGCCGATCGAGGTGCGCATGGGCAAGGGCAAGGGCAACGTCGAGTACTGGGTGGCCAAGATCCAGCCCGGCAAGATGCTCTACGAGATGGAAGGTGTCAGCGAGCAGGTCGCGCGCGAAGCCTTCGCGCTCGCGGCGGCCAAGCTGCCGATCGGCACCACCTTCGTGATCAGGACGGCGGCATGAGTCAAGGTAGCAGCAGGGGTGCCGAGTTGCGCGGCAAGTCGGCCGACGAGCTCGAGAAGGAGCTCACGGGCCTCTATCGCGAGCAGTTCAACCTGCGCATGCAGCAAGGCTCGGGTCAGGACGTCAAGCCGCACGATCACAAACGGGTACGGCGCGAGATCGCGCGCATCAAGACGATCATGAACGAGAAGTCCACGTCGGAAACGCAGGGTGCGGGTGCCTGAGATGAGCGATCAAGAGAACACGAGCGCCGCGGGCGGTACCGACGAGGCACCGAAGCGGCAGCGCACCGAGTCCGGTCGGGTGACGAGCAACAAGATGCAGCAGACGGCCGTGGTCCAGGTCGAGCGGCGCATCCAGCATCCGATCTACGGCAAGTACATGCGTCGCAGCAAGAAGTACCACGTGCACGACCAGAACAACGAGCTGAACGTCGGCGACGTCGTGCAGATCCGCGAGTGCCGTCCGATCTCCAAGACCAAGTCCTGGACGCTCGACAAGGTCCTCACCGCCGCGACCGAGTAGGCTCGCGCCGGGCCTCGCGAGAGGTCTGCCGCAGCTCGCGGGAAGCGGGGGCGGGGCAGGGATTCACACCACAAGAACAGGTTCGGGAAGGTAGCGTCCGATGATTCAAATGCAGAGCGTCCTGAACGTCGCGGACAACAGCGGCGCCCGGCGAGTCATGTGCATCAAGGTGCTCGGCGGCTCGCACCGGCGCTACGCCCGGGTCGGCGACGTCATCAAGGTCAGCGTGAAGGACGCGATCCCGCGCGGCAAGGTGAAGAAGGGCGAGGTCTACAACGCCGTCGTCGTCCGCACCCGCAAGGGCATCCGGCGCGGTGACGGCTCGGCGATCCGCTTCGACGCGAACGCCGCCGTCATCCTGAACCAGAAGCTCGAGCCGGTCGGCACGCGCATCTTCGGGCCGGTCACGCGCGAACTGCGCACCGAGCGGTTCATGAAGATCGTCTCGCTCGCACCCGAAGTGCTTTGACGCAGTCGCGCGACGACAGTAACAAGAGAGAGACATGCAACGTATCAGGCAGGGCGACGACGTGATCGTGCTCGTCGGCAAGGACAAGGGGCGGCGCGGCAAGGTCGATCGCGTGGTGGGCGAGCGGGTGTTCGTCGACGGCGTCAACCTCGTCAAGAAGCACGTCAAGGGCAACCCGCAGGCCGGGGACCCGGGCGGCATCCAGGAGAAGGAAGCGTCCGTGCACGTCTCCAACGTCGCGCTGTTCAACCCGGCGACGAAGAAGGGCGGACGGATCGGCTTCCGCACGAACGACGGTGGCCGGAAGGAGCGATTCTTCCGCGCCGACAACAACGCAGTGGACGGCTGAGGGGCATGGCCAGACTCAAGCAGGATTACCGCGAGCGCATCGTCCCCGAGATGATGAAGGACCATGCGTACAAGAGCGTCATGGAAGTGCCCAGGATCGAGAAGATCACGATCAACATGGGCCTCGGCGAGGCGGTCGGGGACAAGAAGATCCTCGAGAACGCCGTCGCCGACATGACCGCCATCGCCGGGCAGAAGCCGGTCGTGACGATCGCGCGGAAGTCGATCGCCGGATTCAAGATCCGCGACGGCTACCCGATCGGTGCCAAGGTGACGCTGCGACGCGATCGCATGTACGAGTTCCTCGATCGCCTGGTGGCGGTCTCGATTCCGCGTATCCGCGACTTCCGCGGCATCAGCCCGCGGAGCTTCGACGGTCGTGGCAACTACAGCCTCGGGGTCAAGGAGCAGATCATCTTCCCCGAGATCGACTACGACAAGATCGACGCGATCCGCGGCATGGACATCACCATCACGACGTCGGCCAAGAACGACGCCGAGGCGCTGTCGCTCCTGAAGAAGTTCAACTTCCCGTTCCGACAGCCGCAGCAGCAGGGGGCGTAAGAGATGGCCAAGAAGTCGATGATCGCCCGCGAGAAGAAGCGCACCAGGCTCGTCAAGCAGTACCGGACGAAGCGCGAGGCGCTGAAGGAGACGATCTCCTCCGAAGACGTGCCGTACGAGGAGAAGATGGAGGCGGTCGCCGCGCTCGCCGCGCTGCCGCGCGACTCCTCGCCGGCCCGTCAGCGCAACCGCTGCCGCATCACGGGGCGTCCGCACGGCTACTACCGCAAGTTCGGTCTGAGCCGCAACAAGCTGCGCGAGGCCGCCATGCGCGGTGACGTGCCCGGTCTCGTCAAGGCGAGCTGGTAGCCCGACGAACGCGGACGCGAGTCCGACTCAAGGTAGAGAGAACCCTCACATGAGCATGTCTGACCCCATCGCCGACATGCTGACCCGGATCAGGAACGGTCAGCAGGCGAAGAAGGTATCGGTGTCGATGCCCGCCGCGAAGTTGAAGTCGCTCGTCGCCCAGGTCCTTCAGGACGAGGGTTACATCGAGCGCTTCGACACGGCGGACAACGAAGACGGCAAGCCGACGCTGACCGTCACGCTGAAGTACTTCGACGGCCGTCCGGTCATCGAGAAGATCCAGCGCGTCAGCCGCCCCGGTCTCCGGCGCTACAGCGCGAGCGATGCCGTGCCGGAAGTGCTCGGCGGCCTCGGCATCGCCGTGGTGTCGACGTCCCGCGGCGTCATGACCGGTCGTCAGGCGCGCGCCCAGGGCGTCGGCGGCGAAATCATCTGCACGGTCTGCTGAGGGAGGCGAGCACATGTCACGCGTAGCGAAACAGCCCGTCCCCGTGCCGAAGGGCGTCGACGTCACGATCGACGGCGCCTCGGTCAGCGCGAAGGGTCCGAAGGGCAAGGAGACGGTTCTCGTCCACGAGAGCGTCGAGGCGAAGCTCGAGGACGGTGTCCTCGGTGTCGCGCCCAAGAAGGGCGACCAGAGTGCCATGGCGATGGCCGGCACGATGCGGTCGCTCCTGTCGAACCTCGTCGTCGGCGTCAGCGACGGCTTCCAGAAGAAGCTCGAGCTCCGCGGCGTCGGCTACCGGGCGCAGGCTCAGGGCAAGACGCTGAACCTGACGCTCGGGTTCTCCCACCCGGTCAATCACGCGATTCCCGACGGCATCACCATCGAGACGCCGAGCCAGACCGAGGTGATCGTCAGCGGCACCGACAAGCAGGTCGTCGGGCAGGTCGCCGCCGACATCCGGAGCTATCGTCCGCCGGAGCCCTACAAGGGCAAGGGCGTGCGATATGCCGGCGAACACGTCGCCATGAAGGAGGCGAAGAAGAAGTGATCAACAAGAAGACGACCCGGCTGCGCCGCGCGAAGAAGACGCGTGCCAGGATCAGCGAGCTCGGCCGGCCGCGCCTCACGGTGCACCGTACGCCGCGTCACATCTACGCCCAGATCATCGCGCCCGACGGCGCGCACGTGCTCGCCTCGGCCTCGACCGTGGCCAAGGACGTGCGCACGGGTCTCGCGAACGGCGGCAACGTCGACGCGGCCACGGCCGTCGGTCGCGCCATCGCCGAGAAGGCGACGGCGGCCGGCGTCAGCGAGGTCGCGTTCGATCGGGCGGGCTTCAAGTACCACGGGCGCGTCAAGGCGCTCGCCGATGCCGCGCGCGAGCACGGGCTGAAGTTCTAGACATACCGTCGCGAACCGGAACAAGACATCACGCATGGCACAGAACGACTACAACCAGAGCAGCGACGGCTACATCGAGAAGCTGGTCACGATCAACCGTGTGGCGAAGGTCGTCAAGGGCGGGCGCCAGTTCGGCTTCACCGCGCTGACGGTCGTCGGCGACGGCAACGGTCGGGTCGGCCTCGGCTACGGCAAGGCACGCGAGGTGCCGCTGGCGATCCAGAAGGCGATGGAGAAGGCGCGACGCGACATGCGCACCGTCAACCTCGCCGACGGCACGCTGCAGTACGCCCTGAAGGGGCGTCACGGCGCGGCCAAGGTCTACATGCAACCGGCGTCCGAAGGTACCGGCATCATCGCCGGCGGCGCCATGCGCGCGGTGTTCGAGGCGGTCGGCGTGAGGAACGTTCTCGCCAAGATCATCGGCACGAACAACCCGATCAACGTCGTCCGCGCGACGATCAACGGTCTCTCCGACATGCACAGCCCCGAGGCGATCGCCGCCAAGCGCGGCAAGACGGTCGCCGAGGTCAAGGGGGAGACGGCGTGAGCCAGTCGAGCAACGGCACGATCCGCGTCACGCTGGTCAAGAGCCTGCACGGGCGGCTGAAGAACCACCAGGCTTCCGTCAGGGGACTGGGACTGCGTCGCATGCACCAGACGGTCGAGGTCATCGACACGCCCGAGAACCGCGGCATGATCAATACCGCGTACTACATGTTGCGCGTCGAAGAGCAAGGCACCGGAGCGAGCTCATGAGCCTGAACGATCTCAAGCCCAATCCGGGCAGCCGCAAGGTCGCCAACCGCGTCGGTCGCGGTATCGGCTCCGGCAGCGGCAAGACCGCGGGCCGCGGTCACAAGGGTCAGAAGGCGCGTTCGGGCGGTTACCACAAGGTCGGCTTCGAGGGCGGCCAGATGCCGATCCAGCGCCGGCTCCCGAAGTTCGGCTTCACGTCCCGCATGGGCCGTCATTACGCCGAGGTGCGCCTGCACGAGATCGCCGGCATTCCCGAGGGGACGGTGTCGCTCGCGACGCTGATCGAGGCCGGCGTCGTGCCGTTGCAGACGAAGACCGTCAAGATCATCCTGTCGGGCGAGATCGGCACGGCGGTCAAGGTCAGCGGCTGCCGGGTCACGAAGGGGGCCCGCGCGGCGATCGAGGCGGCCGGTGGCAGCGTCGACGATACGCCGGCGGCGGGTCCCGCGCCGCTCAAGCGTTCGAGCAAGGCGGAGCGCACCGCCGGCCGGGCGGACAAGGCCGACGCGACGGCACGGGCGTCCGCCGACGCCGCTCCGGCCGAGGCCGCGGTGGACGAGGCATCGGCTGTCGATCAGGCCGCGGCCGACGGCGGAGACGCCCCTGCGGACGACGCGCCCGCGTCGGACGACACGCCCGCCTGAGACGACGGAGCGGGCCGGTCGTCCGGGCGAGTCACTCGCCCGGACGACCGGTCTGATCCTCGGACCCTCCCGGAGCACACCTCATGGCAGCAGACAAGAAGAATCCGGCCCTCGCGGCCGGCATCGGCGGCTCTCCCGAGCTGATGTCGCGCCTGCTCTTCGTGCTGTTCGCGCTGGTGATCTTCCGCATCGGCTCGTTCATCACGATCCCGGGGGTCGATCCGCGCGTCATGGCGACGCTGTTCCAGCAGCAGAGCGACGGCATCCTCGGGATGCTGAACATGTTCGGCGGCGGAGCGCTGTCGCGGATGTCGCTGTTCGCGCTCGGCGTCATGCCGTACATCTCCGCGTCGATCATCATGCAGCTGATGACCCACGTCATCCCCCAGCTCGAGCAGCTGCGCAAAGAGGGCGAGTCGGGCCGGCGGATCATCACCAAGTACACCCGCTATGGCACGCTGGTGCTCGCGACCGTGCAGGCGGTCGGCATCGCGATCGCGCTGCAGAACCAGGGCGCCGGCGGTCAGAGCGTGGTCTACCTCACCGGTCCCGGGTTCGTGCTGACGGCGGCGATCACGCTGGTCACCGGCACGATGTTCCTGATGTGGCTCGGCGAGCAGATCACCGAGCGCGGCATCGGCAACGGCATCTCGATCCTGATCTTCGCCGGCATCGTCGCCGGCCTGCCGGCCGCCATCGGCGGCACGCTGGAGCTCGCGCGCACCGGCGAGCTCGGCGTGTTCACGGTGATCCTGCTGTTCGCGATGGTGTTCGCGGTCACCGCCTTCGTCGTCTTCGTCGAGCGCGGGCAGCGGCGCATCACCGTCAACTACGCCAAGCGCCAGCAGGGGCGGAAGATGTACGCCGCGCAGTCGAGCCACCTGCCGCTGAAGCTGAACATGGCGGGCGTCATCCCGCCGATCTTCGCCTCGAGCATCATCCTGTTCCCGGCCACGCTCGGCGACATCGCCACCGGCAACTCGAACTCGTGGCTGAACACGCTCGTGTCGACCTTGCAGCCGGGCCAGCCCGTCTACATCCTGCTGTACGCGTCGGCGATCATCTTCTTCTGCTTCTTCTACACGGCGCTGGTGTTCAACGCCAAGGAAACGGCGGACAATCTCAAGCGCTCGGGGGCGTTCATCCCGGGCATCCGTCCCGGCGAGCAGACCGCGCGCTACATCGACGGTGTGCTCACCCGCCTGACGCTGTACGGGGCGCTCTACATCACGCTCGTCTGCCTGTTGCCCGAGTTCCTGATCCTGCTGTGGAGCGTGCCCTTCTACTTCGGCGGAACGTCGCTCCTGATCATCGTGGTCGTGGTCATGGACTTCGTCGGTCAGGCGCAGGCGCACATGATGAGTCACCAGTACGAGGGACTCATGAAGAAACAGCAGGGCAAGGGCGGAAAGGGCGGTGCCGGTGGTGGACGAGGCACCGGTGCCAGGACCGTGCCCAAGGGCGCACGCTGACGGGGCGACCCGAGGCCGCGCGAGCGGCTCGCCGGCGGGATCGCCCGCACGAATTCCCGCGTCGGCCGCACGGCTGCCGCGGACAACGGAGAGAGGAATGAAAGTCAGAGCATCGGTAAAGAAGATCTGCCGCAACTGCAAGGTGGTTCGACGCAAGGGCGTCGTGCGGGTGATCTGTACCGACACGCGCCACAAGCAGCGTCAGGGTTGATTCGGAGAGCATCATGGCCCGCATAGCAGGTATCAACATTCCGGTCCAGAAGCACACCTGGATCGCCCTCACGTCGATCTACGGGATCGGGCGCACGCGTGCCTTCCAGATCTGCGATTCGGCGAACGTCGCGCCGGAGACCAAGGTCCGCAACCTCTCCGAGGTCGAGATCGAGAGCCTGCGCACGGAAGTGGGCAAGCACACCGTCGAGGGTGACCTCCGACGCGATGTCTCGATGAACATCAAGCGTCTGATGGATCTCGGCTGCTATCGCGGGATCCGCCATCGCCGCGGCCTGCCGCTGCGCGGTCAGCGTACCAAGACGAACGCGCGTACCCGCAAGGGTCCCCGCCGTCCGCTGAAGCGCTGAGCGCCGGGGCGTATACTTCGCGCCCCGCCGTTCGACCGTTCCGATATCCGAGCCCGTTTTCCCCGAGACATCCATGGCAGCCAGCACCACCAAGAAGAAGGTCCGCCGCACCGTCACCGACGGCATCGCGCACATCCACGCCTCGTTCAACAACACGATCATCATGATCACCGATCGTCAGGGGAACGCGCTGTCGTGGGCGACCGCCGGTGGGTCCGGGTTCAGGGGTTCGAGGAAGAGCACGCCGTTCGCCGCGCAGGTCGCGGCGGAGCGGGCGGGAGAGGCGGCCAAGGAGTACGGCCTGAAGAACATCGACGTGCACGTGAAGGGTCCGGGGCCGGGTCGGGACTCAGCGGTGCGCTCGTTGAACAACGTGGGATTCAAGATCGCGAGCATCATCGACGTGACCCCGATCCCCCACAACGGTTGCCGGCCGCCGAAGAAGCGCCGAGTGTGACCCGCGGCCCGCGCGCGAGCGCGGGCGACCAGACCAGTATCGGAGTGTAAGCGTGGCCAGATATACCGGACCGAAGTGCAAGCTCAGCCGGCGCGAGGGGACCGATCTCTACCTGAAGTCGGGGATCCGTCCGCTCGAGTCCAAGTGCAACCTCGAGACCCCTCCGGGTCAGGTCGGCGTCAAGCGCGGCCGACCCTCGGACTACTCGATCCAGCTTCGCGAGAAGCAGAAGCTCCGGCGCATGTACGGCGTGCTCGAGAAGCAGTTCCGGAACTACTACAAGGCGGCGGCGTCGAAGAAGGGCTCGACCGGCGAGAACCTGCTGTCGATGCTCGAGCAGCGCCTCGACAACGTCGTCTACCGCATGGGGTTCGGTTCGACCCGCGCGGAGTCCCGTCAGCTGGTCTCCCACAAGTCGATCATGGTCGACGGCCGGATCGTCAACATCGCGTCCTACCAGGTGCAACCGAACCAGGTGATCACGGTACGCGAGAAGGCCCGCAAGCAGGCGCGCATTTCCGATGCGCTCCAGCTCGCCCAGCAGCGCGGCATGCCCGGCTGGATCGAGGTCGACCCGAAGAAGTTCGAAGGCATGTTCAAGGCGGTTCCGGATCGCGGCGAGCTGCCCGCCGAGATCAACGAGTCGCTGGTCGTGGAGCTGTACTCCAAGTAGACCCGGGTGATCCCGCCGTCCAGGGCGTCCCCGTCCCGGGCGGATGCCCTATCGGCGGGGATTCCGCTCGATCGGGAGACCGGAATACCGGAAGGTCGATACGTCGGATGGCCGGAATCCCGGTCGGGCGGGGCAGGTGGATCGAACGGTCTACCGGCAGGGCGGGGTTGTCGCGGCGGCGACGTTCGTGCGCCCCGCGACCTCCTCCCGACCCGTGCCGGGTGTGTGCCTCGAACGAGCGCGTCGCCTCCGGCGCGGCGCGGGCGTTTCCGGTCGATTCGATCCGGGCGGCACGTGCCGGTTCGAACGATCTGCCGGCCGGTCCCGATCACGAACACCGCACGCGGCGAGCCGGCCGCGAACGCCTCCGCCGAGGCGGCTTTCCGGCTCCCCTTGTCGCCACCGTACAGGAGCACGTCCCTTGAACGCCATGCAGACCGAATTCCTCAAGCCCCACATCTCCGGCGTCTCGACGTCCAGCGCCAATCATGCCAAGGTCACCCTCGAGCCGCTCGAGCGCGGCTTCGGCCACACGCTCGGCAACGCCCTGCGGCGCATTCTCCTGTCGTCGATGCCGGGTGCGGCGTTCTACGAGGCGGAGATCGAGGGCGTCCTGCACGAGTACACGACGATGGAAGGCGTCCAGGAGGACGTGCTCGACATCCTGCTGAACCTCAAGGGCGTCGCCCTCGTCATGCACGCCAAGAGCGAGGCGACGCTGAAGCTCGTCAAGCAGGGACCGGCGGTCGTCACGGCGGCCGACATCACGCTCGACCACGACATCGAGATCATCAATCCCGATCACGTCATCTGCCACCTGACCGGTGACATGAACCTGAACGTAACGCTGCGCGCGCGCGTCGGTCGCGGCTACGAGCCGGCCTCCCACCGCACGCTCGACGAAGGCGAGAGCCGTCCGATCGGCACGCTGCAGATCGACTCCTCGTTCAGCCCGGTGCACCGGGTGGCCTACAACGTCGAGAGCGCCCGCGTCGAGCAGCGCACCGACCTCGACAAGCTCGTCGTCGATCTCGAGACGAACGGCACGATCGATCCGGAGGACGCGATCCGCAAGGCCGCGACCATCCTGCAGGAGCAGCTGTCGGTGTTCGTCGACCTGAAGGCCGAGGCCTCCAGCCAGGAGGAGGAGGCCGCGTCCGACATCGACCCGATCCTGCTTCGTCCGGTGGACGATCTCGAACTCACCGTGCGGTCGGCGAATTGCCTGAAGGCGGAGAACATCTACTACATCGGCGACCTGATCCAGCGCACCGAGGTCGAGCTCCTGAAGACGCCGAACCTCGGCAAGAAGTCGCTGACCGAGATCAAGGACGTGCTCGCCCAGCAGGCGCTGTCGCTCGGCATGCGTCTGGAGAACTGGCCGCCGCCGGAGCTGCAGAAGCAGCGCGATCTCGCCAAGTAGGCCCGCGAACCCGATCACGATCCGGACCCGCGCCACGCCCCCTGCACGCATACAGAGAATCCCATGAGACATCGCAAGAGCGGCCGCCAGCTCAACCGCAACAGCAGCCACCGGAAGGCCATGTTCAGGAACATGGCCGCCTCCCTCGTCGAGCACGAGTCGATCAAGACGACGGTACCCAAGGCCAAGGAGCTCCGGCGCGTCATCGAGCCGCTGATCACCGGTGCCAAGCGCGATGACGTCGCCCGACGCAGGCTCGCGTTCTCGCGCCTTCGCGACAAGGCGGCGGTCGGCAAGCTGTTCACCGACATCGCGCCGCGCTTCGCCGACCGGCCGGGCGGCTACACGCGGATCCTGAAGTGCGGCATGCGTCCGGGCGACAACGCGCCGATGGCCATCATCGAGTTCGTCGAACGCGGCGAGAGCTGATCGACGGCTCCTGCCGCGCGGTTCCGATCGGGCTTCGCGGCAGGGTCGGACCGGGCGGAGCGGATTCGGTCGGGGCGCTCCGACGGGGCGGTTCCGGCACTGGCGGGGACCTGCCGCGAATGCCGGCGACGGCGTGAGCGGCGAAGGCACGGGCCCGCCCGGCAGGTGCGGCAGGGGCCGGCGAAGTTCGCGAGGCCCGGCGTCGGCAACGGCGTCGGGCCTTTCGCGTTCGCGGGATGGCGAAGACGTACCCCGGATCGCGTGATGCCGACGCGGCGGCTCGATCCGGATGCCGGAGGGCGGGGACGATGAACACGACGACGATCGGGGACGACGCCGCGACCGCGGACGACGCGGAGAAGCTCCGCGGTGCGTCGAGCCTGCAGGCTCTCGTCCGCCTGCTCCGCTACGCCCGGGGCTACCGACGCCGCATCGTGCTCGCGAGCGTGTGCTCGACGCTGAACGTCGCCTTCGACGTCATGCCCGAGATCCTGATCGGCATCGCGATCGACGTGGTCGTCAGCCGCGAGGCGAGCTTCCTCGCCGGCCTCGGGTTCGCGACCTCGGAGTCGCAGATCCTCGCGCTCGGCGTGCTCACGTTCTTCATCTGGGCCGGCGAGTCGCTGTTCCAGTACCTCTACCTGATCCTGTGGCGCAACCTCGCCCAGGACCTGCAGGCCGACATTCGCCAGGACGCCTACGATCAGGTGCAACGCCAGGACATGGCCTTCTTCGAGTCGCGGAGCTCCGGGGAGTTGACGGCGGTCCTGAACGACGACGTCAACCAGCTCGAGCGCTTTCTCGACGGTGGAGCGAACGACATCCTGCAGGTCGGCGTCACGGTGCTGCTGGTCGGACTGGTATTCGTGGTCGTCTCGCCGAGCATCGCGCTGCTGGCGATCACGCCGGTGCCGGTGATCGTCTGGGGCGCGTTCTTCTTCATGCGCCGCCAGACACCGCTCTATGCCGAGGTGCGTGCGCGCGTCGGTGGCCTGTCGAACCGCATCACCAACAGCATCGGCGGCATGGCGACGATCAAGGCGTTCACGGCCGAGCGGAGCGAGTCCGGACGACTTCGCGAGGCGAGCGACGCGTACGTCGAGGCGAACCGCCGGGCGATCGCGATGAGCTCGGCGTTCGTGCCGCTGATCCGCATGGCGATCCTGGTCGGCTTCCTCGCCACGTTCGTGGTCGGCGGGCTCCGGGCGCTCGAGGGCACGCTCAACGTCGGCGCCTACGGCATGCTCGTGTTCCTGACCCAGCGCCTGTTGTGGCCGCTGACCCGGCTCGCCCAGACGGTCGATCTGTACGAGCGGGCGATGGCCAGCACACGGCGCGTGCTGGCGCTGGTCGAGACCGATGCACGGGTGCGTGACGTCGGCGGCGAGACGCTCGTCGCGCCGGTCCGCGGCGACGTCGAGTTCGAGGGCGTCTCGTTCCGCTACCCGGACAGCGGCGCGGGTGTCGATTCGGTCGACCTGAACGTGCCGGCCGGACGCACCGTCGCGCTGGTCGGGACGACCGGCTCGGGAAAGTCGACGCTGATCAAGCTGCTGCTGCGCTTCTATCCCACCGACGCCGGGCGGATCCTGCTCGACGGGCACCCGATCGAGACGCTCTCGCTCGACGCCCTCCGACGCTCGATCGGACTCGTCAGCCAGGACGTGTTCCTGTTCGAGGGCTCGGTGGGCGAGAACATCGCCTACGGAGACCCCGAGGCGAGCGCGGCCGACATCCGCGCCGCGGCGGTCGCGGCCGAGGCGATCGGGTTCATCGAGGCACTGCCTTCGGGGTTCGACACGCTCGTCGGCGAGCGCGGCGTGAAGCTCTCGGGCGGTCAGCGTCAACGGCTCTCGCTCGCCCGCGCGATCCTCAAGGACCCGCCCGTGTTGATCCTCGACGAGGCCACCAGCGCGGTCGACAACGAGACCGAGGCGGCCATCCAGCGCTCGCTCGCGGTGATATCGCGAGATCGCACCGTGCTGATGGTCGCGCACCGTCTGAGCACCATCGTCGCGGCCGACGAGATCGTCGTGCTCGAGCACGGCCGTGTGGTCGAACGCGGCACGCACGCGGTGCTCGCCCGGGCCGACGGGCACTACGCGCGTCAGTGGCGAGTGCAGACGGGCGGGGCGGGCGAGACGACGGGGATCGTGCGATGACGGCGAAGGAGGCGACGGGCGAGGGATCGGCGGGCGAGCCGCGGCGCGATCCCGTCGCGGTACTCGGGGCGGGCTCGTGGGGAACCGCGCTGGCCGTGCAGCTCGCGCGGGTCGGCAACGAGGTACGTCTGTGGGGGCGCGACGCGGCGGCGCTCGAGACGATGCGCGAGACGCGCGTCAACGCCCGCTACCTGCCCTCCGCGCCGTTCCCCGGCACGCTCGTCGCGGAGCCGGACCTGGAACGCGCGCTGGCGGCGGCGAGCACCGTGCTCGTGGTCGTGCCGAGCCACGCGTTTCGCGCGACGCTCGCGTCGCTGGCGACGCACGCCGAGACCGTCGGGCCGGGGTTCGGACTCGCCTGGGCGACCAAGGGGCTGGAGCTCGCGAGCGGGGAGCTTCCGCACCGTGTCGCGCGCGCCACGCTGCCCGAGGTCGTGCGGCTCGCCGTGCTCTCGGGACCGACGTTCGCCACCGAGGTCGGCGAGGGTCTGCCGACGGCGATGACGGTGGCGGCGAGCGATACCGGGTTCGCCCGCGAACTCTCGGTCCGCCTGTCGAGCGCCGCGTTCCGGGTCTACACGGGCGGGGACATGATCGGCGTGGAGGTCGGAGGCGCGGTCAAGAACGCGCTGGCGATCGCCGCCGGCCTGTCCGACGGGCTCGGCTACGGCGCCAACGCCCGGGTGGCGCTGATCACCCGCGGCCTTCGCGAGATGACGCGCTTCGGTGTCGCGCTCGGGGCGGACACGGCGACATTCGCCGGTCTGGCCGCGATGGGAGACCTGGTGCTGACCTGCACGGACGATCAGTCGAGAAATCGTCGCATGGGCCTCGCGCTCGCGCGAGGGCTCGCCCCGGACGCCGCCGCGGCCGAGATCGGACAGGTCGTCGAGGGCGTCAAGGCGGCGCGGGCCGTGCACGAGCAGGCACGACGGCTCGGCGTGGAGATGCCGATCGTCGAGCAGGTGTACCGCATCGTGCACGAGGGCGTCGATCCGCGCGAGGCGGTGCGCACGCTGCTCGCGCGGGCGAGCGGCCCGGAGAGCGACTGACGGGCGCGCGCCCGACGGGCGGACGATCGACGGCCGGGGCGACGCGTCCCGTCGGTGCGGCCGACCGACGATCGCTCGACGCGGGGTGGAGCGCGCGGGCCTCAGGCGTTCGCGACCGAGCGCTCGATGTCGGCGATCGGCGAGTTGGTCAACGTCTTGCCGACCTCCTTGAACAATCGCGTCGTCACCTCCTTGTGCAGGCTCGGGCGGATCTGGCCGAGGGTCTGGGGGTCGGCGACGAGGACCAGCTTGTCGTAGTCGCCCCGTTGGGCCTGCCGATAGAGGTACTCGGCGAGTTGCTTGGCGAACGTCGCCTCGTCGGTCTCCTGCGGGGAGGAGTCCTTCGGGCGGCTGCCGGCCGGGCCGTCGTCGGCGAGTTCCTTCGGACCGAGCTGCCCGGTGCTCTCGAGCTTCAGCGAACCGTCGCCCGATCGGTTCCGGTAGGTCTGCCCCTGGGTGCCGTCGACGACGACGACGAGGGTGCCGTCGGGAAAGTTCTCGCTCATGGACTCGCGCTCCGCTGATCGGTGCCGGGCGACACGCCGCGACCTGTGACGATGATGCGGGTCCGCGGCCGCGGACCGTCGGATCGAGGCGTATTTACATGACCGCGCGGTCCCGCGCGGTCCCGGTCGGACCGGCTTGCGGTATCGGCGACGCCAAGTGATCCATCAGTGCCTCGAGCAGGACGGCGCGCGGGAAGTCGTTGCGGTTCACGGCGAGCCGGGCGAGCAACGGGCTGCGCTCGGCGATCGGCAGCGCCAGCGCCCAGTGGTCGGCGTCGAGCGTGGCGAGCAGCTCGCCCTGCGGCAGCATCGCGTCGCAGGCGATCACCTGACTGTCGTTGTCCGGATCGGTACGCGAGAGCGTCCGCCACGACGGCTTCAGCACGCGCGACACGCGCTTCGGCGACGCGGCGGCGACGATCGAGGCGTAGCGGATGCCGTCCGGCAGGGGGTGCTCGTCGAGCCAGCGTGCGCGTCGCTCGGGCATCAGATCGGCGACGGCCTGGCCATCCCCCCGTCCGAAACCCAGGCCGATGTCCGGCAACGGCAACCAGCCGAGCACTCGCGCCGCGAGCGGCGGCGTCCGCCGGGCGAGCGGCGTGCCGCGCACGACGCCGCCGAGACTCGTCAGGGAGCGGAGCGCGGAACGCGTGTCCGGCCAGTCGCCGAGCATGTGCAGCGCGTCGGTGCAGCCCTTCGAGTAACCGACCAGGTCGATCGCCGCACCGTGTGCCGCCGCCCGCTCGAGCACGACGGTACGAAGACGTGCGGCGTTGCGCGTGCAGCCCGAGCGCCCGCCGACCCACGCGACCTGGATGTCGCGTCCGACGGCGACCAGCGCCTCGCGCGCGTGGCCGAACGGCGCGACGAGCCCGCTGACACCGTCGCCGAGCAGGCCGGGGACGAGGAGCATGGGTGCCGATTCGGCGGCGGGCGCCGGGGCGGTCATGTCCCCGGGCTCGTCGGTGCCGGGGTGAAACAGCGCGGCGACCTCGGATTCGCTCCCGTCGGCGCGCGCGCGCGCGATCGCGAGGCAGCGGGCGCGGAACGCGCCGCGTCGATCGATCGGCACGTCGCTCAGGCGCTCTGCCGGTCGAGCGGGAGGTGAGGGGCGAGCTCGTCCCCGACATCGGTGCGGATCCGCTCGAGCGCGTCCTCGGCGATCCAGCCACGGGTGGCCGCGTGCCGGGCGGCCGCGAGCGTGTCGGGCACGAGCAGGAGATCCACGCCCGCGGCATCCAGTCGCGCGGCGATCTCGCCGACCGCACGGTCGCGAGCGTCGCCGCTCACGTCGCGGATGTAGACGGCGAGCACGCGTCCGGGGTACGCATCGACGACGTCGGCATAGACTTCGGGATCGTGCTGGCCGCTGTCGCCGATCAGCACGAACGACAGCGTCGGATGACGGTCGAGCACCGAGCGGATCGCTCCGAGCTTGTGCTCGAGGTGGGGGCCCGCGATCAGCTTGGTCCGATCGAGCCCGAAGTCGCGAAGCAGCATCGGGCCCGACACGATGCCCTTCACCGCCATGAAGTCGTCCAGGAACTCGTGCAGGTTCCACGGGCTGCTCGAGACGTAGAAGAACGGGTTCACGTCGGCGTGCAGCGCCGCGTAGAAGGCCGCGACGCCGGGAAAGGCGACGCGCGTCTCGCTCGACTCCAGGAGCGTCAGCCGCATCATCTTCAGGATCGACGTCGCCTCGGTCACGAGCACGGTGTCGTCGATGTCGCTGATGACCCCGAAGCGCGCGTCGGCCCCGGGCAGCGTGATCTCGGCGCTGCCGTCGACGACCGCGTCCTCGTGTTCCGGCAGCGCGAGCGTGACCGGCAGCCGCGTGCCCTCGACGTCCGGCGGCACCTCGATGTCCACGCTGAAGTAGCCTTCGTCGTCGCTCCTGACCTCCACCGGCGCGGCGCCGTCGACGGTCGCGCGCACGAGCACACCGGGTACCTCGTCCGTCTCGAAGCGACGGTAGCTCTGCTGGAGGTTGTGCCAGAGCGACCCCGGATCAGGGTCCGGCGGTTCCCGGTAGGCGAGCACGCGACCGGACAGCGATCCGGCGCGACGGTTGCCGAAGCCGCGAAAGGCGACGACGTGCAGTCTCCGGTCCGGTCGAAAGCGCCGCTCGAAGCGCTGGCGCACGCGATCGAGGGCATCCTCGGCGCTCGCGCCGAGAGCGTGCAGGAGCGGCTTCCAGCCGTCGATCTCGTCCGGCACGGTCCGGTCGTTCGAGGATGTGGTCATGCCCTGGCGCCTGCGGATCGAGTCGGGAG
>Ga0209185_1000767_pt1 | contig 33295 bp, 25 predicted proteins | sample SidtaG_2_FD_187425 | JGI IMG/M metagenome (GOLD analysis project Ga0209185, IMG submission 187425) | Marine algal microbial communities from Sidmouth, United Kingdom - Sidmouth_Asex2 metaG (SPAdes) (version 2) | ecosystem: Host-associated > Algae > Red algae > Unclassified | place: Sidmouth... | reverse complement strand
CAAAAAAAAAGGCACCAGCTAAAAAGTGAAAATAATATATGAACTTTAATTTTTTATCTCCAGTTTCAGATTTGGTTTTAGCACACAATGCGCTATTGCCCGCTCAAGCACTTGGAAAAAAACTTAAAATTCATTCAGAACAACAAGGCATCCCGGATTTAGAAGGTGTTAAAATTGCAATTCTTGGTATTTTAGAAAATAGAAACGCTATTAATTACGTAGGTGAGGAATTTCATCTTGATGAAATTAGAAAATCTTTTTATGGGCTTTTTCCAGGAAGTTGGAATACAACTGTAGCAGATTTAGGCGATATTAATAAAGGAGAAACGGTTGACGATACTTATTTTGCCCTGCGGGAAGCTATAACTGTTTTGGTTAAAAATAATATCATCCCTATTATTTTAGGGGGCTCTCAAGATCTTACTTATGCAAATTATAGGGCTTACGATGCTTTGATTCCTATGGTAAATATTGTAAATATTGATGCCAAGTTTAATTTAGGAGACTCTACGAAGCCCATTAAAAATAATAGTTTTGTTGGTAAAATTATTTTAGACCAGCCTTATAACCTTTTTAATTATGCAACCGTAGGTTATCAAACCTATTTTAATTCGCAAGAAGAAATAGATTTGATGGACAATTTGTATTTTGAATCGTATCGACTGGGAACGGTTTCTAAAGATATTACTGTTGTTGAGCCCGTTTTACGGGATGCGAATATTGTTACTATCGATTTAACATCTGTTAAAGGGGCGGAAGTAAGTTCAGGGCAAAGATTTTCGCCTAACGGTTTAGATGGTAAGGAAATCTGTGCTATTGCTCGTTATGCCGGTATAAGCAATAAGGTATCTTCGTTCGGGATTTATGAATATAAACCATCAAAAAATGATGACCTCACAGCGATGTTGGTTTCTCAAATGTTATGGTATTTTATTGAGGGGGTAAACTATAGGGTAAAAGACGATGATTTCTCGGATGAAAAAAATTATCAAAAATATATAACCCTTGTAGAATCAGAAGAATTGATTTTTTATAAAAGTAATAAAACGGGAAGATGGTGGATTGAAATTCCTTTTTTATCAGAAGTTAATAATAAATTGAAAAGACATACGTTATTACCATGCATGCATCAAGATTATATCGATGCATGTAGCAATAAGGTGCCCGATCGTTGGTATAAAGCGCTACAGAGGAATAGCGTATAAATACGGAGTATAGTTAAAATACCAATTTCATCGTTTAAGTGTTATTTTTTCACGACGAAATGTTATTTTTTTAACCAAAAAGTTGTTTTATTAAAAATATATAAATATGTTTACGCTCTCAAAAATGAAGCTTAAAATAATTAACCTCAAGTTTTCTATGGATATCAAGAAGTTTATATTACTAACTACACTATTTGCAATGTTGGCAAGTTGCGGCTCAAAAGATAGAGGCGAACTAGTTGGCGTTCAAGGTAAAAAATGGCATCCAGAGAAACCTTACGGTATGGAATTGATTCCTGGTGGTGCATTTATAATGGGTAAAGCAGACGATGATCTTGCTGGTGTGAACGATGCGCCATCAAAAACAGTTACTGTTAGAGCCATTTATATGGATGCAACTGAGATTACAAATAGTGAATATCGTCAATTCGTAAATTGGGTAAGAGATTCAATAGTAAGAATGAAATTAGCTGTTTTAGCTGATGAGGTAGGCTTAACTCAAGCTGATGAAGGAACCATTGGTGAATTTGCTTTTAGTGATGCAGATCCAGAAAACATGTCGGTTTACGAAAAATATATGTATGATAATTATACAGGTTTAGGCCCAACAGGTTACGAAGGAAGAAAAATAAATAAAGATGTAGATTTAATTTTAGATACTTCAGAATATCTAGATGAATATTATGCAGAGGTTATGGATACCATGTATTTACCTTTAGAGGAATCCTACAATGGGCAACGCACTTGGGATGTTACAAAATTTAAGTTTCAGTACAGCCATATGGATATACAAGAGGCTGCAAGAAGTAGAGGTATAAGAAGGAAAGATGTCATAATAAAGGAAGAGTTAGAGATATATCCAGATACAACAGTTTGGATCAGGGATTTTGCATATTCTTACAACGAGCCTATGCATAACGATTATTTCTGGCATGATGCTTACAGTGATTATCCTGTAGTGGGGGTTACTTGGAAACAAGCAAAAGCATTTTGTGAGTGGAGAACTATCAATAAGAATTCTTATCAGAAATCTAAAAAAGGTGCTCAAATGGTAAATACTTTTAGATTACCATCTGAAGCTGAATGGGAATATTCTGCAAGAGGTGGTCTTCAAGCAGCTACATACCCTTGGGGTGGCCCTTATACAAAAAGTGATAGAGGTTGTTTTATGGCAAACTTTAAACCAGTAAGAGGTGATTATGCAGCAGATCAGGCATTATATACCGTAGAAGCTAAATCTTTTGACCCAAATGATTTTAACTTATACAATATGGCCGGTAATGTTTCTGAGTGGGTGAATGCATCTTACGACCCTTCATCTTATGAATATACTTCAAGCATTAACCCTAGTGTAAACGATTCAGATAACAAACGTAAAATTGTAAGAGGAGGCTCATGGAAAGATGTGGCCTACTTTTTGCAGGTAAGTTCAAGGGATTATGAATATGCAGATTCTGCAAGAAGTTATATAGGCTTCAGGACCGTTCAAGATTATATGGGGACAGCAGTAACAAAAAACGGTCAATAAGTTTAATCCAAATCAATAATAAACAATAATAAATTCTATTAATTAACCTACTTAAGTAAAAAAACCTACTTAAAAATTAAAAATCGAAAATTATGGCAAAGTCAAAAGCAAGTAAAAAATTTATGAATATGGCCTACGGGTTAGGAGCAGCAATTGTAATCGTTGGTGCATTATTTAAAATTATTCATTTTCAAATAGGCCCATTAACAGGTAACGTTATGTTAACCATTGGTCTTGTAACAGAAGCAATTATATTCGCATTATCAGCATTTGAACCTGTAGATGATGAATTGGATTGGTCTTTAGTATACCCAGAATTAGCAGGAGGACAATCTATGGCTAAAGGAGGCAATCAAGACGCTCAAGGATTGTTATCTCAAAAATTAGATAACTTATTGAAAGAAGCAAAAATTGATGGCGAATTAATCGCTAGTTTAGGAGATAGCATCAAAGGTTTTGAAGGCGCTGCTAAAAATATGTCTTCTACTGTGGATTCTATTGAAGCTTCAAAAAAATATGGTGAGGAATTATCATTAGCAGCAGCTCAAATGGAATCATTGAACAGTTTGTATAAAGTACAACTAGATAGTGCTAGCAAACAACAAACAATCAATGAAGAGTCTGTTGAAAATGCAGCAAAATTAAAAGAACAAATGCAATCTTTAGCGTCTAACTTATCATCATTAAATGGTGTATATGGTGGCATGTTATCTGCAATGAATAAATAATTAGGAGCGTTAATAAATAATCCCAAATTACATTAATTAACCAAAAGAAACCTAATTACACATGGCAGGAAATAATTTATCACCAAGACAGAAGATGATTAATCTGATGTATTTAATATTTATAGCAATGCTAGCTTTAAATATGTCAAAAGAAGTGCTTTCAGCCTTCGGATTAATGAATAGTAGACTGGAAGATTCAAATCAGTCAGCAGAAGAACGAAATAATAATTTTGTTGAGAGTTTAAAACTTAAAGCTGAAGAACAACCAGAAAAATATGAACCTTTAAAAGCTAAAGCAGAATCTTTAGATAGATTGTCTGCTAATTTTAACGATTATATTGAAGAATTAAAAGGTAAAATGACCGCAACAGTTGATGACCCGAATGAATACGAAAGTATGGATAAAGGTGATTACCTTGATGAAAACTTTTTTAAAGGCGACAAACTTAAGCCAGCTGGTGAAGAATTTAAAAATCAGATAGCTACTTTTAGAGACGGTGTGGTTGCTTTACTAGCAGACCAGAAAGGTATGGAAAGTGTTATTAAAGATGTTAAAGAAAAATTTAATACTGATGATACCAAAAAAGGTGCAGGAACTATTGAATGGTTGGATCGTAACTATAAAGGATTTCCTTTAGTCGCATCTTTAACTAAAATGACACAACTCCAATCGGACGTTAAAACAACGGAGTCTGAAATATTGTCTACAATGTTACAGGGAACTCAAGCGAGCCAATTATCAATGAAAAATTATTCTACGATAATGGAAACATCTAAATCAGCTTACTTCAATGGTGAGCGTTTCGATGGAGAAATTGTTCTTGGTCGAACAGATTCTTCTACTAAGCCAAATGGTGTTGAATTAACTTTAGATGGAAGAAAATTAACTGAAAATAAAGATTTTACAATTGAAGGCGGTAAAGTAAAGCTTAAAGTTGGAACAGGAAATGTTGGTGAACATAAAATTAAAGGTAAATTAATTTTTATGCAAGATGGAGAACCTGTTGAGGTTCCTGTTGAGTCATCATTTGCTACCGTTGCAAAACCAAATTCAGCTACAATTTCTGCTGATAAAATGAATGTAGTATACAGAGGGGTTAAAAACCCTATGACCATTTCTTTCGCTGGTGTTCCGGATAGTAAAGTTAACGCTAGTGCTCAAGGTCTATCTAGGGTTTCCGGTAGCAAGTATGTTATGGATGCTACCAAAGTTAAAGGTAGAGAAATAACTATTAACGTAAGTGCATCATTACCAGATGGTGGTGGTAAAGTAGGCGATAAAGCAACTTTTAGAATTAAAGATTTACCAAAGCCAACAGGAACTGTTAGAGGTGAGGACGGCGCATTGAAGATGCAACGAAGTAGTCTTGAGATTTCTACTATTGGTGCTAAATTTGAAGATTTTGATTTTGAATTACCGTTACGTGTTACAGGATTTAAATTTAAAGTTCCTGGACAGCCTACAATAAATGTTAAAGGAAATAAGTTAGATAGTAGAGCAAAAGGTGCTTTAAGAAAAGCGAAAAGAGGATCTGGAGTTCAAATATTTGATATCGTAGCTAAAGCTAGTGGTGTAAGTGTTATACTTAAAAAAGTATCACCAGTTTTTATAGAGCTTACAAATTAAGAATAAATTATTTAGAGGTTATCTTAATTAGTATAGCCTCTAATAATTAAAATGTAAAATAATATTTAAGATGAACGTAAAATGTTTTTTATTAACCGTTGCTACTTTTTTTACAGTGTCAAGTTTATTTGCACAAGCCAATATACTTAATGCTAAAAGCCCTGATGAGATTGGGGTAAGAACTGAAGCTCAAAAATCAGTTGATAATGATAAGCCTTTAGAATATGGTTATGTTGATGATAGAGATATTCTGTTCTCTAAAATGGTTTGGGAAAAGATAGTGCTTGATGAGCGTGCTAATTTTCCACTTTACTATCCAATTGACACAAATAATATTGGTAGTGATAGAAGGTCGTTATACGATGTGCTTATGAAGAACATAAAAAACGGAAAAATTAAAAACATTTATGATGATTCCTATTTTACAACAAAAAGAACTTTAAAGGATATTGAATCTGCACTAAAAATGGTGGATACTACAGAATATGGTATCGAGCAATTAAATGCAGGTGAAGAATTATCTGCAGAATATATTAATAAACGAGATATAACTTCTGCTGATATCAAAGAGTATCATATTAAGGGTCTTTGGTATTTTGATAAGCGTCAAGCTGAAATGAAATACAGATTGTTGGGTATTGCTCCTGTAGCTCCAGACGTTAATTTTATTGATGATGATCAGCCAGATTTAGTAGCCTTATTCTGGGTGTTTTTTCCAGATGCTAGAGAGGTATTGCACGAAGCGAAGTCCTTTAACAATCAAAACAGTTCTATGCCATTTTCTTTTGATCATGTATTGAATGCAAGACGTTTTCAAGGGTATATATTTAGAGAAGAAAATGTACAAGGTGATAGAGCTATATCAGAATATGTTTCTCAAAATGCTTTAATGCAATTACTTGAATCTGAAAGAATTAAAGATAAAATCAGGGATTTTGAATTGGATATGTGGACTTATTAAGTCACACTATTTTAAAAGTTTTTATAAAACGCTCACTTTTTAAGTGGGCTTTTTTTATCTCTTTTTTTGAGATTTTTCAAGAGCTTATATTCTGAACTACAACAACATTCAAGTTTAAAATTAAATTAACTTTTTTTTTACAAAAGGCGTTCTTAGTATTTTATTTTTTTGGAATGCATATTAAGGCTGGGCTTTCTACTTATCTTTGCATCTAAATATGCGAGTAGATTATATTATAGTAGGAATAGGCATTGCGGGCATTAGCTTTTGCGAGCAATTAAGAGCAGATGGGAAAACATTTTTAGTGTTTGATGATGCGTCTCAGCAATCTTCAACAGTTGCAGGAGGATTATATAACCCTTTGGTGTTAAAACGCTTTACAGCAGTCTGGAAAAGCACAGAACAGTTAGATATAGCACTGCCACTTTATGCTAATATTGAGAAGAGATTAGATGTAAAGTTAGATTATAAACTACCTGTATATAGAAAATTCACTTCTCTTGAAGAACAAAATGATTGGTTTGCTGCTTCTGATAAGCTTTTGCTTTCAAGGTACCTTTCTACTGAAATTATTAAAAATGATAATAATGCTTTAAACGCGCCTTTGGGATTTGGAGAAGTCCTAGAAACCGGGAGGGTTGATGTGAAAACCATGATCAAAGCTTATAAATCATGCTTATTAAAAAAAAATCTGTTGTCCGAAGTTCCATTTATTTATGATGATTTACAAATACAGAGTCATATTGTTAATTATAAAAAAATAACTGCCAAGTATATCGTTTTTGCAGAAGGTTCAGGAATTAGAAAAAACCCATATTTTAATTATTTACCTCTCAATCCTGCAAAAGGAGAGCTGTTAAAAATTTATGCTCCCGATTTAAAAATTGACTTTGTTTTAAAAGCGGGTATTTTCTTGATTCCGTTGGGAGGCGATTTGTATAATGTCGGTGCAACTTATGAATGGAAAGATTTAAGCCATGCCACAACTGAAAAAGCTAAAGAAGCACTTTTAATTAAACTTAGAAAGCTTATTAACTGTTCTTTTGAAGTGGTTGGCCAAGTAGCAGGTATAAGACCAACAGTTAAAGATAGAAGGCCTTTAGTTGGAAAGCATCAAAGTCATGAGAACGTTTTTGTTTTAAATGGACTTGGTACCCGTGGCGTTATGATTGGGCCTTATGTAGCTAAACAACTTTACAACTTTATCGAGCGTCATGAACCATTAGAAAAAGAGATTGATATCAACCGATTTAAAGCTTAAATAAAAGTTAAGGTGATTTGTTTTAGGGAATTGCAGTTAACCATTTATGTTCATGAATTCTTTAATGTATATAGTGTTTTTTGGATAAAATCCTACAGCGACCTTGTGTTGTCGAGAACTTGTAATCCTTCGATTATTCTCAAGATAGACTCTTATTCCGACACTTTTTCGGGTAACTTTTGGAAGATTATTTTTTTCTAGCTAAAGTTTTATCGTAACTCATGAACATGTTTATCCAAATATTTCTGGAAATACGCATTATTACTGGCATAAAAATAATTAAAGTAGCCACAATTGATATGAAAATGTGATGAAGGCCAACGTTAAAAATAAAGTAACTTATAACAAAACTGGCTACTGCAAAGGCTATGCCAACACCATAACTGACGTACATAGCGCCATAGAAAAAGGAGGGTTCTATTTTGTATTTTGTCTTGCAATTACTGCATGTTTCGTGCATAGTTAAAGCTTCGGAAAGGACATACGGGTTTTTGTTTACATACATAGATTCTTCATGGCATTTTGGACATGTACCGGTAAAGATACTATATAATTTTGAGCCTTTTTTTAACATATAATTTAATGTACTTTTGCATGCGCAATTACAGTACAAAAATACCAATTTTAATAATAATGTAATGTGCTAAAAGTTACATTTCTATGATGAACATTCATAATTTATCGATTTCATTTCAAGGCGAATACTTGTTTGAGGATATTACTTTTAAATTGGGTAATGGCGATAGGATAGGCCTTATAGGTAAAAATGGCGCGGGAAAATCGACAATGCTTAAAATTTTGTCAAAAGAAATGGCTCCTGATACAGGACAGATTGCTGCTGATAAGGAACTCAAAATAGGGTTTTTAAAACAGGATATTGATTTTATTTTAGGTAGGACGGTTTTAGAGGAGTCTTACGAGGCATTTACTGAAATTAAGGCTTTGGAAGCTAAAATGGAAGACGTTAATAAACAATTGGTTGAACGTACCGATTATGAAAGTGAGTTTTATAATCAGCTAATGATTGATATAAACGAGCTGCAACACCAATATGAAATTGAAGGTGGTTATAACTATCAAGGTGAAACGGAAAAAATTCTACAGGGACTGGGTTTTAAAAGGCAGGATTTTGATAAATTGACCGATACGTTTTCCGGTGGATGGCGAATGCGTATTGAGTTGGCTAAGCTATTGCTTCAAAATAATGATATTCTACTTTTGGATGAGCCTACAAACCACTTGGATATTGAATCTATAATTTGGTTAGAGGGTTTTTTAAGAAATTATACTGGTGCGGTGGCTATTGTATCTCACGATAAAATGTTTTTGGATAATGTAACGAACAGGACTATTGAAATTTCTTTAGGTCGTATTTATGATTACCCTAAACCGTATACCAAGTATTTGGTGCTTCGTGAAGAATTGAGAACACAGCAATTGGCATCCCAAAAAAATCAGCAAAAACAAATTGAGCAAACCGAAAAACTTATAGAAAAGTTTCGTGCCAAAGCGTCAAAAGCGACTATGGCACAATCACTTATTAAAAAGCTTGATAAAATTGATAGAATTGCGGTTGATGAGGATGATAATAGTGTAATGACGCTTAATTTTCCGGTTTCAATAACACCAGGAAAGGTGGTTGTTGAAGCTGAAAAACTATCAAAAAGCTATGGCGATAATCAAGTTTTAAAGGATATTGATTTACTTATTGAGCGCGATAGTAAATCGGCTTTCGTTGGGCAAAACGGACAAGGAAAATCAACATTAGCAAAAATGCTCGTAGGTGATATTAAGTATAATGGTCATTTAAAATTGGGGCACAATGTGCAGATTGGTTATTTTGCCCAGAATCAGGCGGAATACCTTGATGGTAATAAAACGGTTTTAGATACTATGATTGATGCGGCTAACGAAACTAACCGTAGTAAAGTTCGAGATATTTTAGGCTCTTTTTTATTTAGAGGGGACGAGGCTGAAAAGTATGTGCGTGTGCTATCCGGAGGTGAGCGGAACCGATTGGCATTAGCCAAATTGATGTTACAACCCTTTAATGTGCTTATTATGGATGAGCCAACAAACCATCTGGATATTAAATCTAAAAATGTTTTGAAAGAGGCTTTAAAGCGTTTTGAAGGCACTTTAATCCTAGTGTCGCATGACCGTGATTTTTTACAAGGCTTAACCAATTTTGTTTATGAGTTTAAAGATCACAAACTAAAAGAATATTTAGGCGATATTGATTATTATTTAGATCAGCGCAAAGTGGAAAGTTTGCGAGAGGTGGAAAAGCGAACTGTTGTAAAGGAAACTCCCAAAGTTAAAAAAGAACAATCTTACGAAGATCAAAAAAAAATTAAGTCCTTAAATAATAAATTGAGTAATGTAGAATCTAAAATAAATCAGTTAGAGCGTGATATTAAAAAAATTGATTTAGAACTTGAAATTAATTATGAAGAAGTATCCTCTAAACTTAATTTTTTTGATAATTACCAAAAGATGAAAACTGACTTACAAAACTTAATGGGCAAATGGGAGGTTATTCAGCTTGAAATTGAGCAGTTAATCGATTAAGATGTGTTAAAATTTAAAGTATTTCATCGATAAAAATTGTTATTCGTCTAATTCGGGTTTATATTCGCTTAAGAATAACACCAAATTTGACCCACATGAAAACTTTAAAGCTAATAGTAATTTGTTTCTTCGTAACTGCATATTCATTTGCTAATGTTTCATCTACAGATAAAGACGCCCTAATAGCTTTATATAATACTACAAACGGTGCATCTTGGAATTCCTCTTGGGATTTAAACACATCGATTGATACATGGTATGGTATAAAGTTAGAAAACGAAAGAGTTGTTGAAATCAATCTTCAATTTAATAATCTTGATGGTGAGTTGCCACAAGAAATAGGCAATTTAGCAAATTTAAAAGTTTTGAACTTAGGATTTAATAAATTAAAAGGCGTATTACCTGCTTCCTTAGGTTCTCTAAAAGAATTAAAAACTTTAGAATTGTTTATGAATGGTTTTGAGGGAAACATTCCGGCAGAGCTAGGAGAATTAAAAAAATTAGAATTATTAAAATTATATAGTAACAAACTCTCTGGTGAAATACCAAGTGCATTAATGGGCTTAACAAATTTAAAAGAACTTTTAGTAGGAAGTAACTATTTAACAGGCCAAATACCAACACGAATTTATGCATTATCAAACTTAAAGAAGCTAAGCTTAATGGATAATAAAATGGAAGGTGAGATTCCTGTTGAAATAGCTCAGTTAAAACATTTAGAAGAATTGCTATTATCAACAAATCAATTTACTGGCGATCTACCTCAAGAGTTTATGAACCTTACAAAATTAAATACCATGATGGTTAGTGATAATAATTTAAACCAAGAGTATATTTCTGTTTCCGGAAAAAACCCACCGACTTTAATGAATTTAGAATTACAAAACTCAACAGCAACAATGGATATTGAAAAGGAGTAAATTAAATTTTACAAAATTTGTTAGTTTTAAGCCATCATTTTTATGATGGCTTTTTTATTTTTATATTATGATAGAACATTTTTTTATATGTCCTTATTGTTGGGAAAACATCTCAATGCTTTTAGACAAGTCTATTTATTCACAATCATATGTTGAGGATTGTGAGGTTTGTTGTAACCCAATACAGATTACAATACAATTTTTAGATACCGAATTAACAGCATTTCAAGCAGATAGTATTGAGCAATAAAATTTTTATAAATTAATGCTTGTCGGATTTAAAAAGGATTGTATATTTGCAATCCGAAATGGTTTGGTCGGCATTATGAACCGAAAAGTTAAAAGCTAAGAAAAGCATTTTAGGATTATATCGCGGGATAGAGCAGTAGGTAGCTCGTCGGGCTCATAACCCGAAGGTCACTGGTTCGAGTCCAGTTCCCGCTACTAGTAAAACCAAGCCTTTCAAGAAATTGAAAGGCTTTTTTATTTCACATAGTACAGAATAAGTACAGAATTTAGCTGTTTATCTTCTGCTAAATAGTATTTGATTTAATTTGATTTCATTTAGTATGTGAAATAAAATTTAAACTATATTTTTCTATGAAAATTGAAGAATTGAGAATTAATATTAAAAATACCTTACAATTTTTCTAATTCGCTTCTATACTTTTTTAACTTTAGTCAAAAATTTAATTCTTTTCATTTGCAATTTCTACAAGACTTATTAAATAACAAAGAGCCAGATAATTGGTGGAAGGAGTATAAGGATTTTTGTAAGGATATTAGTAAAGTTGATAGAAGCCTATTTATTGAAGCATTACCGGCTTTATTAAAAAAGTTAGAAAATAATTACGCTCATAGAGATCTCAGAATAGCCTTAGAGAATGAATCAAAAAGTAACGCCTCTTTTGGTAAGGAAATTTATTCTAAGATTTTGGAAGCTCAGAATCCATATTTGTATGATTCTCTAACAGATATTATCTCTGGCTTATATAAATCGGACCAAAAGTTTGCAATTACTAAAATCAAAAGCTTAATTAGCAATGCTGAGATAAGTTTAAGCAGAATTGGCATACAATCTATAGCCAAGATAGATTTGTTAGATAAAGCAACACCAAAAACCTTTATCAGTTGGATTGAGAAACAATTTAATGATATTGCAAATACTGAAGCATTAGCCGAGTCTTGGCCATCAATTTTCTTTGCTGTTAGAATTAAAAGAAATGGATTAAAAAATGCTGATGCTATTATAGATAAACTGTCTAGCGTAAAAACCATTGGTATTCAATTAGAACTCATTTACTTTTTAGATCATAATCTAAATTTAGAAAAGGAAATGAAACTATTCGAAAAATATCTTCCGTTATTACTTCATATTGATCTAGAACATGCAGGTGCATATAATCACTTAACATATCGATTAGAAAATGTAGCTAAAACCAATTTAGGTTTGGTAATTGATTTTATTACAGATTGGGTAGATTTAAGTCCTGAAAATGCAAGAAAAATAGAATACTTCAGCCATTTGCTGAATACACTTTGTGATGACTTTTATTCAGATTTCCAAAAGCTATACACAAATTGGTTAAATAAAGACAATCCTAATTTTCATATTGCCATTTTTGAAATGAATAGTGCCAGATATATGAGAGATTTATCAGGATTGACCGTTTCAGAAGTTTTAATAAAGGACTATTCCGATTACGATATCGAATATATCACGTACAAAATACTTGCCTATGTTTATGATAAAGACACCTCTTTATCTTTGATATATTCGATACTCGAACAAAAAGGAGATAATAAAGAGGTGGTAGTTTTCTTAGCTGATTTATTTATTAACCACTTTATTTTTAATTATTATTCAACTATTGAGTTTTTAAATTTAAAAAAGAAGACTGCCAACAGGAAACTTAAAAAAATAATAAAAGATATTGTTGAAGAAGGAGAAGATAATTACAAGGCTTATTCAGATTTAGAAAACTTAAAAGAGTTTGCGCCTTCAGAGCAAAGAATGATATATTATAATAAAATTCAAAATAGAAAATTTAATAAATCTTACAAAGAGAGTGAGTCAGAAAGCTCATCATTCCTAAGTATGGTTACAAATATCAATTACAGAACAGGAAAATCTACATTTTCAAAGTACAGCGGTAAATATACCGAAAAGATGACACCAGCACTTATTTCACATAGCGGCGAAATGCCAAGAGGCGAATTTATAGACCCCATAGGTCAAGCAACAGAACGGTTACTATGGCAAAATTTTAAAAGAAGGCAATGAGATTTTTACTGAGTGAATATATTAATCTTTTAAAAGAGGATAAAGAACTTGATACATTGCTGACTGATTTGCTAGTTGGAATGAAATTTACAACTATCTCAAAGCCAATGAAAGGTCGTCAGTTTGGTGTAGACATTTCAGCTATTGGTATAGATCCAGAAGATGGAATTAAAAAGGTGTTTTTATTCGCAGTAAAACAAGGTAATCTAACAAGAACCACTTGGGATGGCGATGTCAACGCCATACGCTCAACTCTTAATCAAATTAAAGACACGTTTATTCCAACATCACTTACAAATCGTTTAAAAAAACATCCTAAAAAAATAATAGTTTGTACTAATGGTGTTATAAATCAAAATGTTTTAGTTGATTGGTCACAATATATCGACCAGAATACTTCAGATGCTGTTGAATACGATTTTTGGGGAACAGGCGAAATAACTGCAATGCTTGACGACTATCTTGTTAGCGAAAAACTATTTCCACAGGAATATCAATCATTATTAAGAAAGTCTTTAGCATTTTTAGATTTACCAGATTATGATTTATCACATTTCTATACGCTGATTCAAAAAGTTTTAGATAAACAGCCCAAGCAAAAAAGACAAATCCTAAAAAAGTTAAGACTGGTACGATTATGCTTGAACATTATATACAAATGGTCTCAAGACAATAACAATTTAAAACCTTCAATTTATGCAAGTGAACGATGCTTGTTACTCAGCTGGCATTTTATCCAAGAAGGTAATCATTTAGATAAAAACTTTGTGAGACAGGAATTTTACAAAATCCACTCTTTAAAAAGAAACATAGGTGTCTTTTACTTTAATAAAGTTGCTGAACATTATAAAACAGAACACAGTATATACAAATACAGCAGAAATAGCCTAGAGTACAGTCTTAATGTTTGGGAAGAAATAGGAATTATAGCAACAATAGGGTTAACAGAAATACAAGAGTTTAGAATCCATTATCGTGAAGGTAATGAAGAACATGCTCAAACATATTACCAAAGCGCTCTTTCAATTAGCAACGGATTATGTTTGTTTATAAAAAATAATCCACCTTCAAAATATCCAGAATATGATGTGCATAGTATAGAAATAGCTTTAGCACTTAACTTAATGAATTTTACAAGAAACTTCAACCCAGCAAAAAAATGGATTTCTGAAATGACTTTAGGTTTCAATAACAGATACAAAGTAAATAAGTTTTTTCCATTGTTTAGAAAAAGTTATGATAAGCTGGTGGATATTCATAATGGCGATGAAGAATGTGAAGTTCATTCTTCAATGATAGTTCTTCTATTGGCAGAATATGCTCTAGTTTTCAAGGATGAAGACTTATATCAGTTTGTACGCAAAATTCCTACTGAGCTTTTTACAGATTTGAACTTACAAATTTGGTTTCCACTTGAAGAAATGGAAAATAAAATATGTATTCAGGATTATAGTCGTGGCGAAGGAACACTAAAACATTCTGTAACACTATACGAGAATGTAGAAGAGTACAAAAAAGAAATGGTATCAGAAATGGAACTCTTCGGGCCAGAAAAGGATTTTAAAATTTTTAAGCACAGTTTCGATATTGTAGCACACGTTGCAAGCAGGCATTATAAAAGCCAACCTTTTCCTTTAACTTGGCGTGTTTTTATGAAGCAAGAAGTCTCAACAAAATAATAGAATAATGTCAAATCCAATAAAACAACATTATATACCACGTTCATATTTAAAGAACTTTGCAGTTGAAGGAAGAAAAAGAAATCACTTTGTGGATGTTTACAAAATGGATAATGATATGCTATTAGAGCAAATTAGCACTAAAGATATTTGTTTTGAAAAGAATATTTATACAATACCAGCTGAATCAGATGAAATAAAATATGCCTTAGAAAAACACTATGCTGAGAATGTTGATAGTGAGTTTCCAAAAGTATATAAGTTACTTATTGACGAAAAACTGCTGACGGTTACGCAAGAGCAAAAAATCCAAATACTTTATGTATGTCTATCATTATATTTCCGCACACCACGGATTTTAAATCATCAAAAAAGTTTTAGTAACCAAATATTTGATACTGCTTCACATACAGTAAATAAAGAAGGTATTATTAAAATGAATTTGTATGGAGAAAAAATGGAATTTCATATAGATGATATTGAAGTAGTTAAAAAAGAATACAATGAACGTGCAAGAACAGCTTTTTTAGTAAATCATTTAGAACAATGGGGGAATTTTGTAAAGTTCAAATACGATTGTACAATAAATGTGATTAAAATTAATGACACCGATGCACCAATAATTACGTCTGATAATCCCGTTTCAATTAGACATTTTGAAACAAATAAATTTCAAGGTTTATATGACCCTAAAGCAGTTATTACATTACCCTTGGATCGTTCACATTATTTAGAGATACATCCTAATGACTATGCAGATGGTCAAACAAGAATTAATAGACTTACTCAAGACAGAGACTATGTGTTTACTACAAATGGAGTAACACAACAAAATGCTGAAAACTTATTAGTAGCATACAAAGGAGATATTGATAAACATTTTGATATTCAAAACCATTATGAAAATCCAGAAAATGGAGAGGAATTTTTAAAAAAAGCTAAATACAGAACAGAACAAGCTCTTGTTTTATTTGATATCCTAAAGAAAAAAGGGTTTGTTTCAAAAGAGTTTATAGGTAAACTTAAGGAACTTTTAGAGCATCCATTTTGTAAAGATGATATACAAATGTTGAAATATAAAAAAGTACTTTCTAAAATGGGAAAATGGTAATAACGCGTAAACTCTAAACTTCTGTTAAACAAAACATGGTGTTGTTAAAATTTCGTAACTTTGCAATTAGTATGAAACAAGTTTTCCATCAAATAATGTCTTTGACAATGGCTTTTGTAGTGTTATTCTCTACAATGTCATTTACGCTTAGTATGCATTATTGTGGAGATACTTTGGTAGAAACTGCTATGTTCCATAAAGCGGAAGGATGCGGAATGGAAATGGATAATCCTTCAACTGAAGGTTGTTCTATTACAAAAAAGAATTGTTGTAATGATGAACAATTGGTAGTTGATGGGCAAGACGAACTACAACTGCAAGTTGACAAAATTTCTTTAGAGCAACAGGTATTCATCGCTTCATTTGTTTACACTTATATTAACCTTTTTGAAGGTTTAGATAATAATGTATCTTCTTTTGAAGAATACGAACCACCACTCGTCATAAGGCAAATCTTCAAGATTGACGAGACCTATTTAATTTGATTTTTAAACAATAGACTGTTTTATCCTATGACTTTACTATGTCATAAGGATAATTTGTTGTATTCGGTGTTTTCCTAACGCCAATGTCTAACTGTTTAATAATCAAAGCTAATGCTAAATAAAAGCATCAAATTTTTAATAGAAAATAAACTCGTAGCAGTTCTGCTACTCGTCCTTTTTGTTGGATGGGGAACTGTAAACGCACCTTTTAATTGGGATACAGGATTTTTACTTAGTAATCCTGTTGCAGTAGATGCCATTCCAGATATTGGCGAAAATCAACAAATAGTATTTACAAAATGGGATGGTCGTTCGCCACAAGATATAGAAGACCAAATCACATATCCATTAACCACATCCTTACTTGGTATTCCTGGAGTAAAAACCATTCGTAGTTCTTCTATGTTTGGATTTTCAAGTATCTATATCATTTTTGAAGAAGATATTGAATTCTATTGGAGTCGTAGTCGAATCCTCGAAAAACTCAATTCATTGCCAAGTGGATTATTACCAGAAGGTGTTAATCCTGCATTGGGACCTGATGCCACAGGTTTAGGACAAATATTTTGGTACACTCTTGAAGGTCGGGATGAAAACGGAAATGTTACTGGTGGTTGGGATTTACATGAACTGCGTAGCATTCAAGATTACTATGTAAAATATGCTTTATCTACTGCAAGCGGTGTTTCTGAAGTAGCTTCCATTGGTGGTTATGTTCAGGAGTATCAAGTTGATGTCGATCCAGAGCTGATGCGTCAATATAACATTGGCTTAAACCAAATCGTGAAAGCGGTAAAAAGTAGTAATCAAGATATTGGTGCGCAGACTTTAGAAATCAATCAAGCTGAATATTTAGTACGTGGTTTGGGTTATGTGAAATCTGTTGAAGATATTGAAAATGCTGTAATTACTTCAGAAGATTTTACTTCAATTAAGATTAAAGACATTGCTAAAGTATCATTAGGTCCAGCAACACGAAGAGGTTTATTAGATAAAGAAGGTGCTGAAGTCGTTGGTGGTGTTGTAGTGGCGCGATATGGTGCTAATCCAATGGAAGTCATTAACAATGTAAAAGCCCAAATTGAGGAACTGAAAGGTGGATTACCTTCAAAAGTATTGGCAGACGGTAGAACATCTCAATTAACAGTCGTTCCCTTCTATGATCGTACCGAACTTATTCAAGAAACATTAGACACACTAAACGAAGCATTAACACTAGAAATATTAATTACCATTTTGGTTATTATTGTTATGGTTTTCAATTTAAGAGCTTCTATTTTAATTTCTGGATTGTTGCCTGTTGCAGTATTAATGGTATTTGTTACCATGAAACTGTTTAACGTAGATGCCAATATTGTAGCACTTTCTGGTATTGCTATTGCTATTGGAACTATGGTAGATGTAGGCGTCATTCTCGCAGAAAATATGATTCGCCATCTCGATGATGAAAAATTGCGGTTTCGAGAAGATGGTACAGCGTTTACTACAAATGAAGTGGTTTATAACGCGACTGCCGAAGTTTCAGGAGCTATTTTAACGGCGGTATTAACTACGATTATCAGCTTTTTGCCTGTATTTACAATGATTGGTGCAGAAGGAAAATTGTTTAGACCTTTAGCATTTACCAAAACGATGGCATTATCAGCATCTTTGGTTATTGCTTTATTTCTAATTCCACCATTTGCAGCTTATTTATTCAGAAAAACATCAATTAAAAGTTCATTTAAGCATATCATAAATGGTGTTTTAATAATTGCTGGAATCGCAATTATGGTCATTGGATATTGGTTAGGGATTATTTTAATTGCTTTTGGTATTACAGGTTTACTCGGAGTTTTAGGTAAACTAAATAAGAAAAACAGCAATCTTGTAAATATTATTATTTCATGTACTGCTATTATATTTTTACTTGCCGAATATTGGCGACCATTAGGCTTTGACAGAAGTATATTAGTGAACTTAATTTTTGTAGCTATTATTTGCTTCGGAATTTTAGGAATATTTTCAATTTTCAGAAGGTATTATGGTCAAATTTTAAATTGGGCTTTAGCAAACAAGTTATTGTTTTTAATTATTCCAACAACTGTGCTAATTTCTGGAGCATGGATTATGAACAATACAGGAAAAGAATTTATGCCAGCTTTAAACGAAGGCTCTTTTCTATTAATGCCAACCTCATTACCACATTCTGGTGTTGAGGAAAATAAACGTGTGCTTCAGCAATTAGATATGGCTGTAGCCACCATTCCAGAAATAGAAACCGTAGTAGGAAAGTCTGGTAGAACAGAATCTGCATTAGATCCTGCGCCTTTGTCCATGTACGAAAACATGATTCAGTATAAATCTGAATACATGCGTAATTCCAAAGGAAAAAGGCAACGTTACAAAGTTAACGACGATGGGGCATTTGAGTTAAAAGATGGAACATTAATCGGTAACCCTAATAATTCGGAAAATGTTGTTTTTACAAACGTTGAACATACTCAACTTATCGAAGATGATGATGGCGAATTCTATCGTAATTGGCGACCAGAAATTAATAGTCCTGATGATATTTGGAATGAAATAGTTAGCGTTACCAAATTACCTGGCGTTACTTCTGCGCCAAAATTACAACCCATAGAAACCAGATTGGTAATGCTTCAAACAGGTATGCGTGCACCTATGGGAATAAAAGTAAAAGGGCAAGATTTAAAACAAATCGAAGCGTTTGGATTGCAACTAGAAACCATTCTTAAACAAGCTGAAGGTGTAAAAGAGCAAGCTGTTTTTGCAGATAGAATTGTAGGTAAACCTTATTTACTTATTGATATTGATAGAGAAAAAATAGCACGTTATGGTGTATCCATAGAAGATGTTCAAAGTGTGCTAAAAGTAGCAATTGGCGGTATGGCTATAACTCAAACTGTTGAAGGAAGAGAGCGCTATGCTGTTCGAGTTAGATATCCTAGAGAGCTACGTGGTAATCCAGAAGATATAAAAGGTATTTATATTCCTGTTGAAAAAGGAAGTCCAGTTCCATTAAGTGAATTAGCAACCATTCGTTATGAGCAAGGCCCACAAGTCATTAAAAGTGAAGACACCTTTTTAGTAGGCTATGTGTTATTTGATAAATTAGATGGATTTGCAGAAGTTGATGTTGTTGAAAATGCGCAAGCTTTGTTTCAGCAGAAAATAGATTCAGGAGAATTAACTGTTCCTAAGGGTATCAGCTATAAATTTACAGGAACTTATGAAAATCAGTTACGAGCAGAAAAAACGCTTTCAGTCGTCGTTCCATTAGCACTTGCTATTATTTTCTTGATTCTGTATTTCCAGTTTAAATCTGTAACTACTTCACTCATGGTTTTTACAGGAATAACGGTTGCATTTGCAGGTGGTTTTATAATGATATGGCTGTACGGTCAAGATTGGTTTTTCAATTTCAGTTTATTTGGAGAAAATATGCGAGACCTTTTCAATATGAAAACCATCAATTTAAGTGTCGCAGTTTGGGTAGGTTTTATAGCATTATTTGGTATCGCTACCGATGATGGTGTTGTAATGGCAACATACCTCACGCAAACTTTTGAGCGTGAAAAACCTTCTGATAAAAAGAGCATTAGAGCTTCCGCTTTACAAGCAGCCGAAAAACGTATTCGTCCGTGTTTAATGACTACTGTAACTACTATTTTGGCGCTGTTACCAGTATTGACATCTACAGGAAAAGGAAGTGATATTATGATACCTATGGCAATTCCAATATTTGGCGGAATGGTTATAGACATTACTTCTTACTTTATTGTACCTGTATTATATAGCTGGAGAGAAGAGTTTAAATTGAAAAGAGCAAACAAATGAAAAGAATAATTTATACACTCATAGGTTTATTAACTTTTAGTGCTTCTAATGCACAAGAATTAGAAACACTTATTAATGAAGCATTAAATAACAATCCTGAAATTCAAAAGTTTGAATTACAGTATAGTATTGCTTCCGAAAAAGTGAATGAAGTAAATACATTACCTAATACCGAATTTGGAGTGGGTTACTTCGTAAGCGAACCAGAAACACGTACAGGAGCGCAACGCTTCAAAGTATCAGCTAAACAAATGTTGCCTTGGTTTGGGAATATAACTGCAAGAGAAAACTATGTGAGCGCTTTGGCAGATGCTAAATACGAAGATATTGTTATTGCCAAAAGAAAATTGATGGTTTCGGTATCACAATCCTATTACAACCTTTACGCTAATAAAGCAAAACAAGACGTATTAAGCGAGAATATTAAACTACTTAAAACTTACGAAATATTGGCTTTAACATCGGTTGAAGTTGGGAAAGCTTCAGCTGTAGATGTTTTGCGATTACAAATGCGTCAAAACGAAATGCAACAATTAAAAGATGTTTTGAGTCAACAGTTTTTAGCGGAGCAAACTACTTTTAATAAGCTTTTAAATCGTGATAAGGATGTACAAGTTTCAGTAGTTATTGAGTTAATGATTCCTTCAGAAGATTTTGAAATCAATTCTGAGAATTTAGCCCTTCATCCTGAATTACTGAAATTCGATAAACTCTATCAGTCGGTAGAGCAATTTGAATTATTAAACCAAAAAGAAAGTAGTCCAATGATTGGTTTCGGTTTAGATTATATCAATGTTGATAAACGTCCTAACATGGATTTTAGTGACAATGGAAAAGATATAATCATGCCAATGGTATCAGTATCTATTCCTCTATTCAATAATAAGTACAAATCTCAAACCAAACAAAATGAGTTGCAACAGCAAGAGATTTTGGCACAAAAACAAGAGCGCACAAATACTTTAGAAACACTATTAGATAAAGCAGTAAACGATAAGGTTTCAGCAAGAATAAGTTATGCAACCCAAACGAAGAACTTAAAGCAAGCTAAAGATGCTGAAGAGATTCTTATTAAAAATTACGAAACAGGAACGATTGATTTTAATGACGTTTTGGACATACAAGAATTGCAATTGAAGTTTCAAATGAATCAAATTGAGTCAGTTAAAACCTACTATGTGCAAACCACAATTATTAATTATTTAATTCAGTAAACAATGAAAACAGTTAACATAATTATATTCTTATTCTTAACGTCAACTGTATTTGCCCAAGTCGGGACAAATGGAAATGACAGAAAAGAAGAAGGAAGAAACATAAAAGAATATAACCTCACTATAGAAGAAAATGAATTAACGCTCGCAGGAGTTACAGCCAATGGTATGACAATAAATGGGAGTGTACCTGGTCCTACATTAGAATTTAATGAAGGAGACCTTGCCATAATTAATGTTACCAATAAAATGGATGAAGAAACCTCTGTGCATTGGCACGGGTTAATACTTCCTAATTTTTATGATGGTGTACCATATTTAACCACGCCACCAATAAAACCAAATACAACATTTCAATATAGAATTCCTATCAACCAATCTGGTACGTATTGGTATCACTCACATACTATGTTACAAGAGCAGAAAGGAGTTTACGGTTCAATAGTTATTCAGCCTAAAGAGAAAACATTGGAATATGACACAGATTTAGTCGTAGTACTTTCTGATTGGACAAATGAAAAACCAATGAGCGTATTGCGTAACCTTAAAAGAGGAAACGAGTGGTATCAAGTTAAAAAAGGTACAGCAGTTCCATTAAGCAGAGTTATAAAAGAAGGTGCATTAGGTGCGCAATTTAAGTTTTGGCGCGATAGAATGGAAGGCGCAGATATTGCAGATATTTATTACCCTGCATTTCTTTCTAATGGTAAAAAACTTGCAGAATATCCAAAGTTTAAACCTGGAGAAAAAGTAAGACTTCGGTTTATCAACGCCTCTGCCTCAACTTATTATTGGATGGATTTTGGAGCAGGTAATGCTACAGTCGTTTCAAGTGATGGTGTCGATGTCACACCAGTCAATAAAAGTAGGTTTCTCTTTGGTATAGCAGAAACCTATGATGTCATAGTTACGATACCAAACGGTACATTAGAAGTAACTGCAACCGCACAAGATGGGTCGGGCTACACATCAATTCGTTTGGGTACTGGAAAACTTTTTCCTGCAACTGTAATAGATAGACCAGACAAAGTAGCAATGATGAAGCAAATGGCAAAAATGGATATGAAAATGGGAGCACCTGCAATGGCAGGTAATCAAAAGAAAAATACACCTAAAGCTTTAATGGAAAAGTATGGAATGAAGATGGATATGAAAGACGGCAGCATGAAAATGGAGATGAACAATATGATGTCGATGAAAGATGGTAAGATGAATGACCAAATGGATATGAAGATGAATGAAAAGGATAAGATGGAAATGAAAAAAGACTCAATACCTATGAAACATGACATGTTTATGATGCAAAAAGATAGGACTTCGTTTGATTATGATGCACGTAAAACATATTTCAACTATGACTTTTTAGAGGCAAAAGAAAATACTACTTATAAGTCCGACATACCTATAAATGATATTTTACTTAATCTAACTGGTAATATGCAACGCTATGTATGGAGTATAAATGGTGTGCCATTGTCTGAAACCGATAAAATTAAAATTAAAAGTGGAGAGGTTACAAGAATAACCTTAAATAACTTAACAATGATGCACCACCCAATGCATCTTCACGGTCACTATTTCAGGGTTATTAATGAAAACGGAGAACGCTCGCCATTAAAACATACGGTTAATGTGCCACCAATGCAAAAAGTAGTTATTGAATTTTATAACGAAGAATATGGCGATTGGTTTTTTCATTGTCACGTATTATATCATATGATGGGTGGTATGGCAAGAGTATTTAGTTATGACACACCACGAGATGAAAGGATGGAAGCATATCCAGTTCAAAAACTCATCAATGAAACTGATCATTATTATTCTTGGGGAAGTGCTCGTGCAGGTTCAAATTTCACAGAATTAAACCTTATGTCCAGTAATATTAGAAATGAATTTAGTTTAAGAACCGAATTGGATTATAATAAAAATCTTGAAGCAGAAGTAAATTATAACCGATACTTAAATGATTGGGTACGTGTTTATGCAGGTTTAAACACCGAAACATCAACACCAGATTCTTATGACACGTTTAATACCGTAGGATTAGTTGGCGTTAAATATTTCACACCATATAGATTTAATGTAGATGTGAGTATGGACCATCAACTGCGTCCTAGAATTCGCTTAGATAGAGAGCTTCTACTTTTTCCAAGATTTTTTATAGAAGGCGAATATGAATATAGAGCTGACTTTGGTTGGGTCAATAATTTGGAGAATAATAATTCATACGAAGGCGAAACCCAATGGTTGGTTGGAGCCTCTTATATTTTATCACGAAATTTTTCAATTCAAGGAAACTATAACAACCGATATGGTTGGGGTGGCGGACTTTTGGTAAGATTTTAATTATAAAAGTAAACAATGAAACATAAATATCACATACACGGAATGACTTGCAACGGTTGTCGCAGTCACGTAGAAGAAACACTTTCAAAATTGGAAGGTGTTTCAAAGGCTTCTGTTGATTTAGAAAAAGCAGAAGCAACAATTGAAATGGAATCTCATATTCCAATAGAGAAGTTTCAAGAAGCTTTAAAAAAGGGTGGTGGAAAGTATAGTATTCACAAATCAGGAGAACACCTTCATACAAAAGTAGAAAAGGAAAAACAGCCAAAAGGTAAAGGCGCAGGTACATTTTATTGCCCAATGCATTGCGAAGGCGATAAGACCTATGATAAACCAGGCGATTGTCCTGTCTGCGGAATGGATTTAGTCGAAGAACAAAATCTGTCCACAGCTTCATCAGAACAATGGACATGCCCCATGCATCCAGAAATAATAAAAGATGAAGCAGGTGCTTGTCCTAAATGCGGAATGGATTTAGTACCAATGAAAGCAGATAGTTCAGCGGAAGAGAAGACCTATATAAAATTATTAAAGAAGTTTAAGATTGCAGTATTATTCACATTGCCAATTTTCTTAATTGCAATGAGTGAAATGCTAACCAATAATCCATTGTATGACATCATGGAACAAAAATATTGGAATTGGATTCAGTTCGTATTATCCATTCCAGTTGTATTTTATGCCACTTGGATGTTCTTTGAACGTGCCTATAAAAGTATAAAAACATGGAATCTTAATATGTTTACACTTATTGGAATAGGTGCTGGTGTAGCTTGGTTATTTAGTGTTTTTGGTATGTTTTTTCCAGACATTTTTCCAAGTCAGTTCAAAACGGAATCTGGAGCAGTACACGTTTATTTTGAAGCAGCAACCGTTATCCTAACATTAGTGCTTTTAGGTCAACTTTTAGAAGCTCGTGCGCATAGTAAAACCAATTCAGCAGTAAAAGAATTATTAAAGTTAGCACCCAATAAAGCTATAAAAGTGGTAGATGGCGAAGATGTTGAAGTAACCATCGATGCTATTGAATTAAATGATATTCTAAAAGTAAAACCAGGCGATAAGATTCCTGTGGATGGTTCGATAACAGAAGGAGATACAACCATTGATGAGTCAATGATTACTGGAGAGCCAATTCCCGTTAATAAAACAGTAAATGATAAAGTAAGTAGCGGAACAATAAACGGCAACCAGTCTTTTTTAATGAAAGCTGAAAAAGTGGGGAGTGATACGTTACTCTCTCAAATCATCCACATGGTTAACAATGCCAGTAGGAGTCGTGCACCAATTCAAAATTTAGCCGATAAAGTGTCAGGTTATTTCGTGCCTGTTGTGGTCATTATCTCTTTACTAACTTTTGCGGTTTGGGCGATTTGGGGACCAGAACCAGTTTATGTTTATGCCTTTGTAAATGCTATTGCTGTTTTAATAATAGCTTGTCCTTGTGCGTTGGGGTTAGCAACACCTATGTCTGTAATGGTTGGTGTTGGTAAAGGTGCTCAAAATGGTGTATTAATTAAAAATGCTGAAGCACTTGAAAAAATGGATAAGGTTACTACACTAATTGTAGACAAAACAGGAACTATTACGGAAGGAAAACCAACCGTTGAAACAGTAGGTTCTTTTGATGCTGATTTTAGCGAAAGTGACATTCTGGAATATATTGTTTCGTTGAACAAAAACAGCGAACATCCATTGGCAGAAGCTACCGTTAAATATGGAAAAGAACAAAACGCTGAAATTTTAAAATCAGAAGCATTTAGTGCAATTACAGGTAAAGGTGTAGAAGCTACTATTAATAATAAAAAGGTGGCATTAGGAAATCCTAAGATGATGGATTATGCCAATGCTGAGATAACCTTGCAGATGGAAGAAGAAGCTAAAGTATATCAGAAACAGGGGAAAACAGTTTCTTATTTATCGTTAGATAAAAAGGTTACTGGTTATGTAGTAATAGGCGATAAAATTAAGGAAACTAGCGCCAAAGCCATCAAGGAACTTCAAGACAAAGGTATTGAAGTCATCATGTTAACAGGCGATAATCACGACACAGCACAAGCAGTAGCAACAGAACTAAATCTTACAGATTTTAAAGCAAGTATGTTGCCTGAGGATAAACTCAAGGAAGTAGAGAAATTACAAGAAAAAGGAAAAGTTGTTGCTATGGCAGGCGATGGTATTAATGACGCACCAGCACTTGCTAAAAGTGATGTAGGTGTCGCAATGGGTACAGGAACAGATGTAGCTATAGAAAGTGCCATGATAACCTTGGTAAAAGGCGATTTGCACGGTATTGTAAAAGCCAGAAATTTAAGCCATGCTGTAATGAAAAACATTAAACAGAATTTATTTTTTGCACTTATCTATAACACATTAGGTGTACCAATTGCGGCAGGTGTTTTATTCCCGTTTTTTGGAATTTTATTATCGCCAATGATTGCAGCATTAGCAATGAGTTTTAGTTCTGTTTCAGTTATAGCCAACGCATTAAGATTAAGAACAATTAAAGTTTAACTATAAAATCAAATAATTATGAAAAATTCAAATCAACACTCAAATAAAGGAAACTATAAAACATTTTTTTTAATGTTAGGATTGTCATTTATAGCAATGTATATAACCATGTACTTAAATACCTATGCCATAGACCATGTATATTTCAGCTTGACTCGCTTTTATATGGTGTGTTTAGGGATTTCAACAATGGCAGTTATTATGTTACTATTCATGCTGAAAATGTATAAAAACAAAAAGAAGAATATTGCAATACTTATAGGAAGCTTAGTGCTTTTTATAAGTGCATTAGGATTAGTTAGAGCACAAGCGCCAATTGTAGGAGACGTACTTTGGTTAAAAGGGATGATTCCACATCATTCCATTGCTATACTAACAAGTGAACGTGCAGATATTCAAGACCCAGAAGTTAGAAAGCTGGCAGATGATATTATTGAAGCGCAACGTAAGGAAATAGAAGAAATGAAAGCAATGATAAAACGATTACAAAATGAAAAATAATAAAATAGTCATTTACATAGGAATATTAGCAGTAGGACTTTTGTTAGGATGGTTTCTTTTTGGTAATTCATCTGCTAAAGAAACTGAACACAATCACAAAGCAACTACAGAAACCAACCAAATGTGGACGTGCTCAATGCATCCACAGATTATGCAACCAGAGGCTGGAGATTGCCCAATTTGCGGTATGGATTTAATTCCTGCTGAAAGTAGTTCTGAAGGATTATTAGCAGACCAATTCAAACTTACAGAAAACTCTATGGCATTGGCAAACATTCAAACTTCAATTGTTGGTAATGGCAAAACAGGAGATAATACAGTTAAATTATCAGGGAAAATTGTAGAGAATGAAGAAGCTAATGCAGTCCAAGTCAGTTATTTTTCTGGAAGAATAGAGCGCCTAAATGTGAGTTTTACAGGCGAAGAAGTGAGAAAAGGGCAGTTATTAGCAACTATTTATTCGCCAGAATTATATGCAGCGCAACAAGAACTCATCACAGCAGCTTCATTAAAGGAATCACAACCTGCATTATACAAAGCTGTGCGTAACAAATTAAAATTGTGGAAGCTCTCTGAAAATCAAATTAATCAAATTGAAACTTCTGGTAAGGTTAAAGAAAACTTTCCGGTATATGCAACGGTTTCAGGTACGGTTTCAGATAAATTAGTCGAACAAGGCGATTATATCAAACAAGGTCAACCTTTACTCAAAATAGCTAATCTAAACACGGTTTGGGCAAATTTTGATGTGTATGAAAATCAAATCGATTTATTTAAAAAAGGACAAGAGATTTCAATCACTACCAATGCTTATGCTAATAAAGAATTTAAAGCTAAAGTAGATTTTATAGACCCTGTTTTAGATACGAAAACAAGAACTGTGAAATTAAGAGCGGTACTCAATAATAAACAGGACGTTTTTAAGCCAGGAATGTTTGTTGAAGGGAAAATTAAAGGAAAGACTTCAAGTAACGAACAAGTATTGACTATTCCATCTACAGCTGTTTTATGGACAGGAGAGCGTTCTGTAGTCTATATAAAAACAGATCCTACTCAGCCTGTTTTTGAAATGCGCATTATTACATTAGGTAATCAAATTGGCGATAATTATGAGGTGTTAGAGGGTTTGAAAATTGACGATGAGATAGTAACAAATGGAACATTTACTGTAGATGGAGCAGCGCAATTACAAGGGAAAAAATCAATGATGAATAAATCTGGTGGTAAAACAACAACGGGTCACGAAGGGCATTTGGGAATGGAAAACAATCCTTCCGTAAATATTGAGAATCATTCTATTATGAATGAGAGGATAAAAGTGTCTAAGGACTTTCAGAATCAATTGAAAGTCGTTTTTAATGATTATATCAAATTAAAAGATGCTTTGCTTAAAGATGAATCTAATAACGTAATAACGGAATCAAAAAGACTATTGGGTAATTTATCTAAGGTTGATATGAAGCTATTAAAAGATAAAGAGGCTCACGGTCATTGGATGTCATTAGAAAAAGAAATAAAAGCATCGGCAACATCAATTTCAAACACATCAAATATTGAATCACAACGAAATCATTTTAAGCACCTCTCATCACATTTAATTAGCACAATTCAAACCTTTGGTATCAATGAAAAAGTCTTTGTTGAGTTTTGCCCGATGGTAGAAGATAACAACGGTGCATTCTGGTTGAGCAGGGAAGAAAAAGTAATCAATCCATATTTTGGGGGCGCAATGCTAACCTGTGGAGAAGTAAAACAAGTAATAGAATAATAAAAATCAAATAATAACAATTAAATTTTAAAACAATGAAAAAAGTAATTTTAAGTGTAGCTTTAGTAATGGCTATAGGTTTAACAAGTTGTAAAAACGAAACCAAGCAAGAAACAACAGAAACAAAAATGGAAGTATCTAAAGACATGGCTATGGCAGATATATCTTTTGGTGTTAGAGGTAATTGCGGAATGTGTAAAAAAACCATAGAAAAAGCTGTAAACAAAGTTGAAGGTGTTGCTAGTGCAAATTGGGATGTCGATAAAAAGAAAATTGACGTGGCTTTTGACGATACTAAAACAGATGCAATGGCAATCCATAACGCAATTGCAGCATCAGGTTATGATACTGAAAAAGTAGCAGGAAACGAAGAAGCATATAGTAATCTGCCAGGATGTTGTAAATATGAACATGATATGGTAATGAATCAAATAGGCGAAGAATAATAAGCCACTATTATTAGAAACAATAAGTAGAGAGACTTTTTTAAAGGTCTCTTTTTTTATCTAAATAACATTAAAATATTTATTGTTTGATTCTTTAATATGCTATCCACTATAAAAGGAAAAAAGGGATTTCTGAAATTTAAAATTAAATGAATGTATTTTAATATAGGCATCCATATTGTAAAGACGATATACAAATGTTGAAGTACAAAAAGGTGCTATAAAAAATGGGTAATTGGTAAAATAGGCTAGTTATTACCTTTTAGAAATCTTTTGCACAACCATTGCATTCATTAATTTGTATCTTTGAATCAATGAAATTTGTAACAATTATATTATCATTATTAATTCTTGTTTTGTCAATCAAACCTTGTTCTGACGGAAATAATGCCGAAGACCAATACCAAGAAGAAATATCTGCTGAACACAATCATCAAAATGATAGTGATGATACTTGTCCAATAACTTGTATTTGTAATTGTTGCGGAATCGCAATTACATATGAACCAATTCAAACTTTTGAATTAGGTGTTAATAATCAAATCTCTACAGAAATATTATCTGTCTATCAATCAATTTACAGGTTTAACTTTCATTCCAATATCTGGCAACCGCCACAATTAATTAGCTAAAAATATCGACTAAAAGTCAAAATTTTAAAGTTAATTAATATTTACATTTTCAATGAATAAATACATATTGAGCGCAATACTCACAATTATAACGTGCTTTTCTGCTAAAGCACAAACATCTGATATACAAATAAAAGTAATTTCAGAATCCGAAAACGAGCCATTATTTGGAGCAACAGTATATTTTGAGGAATTAGAAAAAGGAGCAGTAACCGATTTTGACGGAATTGCAACTTTTAACGAAATTCCGAATGGCGAACATATAATCATAGTTTCTTTTTTAGGCTTTGAAACTCTAAAAACAACTATTCAAATCCCAAGTAATTCAGACTTGATTTTCAAATTAAAAAGTGGAGGAAACGAATTGGACGAAGTTGTATTACAATCTTCAAGAAGTACAAGAACCGTAAAGAAAATTCCAACAAGAATTGAATTTATTGGAGTTGAGGAATTGGGAGAAAAAGCAATTATGAATCCAACCAATATCTCAATGGTTCTACGTGAAAGTACAGGAATACAAATGCAACAAACATCTTTAAGTAGTGGAAGTACAAACATTAGAATTCAAGGTCTTGATGGTCGTTACACACAACTTTTAAGAGATGGATTTCCCCTTTATGGAGGCTTTTCAAGTGGTTTGAGTATTTTACAAATTCCACCTTTAGACTTGCAACAATTTGAAATTATTAAAGGAAGTTCATCTACACTTTATGGTGGTGGAGCAATTGCAGGTTTAATAAATATGGTATCAAAAACACCAGACGAAGAACCTGCTTTAGACATTATGCTTACACAAACACAAGCATTGGGAAGTACTGCAAATGTATTTTACAGCAAACGGAATGAAAAGTTTGGTATTTCGCTTTACGGTTCAGGTCATTATCAAAAAGCTTACGACCCAGAAGATGATGGTTTTAGTAATTTACCAAAAACTAAATCTATTTCATTTAATCCAAAATTCTTTTATTATCCATCTGACAAAACTACGTTTTGGTTTGGCTTAAATGGAACATACGATGACAGAATTGGTGGAGACATAACTAAAATAGAAAGTGGCGAAAATGGAATTCATCAATATACAGAGGAGAACATTTCAAAAAGATTGAGTAGTCAAGCTGTTTACAAAACTCAAATAGATTCTATTAGTTCTTTGAACATTAAAAATAGTGTATCCTTTTTCGATAGAAATTTAACGATTCCAGATTTCAATTTTGATGGTAAACAAACCAACACATTTACGGAAATCTCTTATCAAAGAGAGACTTCAAAAGCGGATTGGATTTTTGGAGCAAATTTATACACTTCCAACTTTGATGAAAATGATAATGCAACTTTGCAACGTGACCAAAAAGACATCACTTACGGAATGTTTGCTAACAATATTTATGACCTTTCCGAGAATTGGATTTTAGAAACTGGATTGCGAGCAGATTACAATACTGATTTTGGCTTTTTTCCACTTCCAAAAATTTCATTGCTTTATAAAAATGACAGCGGATTTTCGAGTAGAATTGGTGGTGGTTTAGGTTACAAAATTCCAGATATTTTTACAGAAGAGGCTGAATTTATAAACTTTGAAAATGTACTTGGCATTGATAAATCTTCATTAAAAGTAGAACGTTCCTATGGTGTAAATCTTGATTTCAATTACCAAACACGTTTATTTGAAAACATTGGTTTTTCTATTAATCAACTTTTTTATGTTACAGCAATTAACAACGGATTGTTATTGAATAGTACAAATAACGGTTTGTTTGCATTTGAAAATGCAACTGATAAAATTTTAAGCAAAGGCACAGAAACAAATATAAAGTTTACTTATAAAGATTTTAGATGGTTTTTAAATTATGCACTTATAGACACTAAATTAAACTATTTGGCAGGAAATCCACAAAAACCACTAACCGCAAAACATAACGCAGGAAGTGTATTGATGTACGAATCTGATAAATGGAGAATTGGCTACGAAACATTTTATACAGGAAAACAGTTTTTATCAAACGGAACAGAAACGACAGATTTTATAACTATGGGTTTACTATTAATGCGTAATTTTAAATTTGGTAGTGCATTTGTGAACTTTGAAAATTTCACAGACAGAAGACAAAGTAGGTTTTCGCCTTTAGTTTTGCCACCACACGAAAATCCAGAATTTCCCGAAATCTATGCGCCAACTGATGGTTTTATTTTTAGCGTTGGAATTATTATTAAACCATTTGGAAACGAAGACCACGATTAATTATGAAAACAATTGAAGAATTTTTAGAATCAAAAAATATTCGAGTAACTGCAATGCGTTTATTAATTTATAAATTCCTTGCCCAAAAACAAGTTGCAGTTACATTAAGTGATATAGAAAATGCTTTTGAGAAAGCAGATAGGACAACATTATACAGAACTATTAAAACATTTGAAGAAAAAGAAATTGTGCATCAAATAGACGATGGCACAGGAATTACAAAATATGCTTTGTGTGAAAAAGGTTGTAATTGTGAGATTGAAACCGATTTGCATTTACATTTTCATTGTAATAACTGTAACGAAACCATTTGTTTAACAGAACATAAAATTCCTCAAATAAAAGTCCCTGATGGATTTGTTTCAGAAAACGTAAACTTGGTTGTAAAAGGCATTTGCGATAAATGTAGCGGACAATAAATGCACTTCCATTGCATTGGTTATTATAGCATTTTTACATAAAATTAGAAATTATGTTATTATTCGCTTATCTCATATTGTATTTTTTATTGGTCTTTGTTTTAAGGTCTGTATTACTTTGGAAAAAAACTGGAATAAATCCATTTACATTTGAAAAAACAGATAATGCACACGATTATAATGGAAAGGTTTTTACATTTATCACAGTTCTTGAGTTAATTGTTGTAGGAATCTATGCTTTCAAAGAAGAATGGTATTTGGAAAATCAAACTTTACAGAAAATTGGTTGGGTACTTTTGTTGGTATCGCTGATTTTAGTTTGGTTTTCTCAAAGCCAAATGGCAAATTCTTGGAGAATCGGAATTGATGAAAACAACAAAACCAAATTGGTAACAAAAGGAGTATTTTCAATTTCAAGAAATCCTATATTTTTAGGAATAATGATTGCGAATATTGGGTTATTCCTTGTAATTCCTAATGCTTTTACTTTACTTATAATTTCATTATCTACTTTAAGCGTAAATACACAAATAAGATTGGAAGAAGAATTTTTAAAACGTGAATTCGGGAATGAATATATAGAATACGCTGAAAAAGTAAGAAGATGGATTTAGTTATAGAATTAAAATAGTTAATCGGAATTGCCAACGCATAAGCCATACACATTTACAGTCGCATCATCCAAGCTTCACCAAAACTGTAAAAGAGTATGTCTTGCCAACGCTAACATTTGAACTAAATAACAAACATCGGAAAACCAAGCTGAACGTGAAAAGCACTATGCACAACAATGTATATAAAACATAGCTATTACAGGCTTTCCAAGAGGTTTTTGCTTCTTTATTAAGTCCACCAAATTTTTATTTTTGTATATTTAGAAATTAAAAGATAAATAGAAAAAATAAAAATTCGGCTCGTGTTAAATCCGAAACGATAGTGTCTTTTTACACGCTACGTTTCATATACGGAGACGTTAGCCCACATTTGAGGAAAACCAAGAACTATGAAGAAAGTAA
>Ga0209185_1000766_pt1 | contig 33301 bp, 21 predicted proteins | sample SidtaG_2_FD_187425 | JGI IMG/M metagenome (GOLD analysis project Ga0209185, IMG submission 187425) | Marine algal microbial communities from Sidmouth, United Kingdom - Sidmouth_Asex2 metaG (SPAdes) (version 2) | ecosystem: Host-associated > Algae > Red algae > Unclassified | place: Sidmouth... | reverse complement strand
TTCTTTTAAAATGACTCTTCACCAAAAAATCCTTAAATACAGTGAGTATTCGCGTCATTTTTGATTCGATTCATTTCAAAATAAACGTCAAAAAATGTAAATAAATTTATAAAACAGTGTACTAAGTACATTGTTTAATAAATTTCTTTACGTTTTTGAGTATTTCTTTTAAAACGACTCTTCCCCAAAAAACTCCTTAAATACAGTAAGTATTCGCGTCATTTTTGGGTCGATTCATTTCAAAATAAACGTCAAAAACGATAAGAAATTTAATAGACAATCTACTAAGTTATCTTTTCCATGCAATACGACTTATTTTAGAATAAAGTATAATAAATCTTCCAAAAAATCTTAATAATTAATTAAAAAACCTTAATTTTAGCATTAAATAACTAATTTCTGATACTAAAACATAAAGTCTAAAACCTGACAACCATAAGAATTAGAATCTAACGGTTTCAAGATACGACTCAGTTGAACTTGAGGCTTATACTTATACTTATACTATGAAAGCACTATTCACCCTGTTGCTCACTGGTTTTGTCGCTTTGCTCATAGCGCAGCCTACTAATGATGAGTGTACAAATGCCATCAACATTTCCTCCGTTGAAGCCTACTGTTCCGGTACAGACGAATTTACGACGACCGACGCGACCATGAGTGCAGGCTTTGGTATTCCCATGCTATGCAGCCCGACTTGGGATGGCGACCAAAACGATGTATGGTTCACTTTCTCCACTACAGCGACCATCATTGACCTCACTATCTCCGTCAACGGCGCTATGCTCCAACAACCGCAAATCGCGGTCTATCGTGGTGATTGTGGCGGCTTCGCCGAACTCGCCTGTATACAAGGCGCAACAGGGGAGAGCAGTGTGACACTGGATGTGTTGGCACTTGACCCATCCGAAATCTACTACCTTCGCATCAATGCAGCAACAACGGGCAGCGATGGTGATTTTCAACTGTGCATCGACGAATTTAGCTCCAATATCATTGCCAATGTCACTACCACAGAATGCACCGGCTTACTCTACGATACAGGCGGACCAGATGGAAATTACGGAGCCTTCGAATCTTTTCAATACGCTATTTGCCCGACCGATCCGCATGATTGCATCGCGATTACGTTAGTGGAATACGACATCGAACCCGTGTTTGACAACCTTTCTATTTACGATGGAGCGAACAATACCGCACCACTCATAGAAAGTATTGATGGACAAAACAACGGACAGCAAGTTTTCGTTCCGGTAGAAACGACCGGCTGTATCACCATCGAATTTACCTCCGACGGCGGTGTTTTCCAAAGTGGATTTGAGCTTACATGGGAATGTACGCAAGGCGGCTGCCCCGGACCTCCACCAGATTTTGTCACTTGTAACGGCACATTTTATGATAGCGGTGGACCAGATGGCAACTACGCCAATAACGAAGTAGAAGAATATATCCTCTGCCCAGATTCAGCATATAGCTGTCTCAATCTAACTTTTGTAGAATACGATATTGAGGAATTTTTTGACTTTATAAATATATACGAAGGACAAGGTATCGGCAACGGAACTTATCTCGGTACACTTAGTGGGCTGGGTAGTGGCGTCACTTTTTATACCGAAGGTTGTTTTACCATCGAATTTCAGTCTGATGCCTTCGCCAATAATCCAGGTTGGGAAGCCATGTGGGAATGTACACAAGAAATGTGTCCGCCCGATGGTAGCGATATAGACTATCCCGATTTGACGGATTGTAGCGGTACATTTTTTGATTCAGGCGGCGAAGATGGTAATTACCTCAACAACGAAAATTGGAATTTTAGCATCTGTCCTGCGGATACCAGCATGTGTATTATATTGAATGTCAATAGCTACGAACTCCCTTCCGATAATGATGCATTGACCATCTACGATGGACCAGATATTAATGGCGCTATATTAGGTCAATATTTTACTAGCGGAACAAATGAGGAAATACAAACACCGAGCAGTTGCGTTACGATAGCCTTCCAATCCAATGCCTTCCTGACGGCGGGCGGTTTTGATATTAGCTGGCAATGCACCGCAGAAGAATGTACCATAGACACGCCTATGGAGGTCGATACAACCGTAACGGCAAATGATTTGGCAGACATCATTGCCGCAGATGGCGTAGTCATTAGCAATGTTACCCTCAACTGCCCCGGCGGTTCGTATGGAACATTCAATACCCCCGGCAACTGTAATGTAGGCATGGAAAACGGCATCATCCTCACCAATGGAAGTGCCGAAGATGCCGAAGGACCGAATTCAAGCGGTGGCATCACCACCGACTTATTTAGTGGCGGCGATACGGATTTGGACGAATTGCTCTTTCAAAGCGGTTCATTTACCACGACCCAAGACGCTTGCATCCTCGAATTTGACGTATTTGCACCGACCGATATGCTCTCCTTCAATTATTCATTTGGTTCAGAAGAATACCCCGAATTTGCTCCACCAAACAATACGACTTTTAACGATGTATTTGGATTTTTCATCAGCGGACCAGGTATCTCAGGAGACTTTACCGATGATGCCATCAATATTGCCCTCATCCCCGGTACGACCACACCCGTTTCTATCAATAATTTAAATGCTACTACCAATAGCCAATATTATATAGACAACCAAGATGGCTTATGTATAGAATACGACGCCTTCACGAGCATACTCACTGCGAGTGCAGATGTTATCGCTTGCGAAACTTACCATATCAAACTCGCCGTAGCAGATGTAGGCGATGGCTCATTTGATTCGGGCGTGTTCATTCAGGCACAAAGCTTCTCCACAGGCGCAGCGTCCATCTCACCCACTTACGAGTACAGCCCTGATATTGATGTTGCCATAGAAGACTGCGCTACAGGGTTTTTCAATGTCACTTTAGATGGTGTACAAACCGATACCACAGTTATCTATATTAGCGTAGGAGGTACAGCGACCAATGGCGAAGACTTTGCAACAATCCCCGATTCACTCATCTTTTACCCCGGCGATACCGTACTTACAATTCCCATTGAGCCAATCGAAGATGGCATCATTGAAGGAGTAGAACAAGCTGTTATCTATCTCACCACATCCACCGATTGTGGCAACATCCAAATCGATTCGGCAGTCATTGTGATGCAGGATTTTATCGACCTCACGCTTATTCCCGAAAGCCCTTTTATTACTTGTGACAATGCGACTTTTGAAATAACAGCCAATAATGCAATTAATTATCAATGGTCAACAGGCGACACCACCGCCTCAATAATGGTCACGGCAACCGAAAATACGACCTATTACGTCACCGGAACAGTTGGTAATTGTACAGTAGAAGATAGTATTGAAATTATTATTTCTGACTTAGAAATAGAAACTACGAGTATAGCGGTTAGCTGTTTTGAAAATGCGGGTTCTATCACTACGAATACCAATGGCGGTATCGCACCTTTCACTTACGAATGGAATGATACCAACATCGGAGACACCCAAAACCCTACTGATTTGGCAGAAGGCACATACGCCGTCACTGTCACCGATGCCAATGATTGTACAGGCACATCTTCCGTCGAAATTATGACCCTTGACCCACTTGTGCTCAATGTACAACAAGATACTACGGAAAATTGCGATGGCAATAATGCCCAAGCGACCGTCACGATAGTCGGACAACCAATGGGCGATTTCGAAACTACTTACGCATGGGATGATGGACAAAACACCGCCACTGCTATAGACTTATCGCAAGGCAACCACACCATTACCGTCACGCTCACAGATACATTCGGCAACACCTGTTCCGAAACCGGAATGATAAATATCTCTACTATACCTTTTATTATTGAGTTGGTGACGACACCCGAAGATTGTAATGAAGGCGGAGAAATTGCAGTTGTTATAACGACCGGCATACCGCCATTCGAATATAGTATAGATGGCATGACTTTCCAATCGGACAGCATATTTACAGAACTTGCGATGGGCGATTACACCGTCATCGTACAAGATAGCAACGGCTGTACAGCAACTGCCCAAGCCATGATTGACCCTTCATCTATTCCTACACTCACAGCCACAAGCGACGAAGCCACTTGTGGCAACGATAATGGATCGATTACCCTTATCGCTTCGGGCGGAATTACGCCCTACCAATACAGTATCAACAACGGTACGGACTTCCAAGGTAGCAACACTTTCACAGGACTTGCCGCAGGGACTTATGATGTCATCATAGAAGATGCCGTTGGTTGTCAGGCAAGCACGCAAGTCGAAATACTCCAGACTACGGCTGCCGCACCACAAATCACGACCGATGGACCGACTGATTTTTGTTTTTATGAAAATATAACATTGAACGCAGGCAATTTCGCGTCTTACACATGGTCAAGCGGAGAAGAAACCCAAAACATTACGACCAACGAAGCTGGGACATATTTTGTCACCGTCATGGATAGCGAAGGCTGTATCGGCATCGGCGAAATCACCTTAAGTGTCACTTCCGAATTTACCGTAGATGCCGGAGAAGATATGACCGTAGGTTTGCAAGAAGACTTCGATTTGAGCGTTGTTTTTAATGACCCGGACCTCACCTACTCGTGGGCTGGCTCAAATGGCACGTCAGCCAACGGCGCAGATGTCACATTCACTGCCAATCAGGTTGGAACATTCACCTACACCGTCACTGCCAATGCTGACGGCTGCGAAGTTACCGACCAAGTGACTATTACGATAGAAGACCGCAGCAGTTACGATGTCCCCAATGCCTTCTCTCCGAATGACGATAATTTGAACGAAATATTTAGATTAGTAAAGACTGAATCTGTTGATATTTTGCAATTTAAAGTATTCAATCGTTGGGGCGAAATGGTCTATGATAGCCCCGTTGGAGAATGGGATGGCAAGTTCAGAGAACAAGACCAAGTGGCAGATGTGTATGTGTACTACATCGTCATTCGCTTACCCAATACAGAGCAAGTAGAACTGAAGGGAGATGTTTTGCTGATGAGGTAAAAACGTAACACAGACATTCCTGTCTGTGCCTCCTTCGTGGGGACAAGGTATGCCTTGTCCCTACGAAGGAGGCAGGAATTTTATGGCGAGATGCCTCAAATTATTTATTTTGGTTTTCATGAAATTACGCGGTTTTAGTCGGCAGACGAAGGTATTTATAAAGCATTTTCGGTTAATTTGAAGAATTTCAGAGGTCAACAAAGGATTCGTCTGGCGACACGAATCGGACTTTTAAACAAAAAAGAATAGCTTATAATGGTCAAACCACTATAAGCTATTCTTTACATGCTCTTTAGAATTAGGTAATTCGTCGAAATTATTCTCTATTCATTGATGCTTCCATCCCAAGTATTGAAATAGTAATTTTATCACATTCATTTACTGTGACACCAAGAGTTGCCTCTGCTGCTAGAGTGCTGTTATTTGGGTCAGCAGCACGAACATATATTTCCTCGTCAGAAACAACGTTATAAGTTTTATCTGAATATACTACCCCATTTATTTCAGTCCCAATAATAAGGCTACCTGGGTCATCTAAGGTACCATCTGCATTAAATTCAACTGTAGTTGTTCCCCATTCAGGAGCCCATGTGCCGATGATATTCTCAGATAAACTTGGTGCTGTACATGAATCGTCATCCTTTTTGCAGGAGCTGAAAACGGTGAGTAATAATAATGCAATAAAAGAATAATTTAAAATTGTTTTTTTCATAATTAATTGTTTTATAAGTTAAATAATTTCACAAAGGTAATTACTTTTTTTAAAACTCAAACTCGTATTGTGTTAATTTTTTTTCTGTATAATTTTTCTTAATTCTAAAACCAATTAAACCTAATAATTTATGAAAGTATACAAAAATGCAGATGAAGCCATCCACGATATACAGGACAATACGACTTTAATGCTCGGCGGTTTCGGCTTGTGCGGCATTCCTGAAAACTGCATCACTGCACTCGTAAAAAAGGGTGTGAAAGGACTGACTTGTATCTCGAATAATGCTGGAGTTGATGATTTTGGTATTGGTTTGATGTTGCAGACGCGACAGGTTAAGAAAATGATTTCGTCCTATGTGGGTGAAAATGCTGAATTTGAACGCCAACTTCTTTCCGGTGAACTCGAAGTAACGCTTACGCCACAAGGTACACTCGCTGAAAAAATAAGAGCAGGTGGTGCAGGGATTCCTTCATTTTTTACGGCAACGGGTTACGGTACAGAAGTCGCCGAAGGCAAGGAAACGCGCGAAATCGACGGGCGTTGGTACGTACTCGAACCTGCGCTACATGCTGATTTTGCCTTAGTAAAAGCATGGAAAGGCGATACGATGGGCAACCTGATTTTCAAAGGAACAGCCCGAAATTTCAACCCAATGATGGCAATGGCAGGAAAAATCACCATTGCAGAAGTGGAGGAATTGGTAGAACCGGGCGAGTTGGATCCAAACTTTATTCATACGCCGGGGATTTTTGTGCAGCGTATTTTTAAAGGAGTAAATTATGAGAAGCGTATTGAGCAACGAACGGTGAGTGCGTGATTCGTTAACTCGTTAATCGTTAATCGTTAATCGTTATTCGTTATTCGTTAATCGTTAATCGTTAATCGTTAATTCATTTTATTTATATTTTGCGAAGCAAAATGTTTTACACGAATAATGAATTAACGAATAACAAATCACGAATCAACGAATAAATCATCCATCGTTACTTCATTTCGTAATAATAAATTGGCGTACTTATTTTTTTCGACGCCGTAACTGGTAATCATAGTCAAAAATACAGATTTTTTGGTTTTGGTGACTGTTTTGAAGGTCGCAATTTTTGACCTCAATTTTTCGGAATAATCCTTATCTATCGAAAAAGTATTCAGTGAAAACTTACATTCACAAAGGTTAATTACTTGGTCCCGTCGGTCAATTAGCATATCAATTTGAGCGGATTTTTCGCCTGTGCTGCCGCGCCATGCTACATTATTGGATTGTACACCACTGATACCAAGTGCCTTTTTGATTTGCCAAACATGGTCAAGACAGATTTGCTCAAAAGCGAAGCCCTGCCAAGTCCGCTGAACGGGGTTATCAATCAAATTAATCCAAGCATCTTTTCCTTGATATTTTCCATTTTTAATAAATCTAAAATAGAACGTAGTATAGTAATCAGATAATCGGTAAAGCGTGTTTTTTTGTTTGTTATCCAATGACGTATAAGCGCAAATAAAACCGCTTTCCTCCAAGTCCGTCAATACTTTGGTCAGCGTACCGCCGGATGAAATGCCGGATTGTTTGACGATTTGACTACGTTGCAAACCTTCATTTTTTGAAGCAAGTACCTCTACCACTTTCTCGTAAATTTCGTATTTGCGAAACAGCGAGCGATAGAGGTTGAAAAACTCATTTTTCAGCAAGCCCGATTTATCAAAAAGCAATTCCTGAATATTTTGAGGCGTACTCAAATGCGGCTGAATAGCATCCAAATAGTAAGGAATCCCGCCCAATACCATGTATAATTGAGCGATTTGATAACGTTCTAAATCGCAATTTTTGGCAGCTAACATTTCCTCCGTTTCTTGCAAATTAAAGGGTTCGATTTTCATTTTTTGGGTGATTCGATTGTGCAATCCGCCACTGTTGTTGATGAGGATATTGACCATCCAAGACGCCGCAGAACCGCATACTATCAGTAAGACATCTTTCCGATTGGTTGCCCAACTGTTCCAAAAACGTTCTAAGCCCATCATAAAATCAGAAACAGGCGTATTAAACCAAGACAATTCATCGAAAAATAAGACGATTTTACCTTGATTGGTTTTACTTTCTAAATGTTCGATTAAACGTTGAAAAGCAATCAGCCAATTTTCGGAAGCTCCTTCAAGGTGGAGATTGGATTGTTTGGATAGGGCAGTATCGAAATTAAAAAGTTGCTGTTCGGTAGTCGCATTTGCCAGACCCGACATCTGAAAGTCAAAGGTGTAATTGAAATATTCCCGAATAAGAAATGTTTTACCGACCCTTCGCCGACCATAAACCGCCAAAAACTCAGACTTTTTGCTTTGGATAATATTATCCAACTTCTGAATTTCCTTTTTCCTACCAATAATTGCATTAGTTTTATCCATAATCAGCCAATTTCGATACAAATATACAAGTTTTGGCTGCAAAAGCACATTCTTGCAGCCAGAAATTTACTTTTTAGGCAAGTTTTGGCTGATACCGTAACACAGACACTGCTGTCTGTGCCTTGGGTGAATAGACAGGAATGTCTGTGTTATGGTACTTCCGCTAGAAAATCATAGCTCTCCGCCTTGTGATTCATACGACAACAATAGGTCACTAATCCATTAGTTAGGAGTAGGAAAGGCACTTTGAGTTCGAGATTGTATTGAGCGATTTGGTCGAAGGTGGCTTGGGTGATGGGTATCTTGGCAGATTTGCATTCGACGAGGAGATAAGGCTGTGTTTGCTTATCAAAAATGAGAATATCACAACGTTTGCGGCGTGTATTGACGGTAAATAAACGTTCTACTTGAACACGATTTTTAGAATACCCTTTTTCACGAATTAAATATTCCAAGACCAACTGACGCACCAATTCTTCCGGCTGCAATACGAGGTATTTCTTCCGTATTGGGTCGAAAATATAGTATTTTTCGCCTTCCTTTTTTATCGTTAGAAATTCTTTATACTTAGAAAAGTCAATATTTATTGAGTCCATAGTCAAACGTAGCACAGTGCTTCCAGTCCGTGACGCATTAGTTTAGGGCTACATACGCGAGCTGGAAGCATCGTGCTACGGGTCGGTTATAGTTAAATTTTATTTGTAGTTTTTTCCTCTTCCCTAATGAAAATCAGACAAAAATGTCTGGGCTACGTTACTACTTCCACGTAGTTGCTATGCGTCCATTCGCCGTCGCCGACTTTTAGCCACACGCCATCGCTATCCAGAATACTTACGATGTCGCCTTTGGTGAGGCGTTTGAGTTTGTCGAAATTTGTACCTGGTCCTGAGCGCACAACGAGGCGGTCGGTAGTGACATAGCCGCGTTTGCTCTCCTGATATTTGATGTATTTGCCGTGTACCCAGCGGTCGCCGCCAGCGAGTTTGACCCAACTGCCTTGGGTGGTGACGACTTGTACGCTTGCGCCATCGGCGAGTGTACCGACTTTTGGATATTGCGAACCCGGTCCGCTGCGCACATTGAGGTCGGTGCCATCGACATCAACTGTCGCCAGTTTATTACTGTATTTCATGTTGACATAATCGCTGTGTATCCAGCGGTCTGCACCGATTCTGAACCAATCACCAATACGATCATATACATTAACCTCCTCATTTATTGGGAGTTTTTCGACGATAGGATATGAGGATCCGTTGCCAGTACGAACGTTGAGATCGGCTACATTGACGGTAGCTTTTTTGACGGGGTCGGCTACGGGGAGATTGACGCCCACATTGACATCGCTGCGAAATGCCTGCCATGCTTCTTCGTCTATCATCATTCGCGGACAGTCTTTTCCAGTAATATCGAAATGGCGAAAGAGCTGAAATATCGTAAAATTATGCCTGTTTAGTAGTTTTTGTACGAGGGCTACCGTATTGCGATAAGTGGTGTCCCAGTCGCCGTCTTCATTGACACACATTTCGACACCAATTAAAAAATAATTCGGATTTCTATCGCCTTCGGCAATGTTCAAACCGATGGGTTTATAGTCTCGCGCACCTACGTGAAAAGCTACTTCGTTTTCTGGCAAACACTGAAGCACGGTCTCCGCATCTACGATATAATGTGCTGACGCAAAACGATTTGTGGAATTGAAGTAGTTGCGATTTGCCCACGAATTTGAGCCTTCCATGGTATTGGCAGTCCAATGCACGACGACGCCTTTCATATCGTAAATTGTATAGCGTTCGGGGTTTCGCAGAAAGGGGCGGTTTCTCCTGCTGGTCAACAAACCGTTTTTAATTGATAACATTGCTAATGCTTAAATGCTTGAATGATGAAATGTTTAAATGTAGTGGAGAGTGTGAGAGTGGAGAGTGTGAGAGTGGAGAGTGTGAGAAAAGAGTTTTACGAAGTAAAACTCTTTCTATTCTCTTATACTCTTTACTCTTACACTCTCCATTCCTCAACTCGTATATGACGAATGAATAATAGCGGTAAGATACCACTTTTTTTCGTATTGAGTAAATACAAATCGTAATACGCGCCAATCGAAACCACGCATTTTGGGATCAAGATTGTCAATGTAATATTCTACATTGATGGCGTCGGGATAAGTTTTTTGGATGGTATTATATGAGTTGCCGTATTGTTTGAATTGGTTGTAAGTGATGGTTGATTTTTCTAAAAAATCTCCATCGTATACAAATTCACGGTAGTATTGCGGAAAGGTGCGGCGTATGGGCGAACCACTGCCATCGTAAGTTCCCCAGACATATATTTTGGTGGTATCTATGGTCGTGAGGTCTGTTGTTTTGAAGGTGAGGTTGTTTTCATTGACATCTGAATAGGGCGAAAAACGGATGCCCAGCGTAGGGTGTGCGTGTGTAGCGAGGGTGCGCCAGTCGGCAGCTTTGAGGATGCGGACGATGTTGGCAGCTTTGTTTTTGATTAGGGTGGAATCGGGTAGGGGAGTGGTGGTTTTAAGACTTGGGGCTGTTTCAATGGTTTGGGTTTTGTTGCGTTCTCCAGTGTTTTGGGCGTCATTTGAAGTGCCGCCGCAGGCGGATAGTAAGGCTGCTAATGACAAAATTACTAATAGGTGTTTTAGAAATACCTGTTTTTTATTTTTTCTTATTGTCTTGAAAACCAATATTTAGTATTAAAATTATGATGAAAAATAGTTCTTTCCTTACTCGTTTTTTTTGTCCCGTCATTCGTTTCTTGCGTAAGGGATAGGAGGTGTTGTCTGAACGAAGTGGAGCGATAGCGGAACGAAGAGAGTGCCGGATAGCCCGACCCCCGACTGGTAAGGAGGGGGATACGCCCGACTGGTAAGGAGGGGGATACGCCCGACTTCAACTTCAAACTCAACTTCAACTTCAAACTCAACTTCAACTTCAAACTCAACTTCAACTTCAAACTCAACTTCAAACTCAACTTCAACTTCAAACTCAACTTCAACTTCAAACTCAACTTCAACTTCAAACTCAACTCAACTCAACTTCAAAAATTCATTCGCTTTTAGCGAACTGGTATAGGCGATTTTAATTAAGGGTAGATTATTTTCTTCCTCTTCCCTAACGTAGCGATAGCGGAGTGGAGAGAGTGCCGGATAGCCCGACCCCCGACCGACTGGTAAGGAGGGGGATACGCCCAAATTTTTATTCACTTCACTGGATTTGTTAAAGAACCATTAATTTCAATCACATAGCTTGACTGAAGTTGTGTGTACGATGTACAATTTACGGTTTTTCTTCTAATATATGTTGTAATTGTTCAATTTTTTCTTGTAAAGCATCAATTTTTTCTTCGAGGACTATATTATTGTCTATTGTCATTTCGTCTACAAAAATAGCGTTGGCGAGCGACATGCCAAATATGCCACCAAATAGTACTACGATGACAAAGTAAATGCGGATTCCTGCAATGTTGATTGCCGTATGTGTGGCATCGCTTTTTTCGACTTGGGTGACGATTTCGTTCCAGCCTTCTACGGTAAACATTTGAAAAATGGTGTAGGAGGCGGTGATGGGTGTGCCAAAGAGTGTGGGGCTTTTTTCGCCAAATAGCTGGCAGGAAACTATGGAAAGTAAAAGGTTGAGAAATACGAGGGCGAGTAGGACAAATATGGAGGCTTTGAAGGCTCTGCCAAGCCCAAGGAGGATGTGTTTCATATTGGGAATGAACCACAGGAATTTGACGAGGCGAACGAGGCGTAGAAGCCTGAATATGAGTAGTATGGAAGTGTTTGGAATAGGGAGGAAGGCGGTGAGAAGTGCGGGGGTACTACCGACTACGAGCGCGAAATCGAAGCGGTTCCATTTGTCGCTAAAATAGGCGCGGCTGTTCAATGTAGTGATTTTTACGATGGCTTCGATGAGGAAAAAGAAGATGAAAAAATCGTCGATGAGTTTGAGTATATTATGGTTGCGCCAATCGGGAAATGACATCCAGAAAATGACAATGGCGTTGGCGATGATAGCAGTTAATATGATTTTTTCGGATAGAAATATTTTTTTCATTGGTATAAGTGTTGTGGTGTTATTTATTTCGTGTTCCCTTAATTCGCAATAAAACAGTATAGCCATACAGCACTAAAAAAGCTCAATTTTACGGCATTTTTTGTAATTTTTCTTGCCTATTGTTTAAAATTAACGTAATTTTATATTAGTTAAATAATCAGAGACTAAAATTACTTCTACATTAAGACTCTTGATTTACTGACCTTCAGAGAGTTATATCAGTGCGATTTAAATGTTGTTTTTTAATAATAAGACGACTACAAAAACTAACCAATTCGTGCAGTTTGTATTTTAAATTTAAATTATTTGAATGTATTTATTTCTCATTTAAATGAAGTCAATTAAAACACACATAAATAATTGATAATCAAGTTCTTTTAGAGTCTTAATGTAGAATTACTTATACGCCGAAGAACAACTATTTGTTTTTCGTCTTCTCTTAACCAATAACAACTTTAGTCCCGTGTTGGGTCTATTGTTATTGTTCCTCAATAAAGACCCGACTCTAATTGCCAAGTGGTCAGCAAAATGGTTTGGGTATATTTTTTAACCAAAACCTTGTATTATTATGAGAACTTGTACAACAGTACTTATGCTGCTGTCCTGCGTATGTCTATATGCGCAGGTTAGTAGGAGTATAATTAGCATCAAGGGCGTAGCCCATCAGCTCGGCACCGAATTGCAAAACAACTCACAAGATAACGAATTTCAACGCGGTATTCGCTTTAGAGTCACCGTAAATCCAGATGACGAAATTACGATTGAACAGACTTGGTTGCAAAGCAATGGCAAAACTGACCAAATGGTGTTGATATTTCATCCGCGAGATATTTTGAATGTGGATAAAAAGTATCACAAAAGCACAATGGGACTGGCTATTGAATGTAAAAAAAATGCCGTTGCCAATTACTGGATGGATGTAGAGCATTTCAATAGTTCTGTTGATATTCCGTGCTTGAAAGATGATGAGAAAGCTATTGCGCGCATCGAAAAAACGATTCTTCGCTTGAAGGAATTGTCGATGAGGTGAGCTTAGTATCAGGAACAAAATAAATGTATATTCTCGACTTGTTCTTTTTCCTTTAGACGAACCAAATTTTCCTTAAATACAGCGAGTATTCGCGTCAAATTTGGTTCGTCTAAAGAAAAAATAACGACGCGAAGAATGTACATTTATTTAATTCCTGATACTTACGAACATTATCGGTAGTTTATCAGACCGCAGTCATACCTGAAACGCATTTGCGTATGATTGCGGACATATTACTGTGCAAGGTGAGTTTTCGGGCAAAACAACGGGCAAATTATTAGTCTAAATTTTTCTGAGCACCTTACACTTATAGCACCATGCGAAGTTTTGGTGTGCCTTTATTTTTGTTGCTTCTCACTAGGTTTTATAGAAAACGTTTTGACCAAAAAATGTCACACTCCGTATTGCAATGAGTAGACAACTTGCCGTTTATATTCGCGATTATATTTATTTTTAGTCATAAAACATTCAGCATGTTGAGCCTTATCAAGCGTAAATAACTTTTGTTAACTCCAAATTATAAATACGTACCTCACCTGTTTATCTTTCAAAATAATTTTTAAATCTCTGTCACTTTTTATGCCAAAATAGTACTATCCTTTGAGCAGCCTTTGCCGTTAAATCGTGCGTAACATCATTATTGTAGAAACATTTTTTCGCGCTTTTAATCACTAGGACAAGGCAAAACGAGTCTACTATTCGAGCCACATCCTTTTAAAAAAAATTAATTATGGCAAAGGTTTATTTATCAATTATTTTTACATTCGTAGTGGGGCTTATGTTCCATTCCACTGCTCATTCGCAAGATGCGCCACTATTTACGGGGCATGCGGCAGCAGACTTTATTAATGTTGCCGGGTATGTACATTTCAATGATTTTGTATATGACGTAGGACTTCCTGCAGCAGCACCTGCCGGTACAGTTTCGGGCTGGGATATGCAAACTGCGTTTTTCTATCACGATTCGGCAGAAGATAAACTTTATGTAGGTGTCGATTTCGCCGGTATTTTTGGAGATGCAGATGGCGATGGCGATCCTTCCTCAACTTCCAATTGGTTGAATAGTTTGAATGGTACTGACCATCCAGATTTGGGAGAAACCGAAGGGTTTATCCTCGCTTTTGATAATGGCAATGATGGCAATTTCGATGTATACATCGGAGTGTCAAGAATAGATGACATCAGTGGATTTGGGATTTATCTATACACTTCGGACGAAGACGAATCACCCGAAATTTTTCCGGTACCATCAACAGGTTCTGTACTATTAAATACAGTAAAACATGATGGACAGACGCCTGATTTAGAATTTATAATAGAGGATATATCTACTTACATAAATGATGTCTGTGGCGTGAATTTCACGATTTTTGCAGGAAGTTATGAAGATGGTCCTATCGGAGAAGACCACATGAGCGGTAGCTTAGAAATCTGCACATTGCCAATCCACTTGATAAGTTGGAGTGTAGAAGGCAAAGGCAGAAGAGTAGCACTTGAGTGGACTACAGAAACTGAAAGAAATAATGATTACTTTGAAATTCAACATGCTACGGATTTCAATAGCAACTTTAAAAGCATTGGTAGAGTAGAAGGAAATGGCACAACTAATTCGCCGACTTTTTATACCTTTATGCACGACAGTCCTAAAAAAGGAAATAACTATTATCGTATCAAGCAAGTTGATACTAATGGCGTGGAATGGTATTCTTGGGTTATTACCAAACAATATTCTGGTTCGGAAGGTCGGGTTATTGAGGTGTTTCCGAATCCCAATTCAGGAAAATTTATGCTCGGACTCCCAACTGTCGCAATAGATACAGAAGCACTAATTCGTGTGATAGACAATAAAGGAGTAGTAATTTCGGAACAAACCGCTTCATTTTATAAAGGTTTGACCACTCACCCTATTAATATAAAAGGACTTTCTGAAGGTGTCTACCACGTGTTAGTCACATTTATGTCCAGTCAAAACACTTATAACGAAAGTTTTATAGTACGTTAAGAAACGAGTCAAAATCTGAATTTATTTGAGTGTGTCACAAATCGGTGGTAACGGCAATCCAAAACTCCAAACCAAAACGTCTTTCTGAATTTATTTCAGAATCCCCTATGGCTATGCAACGATTTTTTGAATTCTTTAGAAGGTTCTGCTGAAATAAGGATATTTTTAAATTATTTTATAATAAAAAATATTTATAAATAATTCATTTTTAATAATAAATAAATTACAAAATAATTTTAATTAATTAAAAAATGGCTATATTTCAGTGCGACCTTAGAAGAAAAAATTACGGCGCATTATGGAACAATTTATTTAATTTCTTTCACTAAATCTTCCTTACGTAGCTCGGCTATGCGCGTCAAATTTAGCCAAACACATAAAAAAAATAACCTCTTCATTTGGGGTAGATTATTTTCTTCCTCTTCCCTTACTTGTGAATTGAAGCACTATAGTCGGGAAGGTAGCGAAAAATACAAAGAATTATAATTAACGTTTCATAAAAGAAACCTTCGACATTTGTCGAAGGTTTTTTTTGTTTTATCTCCTGTGATTATACTTTGGACATCTGATAATAACTGCTAAGGGAAGACGAAAAAAATAACTTCTTCATTTGGGGTAGATTATTTTCTTCCTCTTCCCTAAGATGAAAAGATAACGGAACTCAATGTGTAAAATAAATAGTTACATAATATTCCTCCCGATACACTCAGCGTAATTTTTTATTGGTAAAATTTTTCTTTTCCCCAATAATATTTTTATATCTTTGTCACGGTAGCATAGAATAGCATAGTCTTGTGTAGACAATGCCTGTATGTGGATTTCACTAAAGGTAGATTAAACCTCTTCTTGATTGTTGAACTAAAAATGAGCGTAGTAAATAGAATACGGGAATTAGAAGATATGGTTTTGCTATCAAAACATGAACAACTCGTCAAAGGCATCATCAATGCGATTGATGCAAAAGAATTGGTTCAAGGAAGCATGTTACCATCGGTCAATATAATGGTACGTGAATTAGGGTTTGCACGAAAAACAATCGTAAAGGCATACAGTGAGTTAAAAGACAGAGGTATAATCGAATCTAAAAACCGTTTGGGTTACTTTGTAGCACACACCGCCACCGATCAAACCATAAAAGTCGCTCTATTGCTCTATGCTTTTCATACTTTTCAGGAAGTATTTTACAATACATTTCGGGAAGTAATGGGCGAAAATGCACAAATAGATGTATTTTTTCATCACAATAATTTCGAAGTCTATGAACAAACACTGACCAACATCGCAGACCGTTACGGCATCTACGTTGTTGCCCCCATTTCACACAAAAAAAATGGGATATTACTAAGGAAAATTCCTCCAAACAAATTATTAATAGTAGATAGATACGAACAAATCGGAGGCGATTATTCATATGTCTCCCAACATTTTGAAGCACCCACATATCAAATGCTCGAACTATTGAAAGAACGATTGAAAGACTTCGAAGAATTAGTCTTATTTTTCAAACACGATACAGACTATCCATTAGGCATTTTTAAAGCATTTGAAACCTTTACTAAAAAAAACAAGTTCAAATCAAAAGTATTAAACTGCTACTCTGCGAGTACACTAAAAAAAGGAAAAGTCTATTTCACCATAGGCGACATTGATTTATGGGAACTATTAAAAGATTGTAAAAAACAAAATATAAAAATCGGCGAAGAAGTGGGCATTATTTCACACAATGATTCACCTGCAAAAGAAATTATCTGCGGCGGCATCACTACAATTTCAACAGATTTCGCACTCATGGGCAAACAAGCCGCTGAGTTTGTTACACACAGAAAAAAAATACAACAGATAGTGCCAAGTACATTATTACGACGCGCTTCTTTATAAAATAACACAGATATTCTTGTCTGTATTTGAGTTTTGGAGAGATTTTACCAAGAAAAAGAAGATTAGGGAAGACGAAAAAAACAACTTCTTCATTTGGGGTAGATTATTTTCTTCCTCTTCCCTTAAAACATCGGCAATCAAAAATCCCCAAATCAAAAATTATTAAATCACCCATTTTTCAATTATTCAAAATTATTAAATCATATGATGAGAATACTACATATGCAATCAAGACAACCATACAAGTGGTGTATGATATTGTTTTTGATATTGCCCATGCTGGCAGTAGCATCACCCAACCTGAGTATTACGGGAACAGTCATTGACTCCGACGGCTTCCCCTTAATCGGCGTCAATGTAGTCATACAAGGCACTACAACAGGTACCACCACCGACCTTGATGGCAATTATTCCATTGACGCACCCGAAGACGCAATTTTAGAGTTCACTTACATTGGTTTTCAGGACACCAGCGAACCTATCAATGGTCGCTCTGTCATTGATGTTACGATGCGCGGCGATTCTGAATTGCTCGATGAAATAGTCGTAGTCGGATACGGCGTACAGCGCAAAAGCGACCTCACAGGTTCAGTTGCCAAAATCGACGGTGCCGACCTTCAAAACGTTGTCGTCGGCAATGCAACCTCTGCCCTACAAGGCAGAATGGCAGGCGTCCAGGTCGAAAACTTCGGCGGACAACCCGGCGGTGAAGCCAACGTATTTGTACGTGGCGTCAGCTCCCTCACCAACTCGTATCCGCTCTACGTGATCGACGGTACATTTGCCGACAACATGCGCTACCTCAATCCGAAAGACATCGAATCTATCGAAGTCTTAAAAGATGCTTCGGCGGCGGCTATTTACGGTTCTCGTGCCGCAAACGGTGTCGTACTCATCACCACCAAACGCGGCAAAGCAGGCGTACCACGCATCAACGTAGATGTACGTGGCGGCATCGACTCACCAAGCAAAATGCTCGACTATTTGAATGGTTCGCAGTTTGTAGAATACCGTAATCAATTGGAAGCAAACGACGCCACAGGCTTCGTCGTCACTGATACAGGCGTAGATACAGACTGGCAAGACCTCTCGCTCAACAACGGTGCAGTACAAGACTACGGCATCTCTACCTCCGGTGGTAGCGAAAACTCCTCTTATTTCATATCGGGCAATTATTTCAACCAAGACGGTATCCTTGTTGGCTCAGGTTTTGAACGTTTCAATGCCCGTGCCAACAGCTATTTCAAAATTGGACGCTTAACTATCAACGAATCACTCTCCCTATCTTCCTCCGAGTTGCAAGAAAACGAATGGTTCGGCTTTGAGGGTTCTACCGCACCAATACTAAGAGAAAATGCACCTGAAAATGAAGGCGGTTTTGAAGCACCCAGCGCAGATGTACACAACTTTGGTGGTACAAACAAATACGCACTCGCCACACTCGAAGATAATAAATTACTTGCTCGCAACCTACTCGGAAATGTCAACGTAGGTTTCGAAATTATCGAAGGCTTGACCGCAAAAGTCAACATCGGCGTGGACTACCTCAACACAATAAAAACCACCTTCCGTCCGACTTACTTCATGAGTCCGACTGACGCTGCAATAAATACCAATGACCAAAATGACCTCACGGATGCACGCAGCGAGTCCACACTTTTCCAAATAGAACCCACGCTGAATTATACCAACGATTTCGGTAAAAGCCGCGTCAGTGCAGTCGTCGGATACGGTCAATTGAAAAGAGACACCAGAGCAATGGCTGTCTATGCCCAAAACCTGCCGGGCAACGATATTCGCGTCATCGCAGCCGCAAATCCTCTCTTCATTCAGAACACAGGCGGCGGAAACATCACCAGCGTTTTACAATCCGTTTTCGGACGTGTAAATTATGTATTCGACAACAAATACATGCTCACCGGTACAGTACGTCGCGATGCCTCTTCCAAATTTGCACCTGAAAACCGCGTAGGCGTATTTCCTTCATTTTCAGTAGGATGGAATGTAAGTAACGAAAATTTCTGGAATCAAGACGGTGCTATAAACAGATTCAAATTGAGAGCAGGATACGGCGAATTAGGTTCACAGGAAATTCCCGATTATGCCTACCAATCTGTTTTTAATCTAACGTCAAATACTTCTTTTGGCGGACAAACAGTTCCCGGTTTTGCACAAACATCTTTCAACCTTGAAAACATCAAATGGGAAACCGCTCGCACCTTTAATGTAGGCGCAGATATTGGAATTTTGCAAGACAAACTCACCCTTGCAGTAGATTACTTCAATAAAAATGTCAGCGATGTATTGGTCGGCGTCGTCCTACCCGCTACAAGCGGAACGAGCGTTCCCGTCATCCAAAACGTCGGCGAAGTCAACAATAAAGGACTCGAACTCGAAGCAACTTATCGCAAAAGCGGCAATTTCAGATATGAAATCAGTGCCAACTTTGCGGCTATCCGCAATGAAGTCGTCAGCCTCCCAAATCCCGTCGTCGGACCTTCCACAAGTGAAGACCTTACGCGCGTCAATCGCTTCATCGAAGGCTATCCGTTGGGTGTATTTTGGGGCTACGAACTCGACGGCGTATATGCCAATCAAGATGCCATAGACGACGATCCGAACATTGCCAACGATGAAACTCGTAGGTCTTTAGTAGCACCTGGCGATTTTATCCGAAAAGACCTCACAGGCGATGGTATCGTGGATGGTGATGACCTCACCGTACTTGGCGACCCGACACCTGATTTTACCTATGGATTCAACTTTACGGGGGGTGTCAAAGGCTTCGATTTCGGGCTGTTTTTTCAAGGCGTACAAGGAAATGAAATTTATAATTTAAATAAATTTTTCAATATCTTTTGGGCAGACGACAACAAACTCGTCGATGTACTCGATAGCTGGACACCCGAAAATACGGATACAGATATTCCACGCGCCACCACACTCGACAAAGGCGGAAACCGTGCGCCATCTTCATTCTTCGTAGAAGATGGTTCATACTTACGCCTTCGTTCTTTAGAGTTGGGTTATAGCCTCAACGACCAAATTAACGTTGATTGGGTCAGCGGTCTGCGTATATTTGCGAACATACAGAATCCATTTGTCATCACAGGCTACTCCGGCTACGACCCCGATGTATCTTCCACCAATGGCGGATATGCCAACTCTGCCGCCGGATTCTTTGGCAATCGCCCAAGAGTCAATCCACTACTCGGTAGAGGACTCGACAGCCGCGCATATCCGAATGCACGTAGTATTATTTTTGGCATACAAGCCACATTTTAAAACTGTACTGACGACTTTAGCCGTCAAGTAATCTGAAATGTAAAATGTGAAATAATAAATCCCGTCATTCGTCGGGACAAGTTGTAAAATGTAAATTTGTAGGATGCGAGACGAACGCACAGGAGAGGACAAAAAGTTGTTTTAGTAATGTGTTTTTAAAAATTGGAAGATGAGCGTAAGTCGTCGGACATTTTCAAAATGTCAGACGACAGCATTAATTTGGTTTGATTATTAATGTTTTATAATATTTAAATAAAATAATTAATAAAAATAATTAAACTTAAAACACAAACACCTCTCGTCTGACATTTTAAAAATGTCTGACGAGTAGGCTTCCCGAAAATCTAAAAATCGAACTACAAGTACTTTTAAATTTATTATTTTATATTTTACATTAAAAAAATTATAATTATCAAATAAAACATTTGATTAATGAAAAAATATATAAATTTTATAACCGGACTGACTTTAATAGCCTGTCTGTGTATACCATTCAGCTGTTCAGACGACTTGCTCGATCAAGTCAATACAAACACCATATCTTCCGGCAACTTCTGGCAAACGCCCGAAGATGTCCAACTTGCCGTCAACGGCATGTTTCACCCTCTGACGGGTACGTTTTTTTGGGGGCGCATCATACACACGGGGGCGTTATTGCGTTCCGATGCCTTCAATATTCGTCCATTTGATGCCAATACCGCCATGTCCACTTTTCAAGGAGAAGCCGGCGTAGCGCGTTGGGCGGTGGAACCCTGGCAAGAAGCGTACAAAGCCATTTTCAGAGCCAATAGCATTCTTGAAAATGTTAACGCAACGAATGTATCCGATGATGCACAACGCAACCAATTTTTGGGGCAAGCCTACTTTGTTCGCGCTTTTGCTCACTGGTATTTGGTCAATATTTATGGCAATGTGCCACTCGTAGTCGCTACGCCGAAAGGCGATGCCGATTTCTTCCCTTCACAAGCTTCGCAAGATGAAGTTTATGCCCAAATCATTGCCGATTTGGAGCAAGCCGAAACGCTTTTGCCTACCTCATGGGGCAGCGACAATGCGGGGCGTCCGACCTCCGGTGCAGCTACTGCATTAAAGGGTAAAAGCTACTTGTATCGAGGCAATTGGTCAGCCGCCGCTACCGCTTTGATGAGCGTGGCGACCAGCGGCAATTATTCCTTGCTTCCCGCAGACCGCTATCATGAAAATTTTGATGAAAGCAATGAAAACAATGAGGAATCTGTCTTTGAATTACAATTTCTTGGCGTAGAATCGTTCGTATGGGGTCAGGATATTCCGGGCGCAGGTACGATGGGCAATTTTCATTTAGATTATTCACCGCCTGAAAAATCGCTCGACCAAGGTCATTTTATCAACAAATGGGTCAAAGACCTATTTGAACAAAATGATGAAACAGTACGACGAAATAATACACTGGCTTACGATTATTCGGGTTCGACAGGTTATGGCGGCTTGCCATTCTTAGAGGATTTTGAAAGCGATATTGCGGTAGCAGAGGCAGCCGGAGTAGAGCCGATATTTACACGTAAATACGCAGGTATGGATATAGGTACACGCGACGAGATTGACGGTTTGGGTACAAATGTGGGTACAAATTGGCGTATCATTCGCTATGCAGATGTCTTGCTTATGCTCGCTGAAGCACTCAACGAACAAGGGCAAACCGCCGATGCCGAAACCTACCTAAATATGGTCAGAATGCGTGCCGAAGTAGACTCGAAAACAGGACTCGGACAAGATGATATGCGTCAGGCAATCATTGACGAGCGCGTACTCGAACTCACCGGCGAAGGACACCGCTTTTTCGACCTCGTGCGTTGGGGCTTGGCAGATGATTATTTAGGAGAAACTTCGCTACATGACACACATCCTAAGTCACTTAGTGGCGGTGTTTTCAAATCAGATAAACATGAATACGCCTGGATTCCACAAGCCGAATTGGATGCAAATCCGAATATAGAACAGAATCAGGGATATTAGGGAAGAGGAAGAAAATAATCTACCCCAAATGAAGAAGTTATTTTTTTTCTTTCACTAAATTTGACACACATAGCCGAGCTACGTAAGGAAGATTTAGTGAAACATATAAGAAAAAGAACAATTCAGACGGGTAGATTATTTTTTTCGTCTTCCCTTAGTAATGTAAAACGATTTTGTAAATCGTCACGCTAACCTGTACTGACGACTTTAGCCATCAAGTAGCGGTATTCCCGCAACGGCTAAAGTCGTCGGTACAGGCACTATAAATGCAAAATGTAATGAGTTGTAAATCAAGTAATAATACTTCGCAAAGCACACTTTTACATTTTGCATTTTATATGGTACAATTCGCATTCTTTTCCGTTTTTTTTTCTTGCGAAAATGAGGACAATTCTCGCTTTCGCCACGTCTCTGCCGAACATTCTGGCGTACATTTTTCCAACACCATCACCGAGAATGATTCCATCAATATTTTAGATTTTCACTACCTGTATAATGGTGGCGGCGTAGGCATCACCGACCTCAACGATGATGGACTGCCCGACCTTGTTTTTTCCGGCAATCAAGTCAGCACAAAAATATACCTCAATCGCGGTCAGCTTAAATTTGAGGACATCAGCGAAGCCGCAAATTTTCAAACCCAAAAATGGGTAACGGGCGTAGCAATCGTCGATATTAATGCGGACGGTCAGCCGGATATTTATTTGAGTGTAGGCGGAAAAACGTGTAATGGAAAATGCGAAAATGAACTATACATTCATCAAGGTTTGGATGCAAACGGTATTCCGCAATTCAAAGAAATGGCTGCCCAATATCGCTTGGCAGACGGGCTATACACCCAACAAGCTGCGTTTTTTGATTATGATTTGGATGGTGATTTGGATGTATATTTATTGCATAATGTAGTCGATCCGAACGATAAAAACTCGCCCTCGCCCAAGCATTACATCAATGTACAAACTACCGACCAATTGTTGCGAAATGACAGCGAAAATGGCGTCACACATCCTGTATTTACGAATGTTTCAAAAGAAGTGGGTATTACCAATCGCGGCTACGGATTGGGCATAGCAATTGAGGACTTCAATCAGGACGGTTATCCGGACGTGTATGTAGCAAATGATTTTTTATCAGAAGATTTAATTTGGTTGAATAATGGCGTACAAAACGGTGTGCATCAAGGATTTACAGAAAGTTCAAAAGCATTACTTAGCCATCAAACCTACAATAGTATGGGCGTTGATATTGCAGATGTCAGCGGTGATGCCTTACCGGAAATTATAGTCGTTGACATGTTGCCCACTTATCATGAAAGACAAAAAACTATGATTGGTTTTATGAATTACGATAAATTCCAATTGGCACAAAAGCAAGAATATACCGCACAATTTATGCGAAATACTTTACAGGTCAACAACGGTTTTTTAGGTGATAAAATGCTGCAATTCAGCGAAGTCGGCTACATGGCAGATATATATAAAACCGACTGGAGTTGGACGCCGCTACTCGCAGATTTTGATAATGACGGCGACCGCGACCTCTACATCACAAACGGCTACGTAAAGGACATCACCGACCTCGATTTTGTCAATTATAGCGCACAAGGCAACGTATTTGGTACGCCCGAAGCCCGCCGAAAAGGACTCGAAAATGCCCTCACCGAAATGAAAGGCATCAAAATTAATAATTTTTTCTATGAAAATACAACCGAGAAAAAAGCGGGTGCAATACCGCAATTTAAAGACCGTTCAGACGAGTGGGTACGACCCAAAAAATCTTATTCCAATGGCGCAACCTACGTCGACTTAGACAATGATGGCGACTTGGATATTGTCGTGAACAATATCAATGATGAAGCCTTTATTTTGGAAAATACAAGTAATTTAGAGGCGAATAATTATTTACAAATTAAATTAAAAAGTACGTCACAAAATTCAAGCGGAATAGGGACGAAAATTTATATTTATCATAATGAAAAAATACAATATCATTTTCAATCGCCGCAACGTGGTTATCTTTCGACGGTGAGCGATGTGGTGCATTTTGGAGTAGGAAAAAGTACGGAAATTGACTCTGTGAAAGTTATTTGGCAGGATGGAAGTGTTCAGGTGTTATACGACGTTAATGCGAACCAATTATTAAATATTGACATTAGAAAATCCAATAAAAATATTAACACAAAAAAAGAAATAAATCCAACCCTTTTCACTCAAGTTGTCAGCCCATCAACTCATCAACTCGCCAATTACAAGCACGAAGAAAACCCTTTCCACGACTACTATATCCAACATTTGTTACTACGCCAATATTCGCGTAGCGGACCATGTTTTGCAATTGGAAATATCAATGAAAGCCCTGAAAATGAAATATTTATCGGCGGTGCAAAAGGTATTGACGGACAGTTTTTTTCTATTAAAAATAAAAATGTAATGCACAGTATTTCTTCGAAAGGAGAAACAACTGACGCCCTATTATTCGACGCAGATAATGACGGCGATAACGACCTCTACATCGTCATGGGTGGCAGCGAATCGAAAGCCGAAAGCGAAGCGTATCAAGATGAATTGTGGTTGAATGACGGCATAGGAAATTTCACAAAAACTTCCGAAAACCTGCCCAAAATAACCGCTTCGGGCGCCTGTGTAGTGGGTGCAGATTTTGACCAAGATGGCGATACCGATTTATTTGTAGGTGGAAGGGTGTCACCGCAAAAGTATCCGAATATTCCACGTACTTATTTGCTAGAAAATCAGGGCGGGAAATTTATGGATGTTACACCAAAAAACTTGTCACACATTGGCATGGTGACAGATGCGGTAAGCAAAGATTTTGATGGCGATGGATGGATGGATTTAATAATTGTCGGAGAGTGGATGTCACCTGTTTTTTTACATAATAAAAAAGGAAAATTATCGCGTAGCGAAAACCATTTTTATACAAAAAATAAAACGGCAGCGGCAGTATGCGGTCTATGGAATTGCCTGACTGCGGCAGACGTAGATGGCGATGGCGATATGGACTTTCTGGCAGGAAATCAAGGCTTGAACACACGCCTACACGCAAGCCCCAACGAACCGCTCACCCTTTACACCGACGACTACGACAAGAACGGCAGCCCCGACCCACTCGTCGCACAATACTTCCCAAATAAATCTGGCAAACGCCAACTTTACCCTGTACATGCTCGCGATGACGTGATGAAGCAATTGGTAAAATTAAAAGTTGATTATCAGAATTATACAGATTTTAGCAAAGTAGATTTTGAGAGATTATTAAGACCTAAAAGCGACCAAACATTAACCGTCAATCAACTCCAATCTTGTTATTTTGAAAATGACGGAACGGGCAATTTCACCCTTCACGAATTGCCTTTGGAATGCCAAGTCGCACCCGTACAAACGATGCTCGCAGATGATTTTGACGGCGATGGAAGGGTGGATATTTTGTTGGCTGGCAACGACTATTCGGCAGAAAGCAATGGTGGTTGGTACGATGCCATGACGGGCGTATTTTTGAAGGGCAGTAAAGAAGTGATATTTGAAGCAGAGAGCAGTACCAAGAGTGGTTTTTATGTACCGGGCGATGTACGAGATATGACGATTGTTACGAAAAATGGCGACCAAAAAATGATTTTGGTCGGGCAAAATTCGGATAGCTTGAAAATATTTCTCATTAACGAGAAAGCGGAGTAGCGACTAAGTAGTAAGTCAAACTAATTATGATAAGTTCATTTGGCGAAATTTGTCCGATTACTTTGTTGGAGAACATCCAGCGTAGCTACGGCTATGCTGAATAACCTCCGCCTCGTACTCGAAAAAATTTCACTCAAAGCAACATATCATAATTAGATTGACTTACTACTAAGGGATGAAAAGATAATAAACGTTACATCTTGCCGAAGCGGAAAAAATGTTCTATATCGAAACGCTTGCGATACGCCCAATAAATCTGCTCCAAACTCAAGTCCATGCGTTTTTCCCCCCACACGCTCAACCACATTGGTCTTTTATAAATAGGCTCACGCGTCTCGGCGTCTAACAAACATACCCGTACCAAACGCATCGGTTTGTCCTTCATATTTTTGCCACGCTTGGTACGAATCAGTCGATTATTTCAAGCTTCCAACTCCACTAAAACCGGACGTCCATTGGAGAATTTTGTGCCAAAACACTGCTTTTCATCAGGAAGGTTCTCCCATTGTTCGACCCCTCGCAAATTGTATTTTTCTCCGTAAATAGCATCCGCTCCACGCGAATCTTCATTGGACGCACGACGCACCTCCTGCTCGGATTCGGTTAACTCATGCCAAGTAGAACGATTGTTGGCAAAGCGAATAATATTGACCAAATTATCATTATTGTATGTATCAACAATGTATTCCGGCGTGGCATAATGGGAATCCAAAGCATTAACAACCAGATGATTATGTAGTGGTGTATCTTCTATAGCCAATAACTCATTCACTTGCTCAGCCGTCACCGTTCCGCGCACCTCATCCGTTTTGATACGACGGGTACTCAAGGGTAAATTCCAAGGCGGCTCGGCAGCATTGTACAACGGACGGCGCAGCGATAGCCCAACCACTGAGTAGTTGTAACCAATATCGACCGGACGATTACTTTCTACCACATTGTTCGACGAGTGAATATAGCCCCTGTCTTCTAAAGTCGGAGAATGCCGACGGACATTTGGGGTCGTATCAGTATTCAACAAATAAAAGTCCTCAAATGGTTTTTCAAAGTAAGGACTTTTCATATCTATCAACTCCTTTCGCCATCGGGTGCGAGCAGCCGCTAAAGCTGTCTGGTCCTCATACGAATCAGCACTCCAAAGAGCATCTATGCTCTTGGTAAGGGAAGAGGAAGAAAATAATCTACCCCAAATGAAGAAATTATTTTTTTATATGTTTGGCTAAATTTGACGCGCATAGCCGAGCTACGTAAGGAAAATTTAGTGAAAGAAATTAAATAAATTGTTCCATAATGCGCCGTAATTTTTTCTTCTAAAGAATTCAAAAAATCGTTGCATAGCCATAGCTACGGAACTATTTTTTGTGTTTTTTAGAAGGGAAAAGAACAAGCATAATGGGGCAAGTTATTTATTTTCTTTCACTTAGTGAAACATATAAGAAAAAGAACAATTCAGACGGGTAGATTATTTTTTTCGTCTTTCCTAATACTTGAATACTGATAATAATATACATAACTTTCACTTAATTCTGTTACAGACCGACTACCTGTGTTGCTCGTTAAAGCCATCAATAAATTCGCTAAAGCTTTGCGTCTTCCAACTTTTAAGCCTAATATTGCACGGCAGAATGTCTTGGCATTTTTTTCATATATAAATGTCAACAATTCATTCTGCTTTTTTGTTTTTTTAGAAGGTCGCACTGAAATATAGCCATTTTTTAATTAATTAAAATTATTTTGTAATTTATTTATTATTAAAAATGAATTATTTATAAATATTTTTTATTATAAAATAATTTAAAAATATCCTTATTTCAGCAGAACCTTATAATACCAGCAAAAGCAGTTGAGAAAGTTTAGAGTAAGGACGCAGGTGGCGGTGCTATTGTTATGATAGCACTCGTCACCTGACCTTATATTTTTCTCAAAAAAAACATGAAAACATTAAAAAATATTCATATAAGCAGATATATTTGAAGCAAACTCCTCCAAACACATTACGCTCATCCCCAAGATAAGGTGAAAAGTAACACAGGCTTCCAGCCTGCACCGCGTTAGTTGTGAAGGAAATCTACCAAAAGTGCAGGCTGGAAGCCTGTGTTACTTTGAATCAAAAAGAAATTTCACCCCCATTTGGGGATGAGCGACACATTAAGGCGGATTGCTGAAAAGCCTTTCGGTGAACAGATTGGAATGAGAAACAAAGTGAGTTTTTATAAAAAAAACTTACTACACATTATGATTATTACACTATAGTGTCAAATCAATCACTTATTGCCGATCAATCATCTCTACAAAACAGAGTAAGCACTCATTATCAAAAGTTTTCTGAGTATGAAAGCAAGATTTTTAATACTGTTTTATGCCATTATGACTGCCTCTGGCGTCACCTCACAGGAATATATAGGTGCAGGAAATAACAATGGTATAACGGTAACAGCCAGCAGCGAATACACCGACGCTAACTGGACAGAAGCAGCCAATGCCCAAAATACAGTCAACGGAAACGGCTTAGACGGCGAACTCATGGAAGCCTCACGTTTTCTATCTCAAGCAACTATGGGCTACGACAAAACTGACATGCAAAACGTAGTCAATATGGGGATAGATGCTTGGATAGACGACCAAATCGCAAAACCCACCACTTACATTTCGCCCGAAGTGGACTACGTATGGCAAGTCAGCATTGACACCATGCTCAATCAAGGCATACCACCTGATGATATTAATTTTCGACCACGTTGGGATTATTTCAATTACGGTTGGTGGCACGTTACGATGAGCAATGACGACCAATTGCGGCATCGTATGGCTTATGCCTTGAGTCAGATTTTTGTGATTTCCTATAATTCTGATTTGGGCGAATACGGCGATGGCTTGGCAACGTATTATGATATGTTGTTAGATCATTCCTTTGGCAATTACAGGGATTTGTTGGAAGATGTGACATATAGCCCGATGATGGGTTTTTATCTTAGTCATCTCAATAATCCGAAAGCCGACCCTGCAAATAACACTCGTCCTGACGAGAATTATGCCCGCGAAATCATGCAATTATTCAGCATTGGTTTGTACGAACTCAACCTTGACGGTACGCGTAAAACCGATGCCAATGGCGATTTTATTCCGACCTACGGACAGAATGAAATTCGTGAATTTGCTAAAATATTTACCGGTTTGAGCGTCGGTGGAAGTCTTCCCGCAGGTATTCCTGAAGATTATAACGATGGCAGCATTTACTTCGGAAAAGACCTCTGGACAGCGGTTGTCACTGTACCAATGGCGATGTACGATGGCTCGCCCGATAGTCCACCTTCTTGGCAAAGTTGGCACGAACCCGGCACCAAAAATCTCCTCAATGGTTTTGTCGTTCCTGCCGGACAAACTGGCAACCAAGACATCAGCGATGCTATCGACAATCTTTTCAATCACGCCAATGTCGGTCCTTTTGTCGCTTATCGCCTCATTCAGCGGCTTGTCAAATCTAATCCTTCACCTGCTTATGTACAGCGTGTAGCTACCAAATTTAATAACAATGGTAGTGGTGTACGTGGCGATATGGCTGCCGTTACGAAAGCGATTTTGATGGATGCCGAAGCGCGTAACTGTTCATATCTACTATCTGACTCCAATTCAAGGTTGCGCGAACCCTTCGTGCGCTATACGCAATACGCACGCGCCGTCGATAAAACCAGAACAGGTGATAGATACTGGAATATTGGCTATCGTATTTTGCAAGAAGCCCGACAGTCGGTTTTGGGTGCGCCCTCGGTATTCAATTTTTACCTACCTGACCATACGCCCGGAGGCGATATTGCCACCGCAGGACTCGTTGCACCGGAATACAATCTACATGATTCGCGCTCCAGCATAGGTTTCATTAACAATGTACGTCATTGGAATAGGTGGTGGGGCAACCTCTTCCATACATGGGATCAGCTCGGAGAGAATTATACCGTACATGATATTACTCGTTACAAAGAACTCGCTAAAGATCCAGAGGCACTTATTAACGAATTGGACAGGGTATTTACACACGGAAGACTCTCTAATAATACGAGACAGGTACTTCACGATACTATGGATCAACTTCAACCTTACTCTTGGGATCCGAGCAGTGAAGAATGGCTCGAATTCCGTGTTTATATTGTCACGTACCTTTTCTTGATTTCACCCGATTACGCAGTGGTGCGATAAACTTGGTGTTGAAGTGTTGAGGTGTTGAAGTGTTGAAGTGTCGATGTGTTGAAGTATTATTGTGTAAAATATTTGTATTAATTATTTTACATGAAAATACTATAACACGCTAACACTTCAATACTTCAATACCTCAACACCTCAACACCACAACACTTTACAAAATGAAAGATATATCAAGACGTAAATTTATCGGGCAGGCGAGTTGTGCTGCGCTCGGTTCAGTTACTTTTCTCAATACATTAATGAACCTCAAATCCCTCAATGCGGCGGCGATTTCCAACTCATCTGTAACGAATAATAGTGGTTACAAAGCATTGGTTTGCCTATTTCAATCTGGTGGTAATGATTCATTTAATATGCTTATGCCACGCACTACGTCCCGTTACAACGAATATGCCGCGGCCCGTACCAATTTGGCAGTACCTTTATCGAATTTATTACCGATTAATTTTACTGATGCAAGTGGTTATCAATACGGTTTGAATCCATCGATGCCGGGTTTGCAAGGACTTTTTAATTCAAATAAAGCTGCTTTTGTTGCCAATGTGGGTACATTGGTGGATTACACCAACAAAACAGATTTTTACAATGGTACCGCCAATCTTCCACTCGGATTGTTTTCACATTCTGACCAAACGCAACAATGGCAAACCGCTATTTTGGATGAACGCACGTCAATAGGGTGGGGCGGCAAAATTGCTGATTTGATTAGAGACCAAAATACAAATCAAAACATTTCAATGAACATTTCCCTGTCTGGTACCAATATTTTTCAAACAGGTAACAGCACGGTCGAATATGCGATGGATCCATACAACGGTCCCGTCGGTATTGATGACTACAACCCCAATACACAATGGGATTTTGAGCGACTGATTACAGAAGGCATAGACGGTATCATGGAGCATCAATATACCGATATTTTCAAAAAAACTTATGCAGAAACGGTCATTGATGCGCAGGATGCTTATGCAGAAATTTCTGCTGCGCTTGATGGTTTCAATGGATTTTCTAATGCCAGTTTTGGTATGAGTTCAGTGGAATTATCTTTTGAACAGATCGCCAAAGCCATTGCCGTAAGAGATACTTTGGGTTTTCAGCGTCAGATTTTCTTCATTGACTACGGCGGTTGGGATCACCACGAAGGACTCCAAGATCACGGTCCTATGCTGGGAGATTTGGACAATGGATTAGTTGCCTTCAATGCTGCAATGGAAGAACTCGGTATTGCAGATGATGTATTGACATTCTCTGTTTCCGAATTTGGACGTACCCTTACTTCTAACGGGCAAGGAAGCGACCACGCATGGGCTGGCAATGTATTTATGATGGGCGGAACTAACCTGCTTAATGGCGGTGAGATTTATGGAACTTATCCTTCACTTGCACTCAATAGCTCTATTGATTTGGGTGGCGGCGTACTGATACCCGACACTTCGGCAGATACTTATTTCGCTGAAGTTGCTAAGTGGTTTGGTGTACCGGACAGCGATTTGAGTATGTTGTTCCCACAATTGACCAATTTCTACAACATCGGTAGCGGCGCACCTATCGGATTTTTGAACATTTAAGTGTTGAAGTGAGAGCGTGTTGGAATGTTAAGGTATTGAAGTGTTGATGTATTGAGGTGTTGAGGTACAGAAGTGTAAATGTATTTAGATAATTATTTTACAATGTGTAATTTTTCTATAATGCTTTACATCTGTATATCAATACATCCAGACATCAACACTCCAACACTTCAACACACCAACACACCAACACATCAACACTCCAACACGATAATAAAATGAAAAATATCATATCAAATATAATTGTCCTAATGATTTTCGCTTATACTGCGACAGGGCAATGCGACATGGACAGGCACAATACCAATGCTTTTGATGGCTGGGTGTCTTGCAATACGGCTTCCAATCCGAATACTGCTAATGGAAATTCACATTGGATTATGTATGATTTGGGAGAAAATAAAAGCCTGTATGCTTCTCAATTTTGGAATATTAATCATCCCGACCATCTGGACTGGGGGGATTAGAACAGCACGAATTGAGTATTCATTGAATGGTACAAATTGGATAATGGTTGAGGATTTTTCCTTCCCACAAGCAACAGGTGTATCGTTATATTCAGGCATCGACGGTCCTGATTTTAGTGGAATTACAGCACGTTACCTACTGGTTACTGCATTAAACAATTATGGCGGTGGATGCTCCGGTTTCAGTGAATTAAAAATCTATACACAAGACGAGCAACTTCCGGCAGGTTTAGCGACTTTCACTGGAAAAGAAGTGGATTGTAATATCAAACTCGAATGGCGTACAATAACGGAACAGAATACGCAGTATTTTGAAATAGAAAAAAGTACAGATGGCATTACTTTTACTTCACTGACTCGTGTATCTGCCGTTGGCAATTCGAGTTCGCCGATTAATTATCGACATGTAGATGCCAATCCCAGCGATGAGAATTATTACCGTTTGAGGACGGTAGATGCGGATGGTTCGTATGAATATTCCGATATTATTTCGGTGGCATCTTTTTGTTATGAAGGCGGTGTCGTAGAGGTATTCCCAAATCCGGTCTCTAATGCGGAGTTGTTGAATATAAGATTTCATTCCAATGAATCTGTCTCCATCACCGTTGAGATTATGGATGGACTCGGTAGGGTTCTGGACAATATGGAATTTGATTTAAATGAAGGCGTGAATAATTTTTATTATGATGCTAAGGATTTGCCGGCAGGTATGTATTCGCTTAGATTTGAAGGGGCTACATGGTTGTCCGAATCAAGAAAATTCATGAAAGTGGATTAGTTAGAGAAGACGAAAAAATAATCTACCCGTCTGAATTGTTCTTTTTCTTATATGTTTCACTTAGTGAAAGAAAATAAATAACTTGCCCCATTATGCTCGTTCTTTTCCCTTCTAAAAAACACAAAAAATAGTTCCGTAGCTATGGCTATGCAACGATTTTTTGAATTCTTTAGAAGAAAAAATTACGGCGCATTATGGAACAATTTATTTAATTTCTTTCACTA
>Ga0209185_1000764_pt1 | contig 33355 bp, 22 predicted proteins | sample SidtaG_2_FD_187425 | JGI IMG/M metagenome (GOLD analysis project Ga0209185, IMG submission 187425) | Marine algal microbial communities from Sidmouth, United Kingdom - Sidmouth_Asex2 metaG (SPAdes) (version 2) | ecosystem: Host-associated > Algae > Red algae > Unclassified | place: Sidmouth... | reverse complement strand
CAATCAGGACATTGCGGTATCGCTGCGAACGAGCCTCTCCGGCTTTAACGCCGGTTCCTTCCGGGAAGATGAGGACGCTTTGCCGATCATCATGCGCGGATTGGGTGCCGAGGACTACGAGGTCCAGGACCTGAAGGGCCTCAACGTCTTCGCCCAAGCCTCCGGCAAGAACGTACCGCTGACGCAGGTCGCCGAAGTCGGCGTGGAATGGCAGTACGCCAAGATCAAGCGCCGCGATCTGTACCGGACGATGACGATTGCTGCCGACGCCCGCGAGGGACTGACGGCCACCGATCTCACCTCTAAACTCACTCCGAAACTGGAAGAGTTAGCGAAAAACTGGCCCGCCGGCTATACCTACGAACTTGGCGGTGAAAGCGAGCAGAGTGCGGAGGCGATGATGGCCGTAGCCAACAAACTACCGCTGGCCGGCTTCATCATCATTATTCTACTGATGATCCAGTTCAACAGCTTCCGGAAGATGGGGATTGTGCTGGCCACCATTCCGCTGGGTATTATCGGGGTGATTATCGGACTGCTGATCTTCAACTCTTACTTCGGGTTCATGGCTTTCCTGGGGGTAATTTCCCTGGCCGGCATCCTGATCAACAACGCTATTGTGCTGATTGACCGGATCGAGATCGAGGAGAAAGACGGGAAGACGGAGTTTAGGGCGATCATCGATGCCTGTAAGCAGCGCTTCCGCCCGATCCTGCTGACCACCTTCACCACGGCCCTTGGTTTGATCCCACTCTACCTCGGTGGTGGGTTGATGTGGGAGCCGATGGCGGTTGCGATCATGATAGGTCTGCTGTTCGCTACGGTGATCACGCTGTTGTTCGTGCCGGTGATGTATAAACTGTTATTTAGAATTAAAGAGAAGGCGCCGGCGCAGGCATAACATATAGCTTTGAACAACACGTTTTTTTCAGGAGCGGGGACCGGATTACCGGTCTCTGCTCTTTTTTTTAATCATTTTCCTTGCGCTCTGACTACTTAAAATTGTAAGAGGCCTAAAAGAAAATTGCAATTTTGACTATTTAGTTCTATATTTGCAGAACCAAAGGAATACAAAGAACACTTTAGTACAAACGTAACCAACCAATATCATGCAAGCCCTTCAATCGCCAACCAGCTACACTTTTCCCGCCCAGGTCATCCAGTTGAGGCCAACGTCGGCCCCACTGACCAACGTCCGTACAATTGACGTATACGAGCCGGAAAATCTAGGGTTGGTCATTTCCGGGCCACTGGGTAACGAGCAATTCGATTACATACGTGCCGCGTACGAGAAAAAGCTTGAGCTGACCACCTACCCACATCTCTACCTTGAACTGCACTGCTGCAACCGAACCTCCCCCCAACAAATATGGGATGAGCTGACGCACGAACTGAAAATAATGGGAGATTTCTGCCGCATAGCCATCGTCCGTTCCGCCGGGGCAGACGTCAACACCGGCGTTCTTGACGTACCTGGTGTGATCATTCACCAGTTTCAACTAGCTGATGCGGAAGTCGCTAAGCAGTGGCTTATTTGAATTCTTCGAATTCAACCTTCATTTCAACTAACTATAGCTAACAAAACGATCATGACTACTTCCGAACTCACCCTTCTCAACGGCCCACTTTACCAAGAATGTATTGGCCTGGCCATCACGCTGACCAAGGAAAAGAATATAGCCAGGGACTTGGTCCAGGAAGCTTACTATTTCGCGAACAAGCGCCACGAAACTTTTGCGGAGGGGTCTAACCTAAGCAGCTGGATCAAGACCATTGTGTACAACGTCTTCGTTTCGGATTATCGCAAAACCAAGCGTCGCCGGGAAATGATTTCCGCAAAACCGCCAGCGGATAGCTGGATGTACAAAAAGTCGATAGATAATCCTGCTGAAGGAGAGTTGGGAGCCGAGGACTTGAGTCGGATTGTTGAGGGGGTTCCCACTATCTACCGTCAGTGCTTTCTCCGCTTCGTCAACGGAATGACCTACGCCCAGATTGCCAACAGCATGAACCTACCCGTAGGTACGGTTAAGAGCCGGGTGTTTACCGCTCGACAATTAATGAAGGAGCACTTGCTGAAGGCACAATTGATCGCTGCCTAGAAGCGCAAACAGCACCTCAACTATTCACATCCAGCTCTCTTCCGGGTTTGATCTTAAGGAAGTAACAAATGTGATACCGTCGAAAACCAAGCCCGGAAAGGTTGATTTGAAACTCCTCCCCTACTTTTCTAAAAGACACGCAGGTGTTAGTAAAAAGGACACATATTTTGTTCGGTAAAGAACAAACTGATCGTGTTTTTATTTATCTTGCAGTGTCAACAGACAGCCCGAATATTAACTCCCCCCATCATTTTAAAGATGAAAGACCTCAAAGAAAAAGTAGAAGAAGTTGGTATCTTTTTTGAAAGTACCGGCCTCACCCCCATGGAAGCGCGGGTATTTTCCTTACTCCTGCTTTCCGACCCACCCCAGCTGGATTTTTTTGCCATTCAGGAGTTTCTGTCGGCTAGCAAGAGTACCATCAGCAATGCCCTGAAACGACTGATGAACGAAGGCCGTATCGACTACATGACCAAGCCGGGCGATCGGAAACGCTACTTTAAGGTTAGCCCCGGTAAGTGGCTGGAGCAGATCAAGATTCAGTTTGCGGCGGTGCAGCCGTTTGTGACAACGATGCGGGAAATTGGTCGGGTACGGAAAGACATGGACAGCCCGGAGTTGAACGCTAAGTTGAATACTATTCAGGAGTTCTTTGAATTTTTGGGGGAGGAGTTTCCTAGGATGATGGAGCGGTGGGAGGCGCGGTCATAAATTTAATGTTCCCGCAGGAATAACTCACATTATAATAGTGTTGAGAATTTCTCTCGCAAGTCTCTTTGTTCTTGGTGGGCGTATAGGTCGTCGTGTCCCATACCGATGGCTTCATAGGGATCGAATGAAGCATCGTCTTCCATAGCTTTGTAGCTATACTCATGAATTTTATCATGGATATCATCTAGTTCGACGCCAAGTCGACCTTCAACTAGTCGAAGTTCGAAAGAAAGGTTGTCTACAGGATTTCTTTTTACTTCCTGAAGTAGAATGTTACTTAGCCGAATAGCGTATCTGTCCGCCAGATCAGTTTTTATTAAGTCGTCGTAATATCGAACAGGGTAGAATGCTTTCAACTCTTCAATGATGTCACGATGTTCGTAATTCTTGATGGCCGGTAGTAACATTTCAGCTAACTCCGCAAAAGGCACGATAGGTATCACAGAATCGTCAGGTTGTTCATCTGGGCCTAAATCATAATGAGCCAGTAATTTGATGAACTTACTTAAAGCATCCCGGTCGTATTTTTCATAAATTTTCCGCTGAACAATGGCCGTTAGTTCACTTCTTATGTGCTCTTTGGTCCCGCTCGAACTTGCCCCTATCGTATGAGACATTCCGTTTAATTGGTGGACGAGACTACCATCTTCATCAGACAGGGAATTTGCTCCAAACAAGCCTGATTTTCCGATAATTGGGAAGCCATACTGTTCAATCAGTTTAGCTTCGTAAGCTGATTTTAGCGTTTGGGGAATAACAACCATACGACTCTCGTCTCCAAAAGGTAGCTTACTGTAATCTGAATACACATAGATTGATGTTAGTTGCGAGTGAAAAACGGCTTTGTCTATAAGGCGCGCGAGCAATCGTTTATGGTCCTCAACGTAGTAAATGAGAAAGTCACGAATGGATGGGTTAATAAAATTAACCATGGTTGTCTTCCTAACCGTTCGTTGATCTATAAACACATTGTTCAGCATCGATAAGGTAGCGGTGAACTCAGGTTCAAAAAGTGGTTCCTTAGAATAGCTTTCAACGGCTTCAAACAGCACACTATACTCAGTCATTCCGTTGAACGTAAGTAGTATTAGCAATATGTCTTGGGCAAGATCATTGATTCCCGTTCTAAAAGCGTACTCCCACACACTAAAAGGGTTATCGAGGAAGGTCTCAATCTTCTTTTTCAGTTCCTTCTGACTAAGTGATTCGATAGCGGAACTTTTGAAAATAGCCTCAACAATGCGCGGGTTGAAATTATCGTGTCTTACGATTGGGAGGTACTGCTCGGCTATAATAAAGTCGTACAATTTTGAAACTGGAAAATCAGCTGAATACAAATGCTGATAAACAATATCAGCACGGTCAGACATGTGATGATGGCTTACTTCGACAACGGCTGCACTTCGCTGCTTAAGGTATCGATTCATTCGTTCGTACTCTTTCCTGGCCTCATTGAGTAGATAGTTTCGTGAAATTAAAATTGTGAACGTATTCTTGCTTTCCCGACTAATCTCCAACAAGGAGATTATGTCTTCCTGTTCCCCGGGGCGCAGTCGTTTATCCATAACATTCTCACCAAGGAAATCGTCGTAGATGAATATCTGTTTTTTTTCGGGGATAAACTGACGAAGCGCATCGTTGATATTATCACCAACCACTTTGACCTCAAAACCATATGCGGTTAACTCTATCGCCAGCATGTGCGCTACGGCGGACTTCCCGACGCCTGGGTCTCCTGTAACTATAATTCCTCGTTCCTTGGTTAATGCTTCTAAGCAGTTGAGGTAGTTAAAATCCTGTGCGTATGTTTTAATGGTCCGCTTTGCCTTACGCATGAAAAATCGATTACGATTTACCAAGTCAAGATTGATCATTCGATCAAGTGCATCGCCGTTTTGCAACCACAGCTTAACCCACCTACGTTCAATTTCAGGGTTTCTGGAAATCAGGTTATTCAAGTCTTCTCTACCATAAATTTGATTCTCGAATTCGATCAAGGGGGATAGTGACTTCGCAATTTTCTCTTTATCGGCCGGTCCCAAAGGGAGACTAGTTGCCAGAAAATATTTAAGGTCATTCTCCCTCTTCTCCATTTTTACCACCTCTTTGCGAAGTGCTGGCAAGAGTGACTCTATCGTTGCGTATCGTTTGCACTGAAGAATGATTTCAAAATTCTTGTCAATAGCAAAACGGCCATCTAAGCCAAGGTCTGGTCCTGGCTTAAATGATTCAAACCTTATCCCAAGATCAGCCTGAATCAGATCACGGGAAAGGTCCTCGAATTCTAATGGAGAGAGTTTATGTAGGTCGTAGTTGGTCATCGATTTAGTGCGATAATGAGAGACTGGTGTAAAGATAGATGGGTACCTAACACCTAAGCATAATTGACGGAGCCTTTCTTCTTATTTATGCATCATAACTAGTTCCGTTGCCAGGCCCGTAAGAAAGTTTGCAGCTGTATTGTACAAATACCATATACATCTTTTAGCTTGCACCCATGAAAGGCGAAAGACAATTCGGCCACCCATACATAGCCGCAACTAACGGGTCCACCCGACTAAAACGCATCCAACTCAACGACAAGCTGATCAGTGAGGGTTGGTTGCAAGAAAAGCTACACTTATTTCCTGACATTCTGCCTCTGGATGAATTGGACCCTTCCTTTCGGAATTCCATTTCTCTATGCCGGGAAATGTCGGTGGCCAGTGGGAGAATTGATAACCTTTACCTCTCCCCTACCGGGCATTTGACGCTGGTTGAAACGAAGTTGTTTCGAAATCCTCAAGCACGACGGGAGGTAGTTGGTCAAATTATTGACTATGCCAAAGATTTAAGTCGGTGGACCTTTATAGATTTGGACGCAGCGGTACGAGTCGCCAACAGATCGTCTGGTAGACATGAAACTGGAATTATGGAACTTCTATCGCAGGAAGATCTAATGGACGTGGACAACGAGGCGCACATGATCAATGCAATTGACCGTGGGTTACGGCGGGGTGAGATGCTACTACTGGTTGTCGGAGACGGTATTCATGAAAGCGTGGAGGATATGGCAGAATATATTCAAGTGGCGCCTCAACTACGTTTTGGTCTAGGGTTGGTAGAATTACAACTATATGCGCTCCCTGAAGTCGAAGACCTCCTGATTATACCGAGAGTCGTAACGCGGACGCGGGAGGTTGTTCGGGCGGTGGTCCACGTAAATACAAGTGCCGGAGGATTGGTAGAAGTTTCCGCAGAGGTGACTAAGCCCGAGTCGGAGGATACGGGCTACCGAACAAGTATTGGAGAGGCTACTTTTTTCGAGGAACTCTTGGTAAATACCGATGAGCAGCAAGTCTCCTATGCCCTGGATTTTTTGTCGCGATCGCAGGATGCAGGGTACGTTGTGGAGTGGGGATCAAGTAGCTTTTCAGCCAAGTACCCCGATCCTAATGGAAGCTCTGCATTGATCTCTTTGTTTGTAGTAAACAGATACGGTGGCTTCTACCTAATGGCCACCGAACGGCAGCTGGCAAAGATTGGTGTCGAAAGCGACCTCGGTATACAGTACGCCCGACGGATGGCATCGGTAATTCCTGGGGCTCAACCTGGAGTTGGGGCTAAGAGTTGTTTGCGAAATTATATGAAGTTACCGGTCGTTGGACCGGTTGCGGACGAGGTGCTAACAACGGTTGGTTGGTTTGTAGAGAGGATTGAGGGAAATGAGTCCAACGATACTCAAGTGGTCTAATGTGTTTCAAAAGAGTTAAGGACAGTCTTGAGTTTTATGGCGGCGAAGATCTCGAAGGCGGCGAGTTTATCATTATCTGTAACTTGAACGAAAGATACCTGTTGCTGGAGTAACCAATTCTGAATTCGCTTGATTTTTGGTTTAGGGTATTGTGCCCGATTATCAACCTCTACTTTCAATACTCTCGAGGCCACTTTGTATGCCATAGACGCAGCATTGTGATTAGGCTGCTTAACGTGCTGAGCAAGACGATTAATTACGTTCTTAGCGATTCCTACATAGAATGGCTTACCCTGATTGAACCATACATAAAGCCCCTTGAAGTCAGTCGGTTCAGAGTCTTTGAGTCCTGGTAAAAGAGCCTCTATTTTTGAACTCTCAAAAACCAATTCCTTAGCCGTAGCGACTCCTTTTCCAGGACCAAGAATTTCGCTGACGGTGTAGTGATATTTCTTGTTTTTAAGTAGTTTGATCCAGTCATTAAAATCGGAGAGGTCAGAAAAGGGGAAGTCCCCTACCCTCTTTTGATTGAGAAGGGCCACAATGGCTTTATCTAGTTGGATGTCATTCATGGGTAGAAATTACGTTTCGAAGAAAGTTTTGGTACATCAAAAGAGTTTCTACGGACTTCTTGGTATCTAAACCAGTAGGGAACCAGTCTTCTCGTGGGACAAAGGCAACGGTCATAAAGTTGGCCCCTCGGATAGAAAGCGATCGTTTAATTAGCCGCTTTTCATTTCGTTCTCTGATTGTATTTCCAGAGACATCCCCTTTAACCATCCCCATCTTCTTCGCTTTTCTATCAATCAAAGTAAAAAGACTGCTGCCTAATAGACCAGATTGAGCCTCAGGAGCTACCGGCCCAAGTTTAAACGTAAGCACACCATTCTTTTCGATTTGGAGATAGGCTGGTTGGCCATGAAAGCTAAAGCGCTTATCATCCGGCCACCAACACCCGTGAAAGCCCCCCTGAGGATTAGGCACATAACCGTATAAATCAAAATAGATTTCAGGTCTTTCACAAAGGATCTGGTGATAAAAGCCAATCCAAGCATCGTGCGTCCAGTTATCGACTGGTTCCGTTCGGAAGCTATCTATTCGCTTTTGATACTTTGATAGATGTCTACTGAAGTCTCGGAAAACAGTGTTATTGCTTGTGGCTGCTGATTGATCCCTCATGAAACCGAGCACATCCTTACGGGTAACAACCTTAAAATTTTTGACCAAAATTGATCCATAATCTGCTTGGTTTCCGGTTCGGAGGTAGACTCCATAAAAGTTCTGCCCCGCCTCTGGGTAAATTCCTTTTGCAGCATTAATATACTTGTCCAGGTTATTGTAACTCCCAGCGTGGATTTTATCTTCGATGACGAGAGCTATTGTTCGCCCATCAGCAAAACTCAATTTCGCTAAAACATCAATATTTACTTGCTGGGACTTAACCTCTACGGAAGTCAGGTTGTCGGTATTGACACCGTGATCACGTAATAGCAACTGTAGAAAAGAAAGCCCAACCTGATGCATGACTAAGTCTCCATCAGCAGTATAGGTGGTAGGGTTTGCCCATTCAAGTAAGTAAGCGATGAAGGCATCCTGGCTCAGTTCCGAAGTTGCGTGGGTAAATATATTGGGTGCAGAAGAAGCTATCATCATATTAGAGTTCACTTTTTAAGTAGTTGAAACTTACGTTTGACCTTTGCGGTTGAAGTTTTACCTAAATCCAGATTTATGACAATAGCGGAAGTACATAGACATCTACGTGAAACCACCCAAGCCCTAAATGCTAAAAGTCTTCCTAACGTATTATTAAAAGACTCCGTTCCCGAAGATGTTAAACCAATTAAGTGGGAAGTTCTCATCAGCGGTTTCTCCATGAAGTTAGGGAAGTTGGAGTCAAAGTTCTCAACACCTATTATGGAAGATGGGAAAGTTAAGGTTCAGCACTACCCTGATCTAGAATTATTCGGGGAAGATGGATTTAACTACATCGCTCAACGGGCTAAAGAAGTAAAGAACCCATACTTACGGATACGTTACAACCAATTACTCTTTAAGAGTAATCGCCGGCGTAATCAACAAGGCGAATTGATTGTAGATGAGAGCCTCAAGCTTTTGAGAAACAAAAATGAACTCGGCTATAGTCCACGAAACACTTGGCACCTGCTATTAAATGCTTTTTGTATGTCGTTGAGTGTAAAGCAGTATCGACTCTCAGAAATATCTGAAGCCTTGCTAGATATAATAGTAAATCAGCCGAAGGAATTTGCTCATTTAAGTACTGCCGTATCAATTGTTAACGACTCTAGGAAGAGAATCTCTAAAGACATCCTCAAAAGGATTCACGATGCTCTAATCCCCTCCATCGAGGAAGTAATTAAAGAAGGAGATACCTTCGTTGGAATACCGTTCCTTACAAACCTAAGCAAGTTGGGAGCCAGCCTTGGTGAAGACGTGAAGCCGTATCATTTGGCAAAGGGAAAGACGTACGAAAGACGCGGTGATATCCAATCAAATGATGACAATAACAACTTGTCGGCAACTATCTCCTACACGGACGCACTGGAATGCTACAAGCAGGCTGGAAACGCGGAGAGAATGGATGCGTTAGGAGTGAAGTACGCCAAGATTAAAGAGAATGTAAAGCTGACAAATATTCGAGTTGGCGGACCAGACCAAGTAAGTGAAGAAACACAAGATCTATTTAGAAGTCTGCTGAAGCAAGCCGCTACGCTTGAGGCTGACCAACTGTTTACGATGTTAGCTTCTTCTAAATGGCTGCTCCCGTTTACAGGGGCAGACGGTAAGGTCCCCGAAAGGACGACCGCAGACATTTTCAGCGTTTTCACTACCGCTAATTATGACATTAACGGAAATGCAAAAGTTGAATACGGAGCTTCCGATAGCAGCTTACTATTCAACCAGTATGCAATGGAATTTGGAATGTTTCATGGACAGCTGATTCGTTCTATTTTTCTACAGGGCATGGACGATGGGAAAATCAGCTTTGATAGCCTGATGAAATACTTGGTGAAAAATACGTGGCTGGGCCAGGTTCTAACGGAAGAAAACGCAGCAGGGGAAGTGCGTACTTACTCTTGGGCATTCTCCATAAGCAGTTACCTTTTGGAATTTTTCATGCAACTTGAAGCAAAGTTCCTTTACCCTGACATTCCCGTTAATTTTCAAGCTGCGTTGGAGGGCTTAGCACTTAAGTTCGAGCCAATTGCAAGGGACCTTGTTAGCCGTTTAGATAAAAGCACCATCAAGTCTGCTAAAAGTGGTGTAGTCAGAGAAATACTTCTTGAAGAGTTAATTGATAAGATTGAAGCGCTGGATGTAATTAGCGCGCAGGACATTTTGTTCTTCAAATACCTTTTCACTAACAACGGGAGGAACATCAGAAATAACGTGGCTCATGGTTTCCTGCGGCCGCATCATTGTGGCCCGACTGATTGCATTTTGATCATCGCGAGTTTCCTACGAGTAGGATCATTTCGGTTTGTTCTGCAAGGCGATGAATAAGAGAGGTTTTACTGGAAACTAGCCTACAGAATCCTAGATTCCCGCACTCACTCTCGAATCACCTTATTCGCTCTCTAAAAAACTATTCAGGTGGTTTGTTGGCTTGGCGCCTTGACTCCTTTGTCCCACAATTCAGCACCAAATACCTCTAGCGTGGTTTAGCTGCTTATGTAAAGCTTTTTACAGTTTGAAGTTGTTGCTTTAGAGAACCCAAATCAAAAGTAACCTAAATGACACTAATCGCTGGAATGGTCTCTACGGATAAGGTGACTGTAATGTCTGACATAGGAATTACTTCTTCTGATAAGTCTCAGTACGACTATAGAACTTCTCTGCTAGCTGGAGAAGGTCTTTCAGATGATTCTTCCTTCATTGAGGAGCTGTGTCATAAAGTTATAACATTGGGCACTAATGCTATGCTTGCGTTCTCAGGACAAGTAGTTTCAGCATTGGATCGCATTAGGCTCATCAAGGCAGTTTATGACAACGAAAATCCGGAACAATCCATTAGATGGGTACTGGATAAGGACTCAACTGATCAATATTCATTCATTATTGGAGTGCGCAATCCCGGTTCAGACTTCAAGCTCATTGGGTTCAACGTAAACAAGGTTAAAGGGGTCAGTTATTCCGACAACCTGATGTTCTCCGGGACAGGAACAGATGATAAATCCTTCATGGCGGATGCTGAAGATTTAATTGAGCTCCATTACAGTCTAAAAAAAGAAGTTGGAGTACCACTTCTCATAGCTGGTCTAACCGATTTAGGGTTAGAGCATAACTTGAAGAAGAACTGGGTCTCCGGGCCAATGATCGCTTGCACCCTTTGTGGTCTGTCGGCAGTGAACTGGAATAGTAGTTATTCCATCGTCTATTATAATGGTGCTACGATGCAGATTTCAAGGTGCTTCTCAATTTATGTAGCCGGAGGGATTGCCCGTTATTTTTCAACCGTCACAAGTGCTGAGAATCAGCGGAATTGGATTTTAAGTGCCGATGGATTGGTGACTAAAGAACTTCCCTTGAAAAAAGTGGTACACAACATTGATTCCTGGGACAAGCAACATCGGAAAAAGTACAATGAGCAACTCGACACTTTTAACGGTGCGCCTATCTTATTCATAGACGAAAGAACCGGAGGACCTAAGAAGATTACATTCGTTGCCCAAAAAGCTAGATCGAGAAACCTGATAAAGGTTAGTCCAGACACAATCATAAATGGTGCACAGGTCGTAAGTGGTTACGACATAATAATGACGAAAGGATTTGCGCTGGGTCTGGCTAACCCTTCTCCAAATGATGCTCTAAAAACAGGAGTTGTAATTTCTCCTTGAATAAAAAGGATCTCGAATAATAATTACCTAAGAATTTTTAAAAAACCAGACTTTTAAATCTTCGTTATCTTTTGTCATTTTAGGTTCTATTTCCAAGGAATTTCGCAACATGAAGCGCCCGCCAACCACCTTATTCGCTCCTTATAAAGCTAATCAGGTGGTTGGCGGGGTCTTGTCCTTTGTAGCCTGACCCAAGTATACCGGTAACCGGGTAACTCAGCTTCTTTGCTTCTCAGCCCTTTCTTTGCACCAGCGATCGCGCCTAATTGGATATAATCAGGGGCCGCAGAAAACTTAAAAGCTTATTCAAGTTCGCACTCCCCTACCCTATTACTTCAACCGACTAACAGCACTCCGCACCTTAGACACTTCCTTCTTCAAATCCACCACCCCGGCGAACTGCTCCGGGAAGCGCTCCTGGACGATCATCTTGAAGATCGCCCGGAAAGCAGGATTGGCCATATTTTCAGCATTGGAGAGGTCCGCCTTGTAGCCGGAGCCACGGCGCTTCTTGGCTGTCTCAAAGGCATTCTCCTTAGCATCAGGATTTTTTTCAAAAACGGCGCGGCAGGCTTCGTCGGTTTTCTCGCGGAGGCGCTCGTTGAGCTGTACTTGTAAAGCTTTCATTTCTTCCAACTTGGCGGCGCGCGCTTCGGCCTTCTTTTTAGAAAGGTTCTCCTGCTTCAGTTTCTTACCCGCAGTTTCGACCAGGTCGGTGGTGGAGACCATCTTCTGAAGGTAGCCGCCTACGTTCTTGATCTTATCGCCGGCCTTCAGCTTGTTGAGGGTGTAGGTGATGCCCTGCTGAATTTGCTCCGCCGGGTACTGCTGCACCCACTTGCGGACGGTAGAAGCGACCACCCACTCCCCTACTTGCTGCAGGAAGCGGTTGACCAGGCGGTCCTCGTCGTTGGGATCGATAAACGGGAGTTCGGGCGTAACGTCCTCCAGCTCGATGATTTCGTTCTTGAATACGGTGAAGGTGATGGCGGTGATCTTACGGCCGGTCTTGACGGGGTCGAACTCGAAGCGGATGTCCGTATTGTTATTGATGTGCTTCTGGGCCTTGTTGAGGATCTTCTGCTTGAAGCTGCCGAACAGCGGGTAGAGGTCTTTCACTTGCTTGACCCCGTCCTTATCAAAGGAGATCTCGGCGGCGCCAATCATTTCTTTGAGTTCGGTGAACTCGATGGTCTTTTTCTTCCGGAACTCGAAGCTTTTGAGAATCTCATACATCCGGAAGGCATAGGAGTTGGGGAGGCGGAGGATGTATTTAAGGTCGTAGGAAGTGTATTCCTTCAGCTCAAGTAGGTAAGGCTTCAGTTCGGCGGCGAACTTGACCTTGATGAAGGCATCAGGCTTACCTTTGATCTTCTTCTTGGTAACCGTCAGGATGCTAGTGTTAACCTCGTAGATGTCGCCGTTCTCGGTCGTCTCCGGAAAAGTGATGGAGCGGTTACGGAGCGAGTCGGCGGCTTCGCGGATGTACCGGTAGGCCGACTTGTCGGTGAAGAGCTGAAAATCGTTGATGATGTCGCGCGGGTAGATATGGTACTCCTTATTGTCCTCATCCGTATGATCGATCATCATGATCATTTTGATGAAGATGCGAGTTTCCCACATATTGAGCTTGTATCTGGCGTCGACCAGGAGGTTGGACTTCTGGACACGGCTCTCGGAAGCTCTCTTTAGATGTTGCGGCATGGTGGAGGTTTTTAAAGGCGGGAAAAGAATCACCCGCTAACTATACCCATACTTAAAGGTAGGTATAGTAAAGAGTAGTTGGCCTGGATTCAGCAACTAATTTGCCTGTAAAGCTGAACTATATCCAATTCCTACCTTTCTATATCCGATTCCTACCGTTTTGGCCTAAAACGCGTTCCATTTTGAAATTTAGGGGCAGAATCCAGACCTCCTCAAACTCACTAACCCGCTTGATGGTACAGTAAACCCGCTAAACGGTATAGTTGACCCGCTTGATGGTATAGCAAACCCGCTTGATGGTATAATACTCCCGCTTAATGGTATATTTCACCTTGCATAATATTGAAAATCAGATAGTTACAAGCTTCTAACTATAACTATGTAAACTTATAAAAATAAACAGCAGTCGGATTATCACCCGCCTGATGGTATAGTTTGCTGTTTTCCTTAAAAGATTTAGGTACTCGCCCAAGGATGTCTATTCCGGGCAACCCGGTAGATGGTATAGTTAAACGGTATTTGACACTTTTTCGGAGACTTTTACCCGGTAGACGGTATAAATGGTCCAATAAGAAGGCTTCTCCTCGACCAAGACCCGGCAAATGGTATAGATACTCAAAGCTTTAGTACCCGGTAGATGGTATAGTTTGCTCACAAGAGGCTATTTCTTGCTCTGACTGAACGTTTGCTTAGCTCTGCACCCGGTAGATGGTATAATTCAGCAGCTACCCTTTTGTCTCTCTCGAACCCGGCAAATGGTATACTTTCAATAATCAACCTCTATCATGGTTGAGAGGCCTCTGCTACTTCTCGTACCCGGTAAATGGTATACTTGGTGTTGAAGCTGCTTCTGCTCGTGGCCTGAAGCGGAAATAGGAAGGTCCGGTGTACCACTACCCGGCAAGTGGTATAGTTAGTGTAGGGCAAATAGAAAGGGTAGAAACGAATTGCTCGCCCCTACCCTATTCTCGTATCCGTTACTGTACCCGAAACCGGGTATATTTCTAGTCTCCGATGGATTCCTCAATGATCCTCAGCATGTGGGCCTTGATGGTTACCCCGTTTTTAAGGGTGTGCATTTTTAGCTTCAGATGCAAGGACTTTGGCACGTCAAATGTCATCCGCATGAATGGTTCTTTTTCTTCCGGAGAGGCTTGCTTTGGCGCCGCTTTCTTTGTCCTGGTGGCTGGTTGCTTAGTTGCTTTAGGTTTGGGGCTGCTTGGCTTCCTGGAAGACTTTGTAGTGGGCGCGGCCGCAGGTGCAGTGGTAGTTGGAGGCGGTGGCGGATTATCCGCTACTTTTTGCACTACTGCGGCTTCCTGAGCTTCGTCGGTGACAACTTCTCTTCTTAGGGATGGGCGACCTACTTTTTGGCGGTTGGCGAGGAGGTCTTTCTTGGATTTTGCCATGATGTTTTTCTTTCTCCCCGGATTCTGCTTCCTGCTGCGCAGTTCGCTTCATCCGGGGTTAAAACGGTTTGACTCCTCCAGAGTCAAATGTTAGGTTAAGTTAATAAGTTTTTAAGCTGGTTTAAGTGCTATTGTGAGGATCTCTTCGATTAGGGCTTCGATTTCTGCTTTGGCCTTCTTGTCGCCGAGTTCAACTACGCCGTAGCCGATGGAGTTGGCTTCACCGTAGGCTACCCGGTTGTGCATGACGGTATCGAACATGCCTACTTCGTAATGCTTGCTTAGCTCCTTGATGTCCTTGATGCCTTCGGAGTGGAGGGTGATGCCGTTGCGGAAGCCGTTGGCAAGCAGGTGGGCTTCGATCTTCCCGCCGCCTTCCTCCTTGGCTTCTTTGATCTCCTGGAAGCGGGCCAGCAGCTTCTCGGTCACCTTGATGTCGGAGCCACCGGTGGTGTTGAGCGGAATGAAGAGGTAGTGGCTAATGTACATGGCCTTGACGGCTACCGGAGAAAGTGTTGGAGGACAGTCTATAATAAGGACGTCGTACTGGCCATCGGCGTACTGCTTCTTCACCTGGGAACTGAACGACTTGGGGTTGGTCAGCTGGATACAGGTGATTTGTGGCTCGATTTCGTTTTCGTGCCGCATCTCCGCCCAATCCATGGTTGCGGCGGTGACGTCGGCGTCAACGATGCAGACTTTGTAGTCGCGGTGCGCCAGAGCGACCGCCAGGTTTTGGGTTAGGGTGCTTTTGCCGACACCGCCTTTATAGTTTACGGAAGAAATAATCATGCTTGGGTGATTTGTGGGAAGACCACGTTTGAGAATAACTTAATTAAGATTAGACTTAAAAACTTATTACTGCTAAAACTTAATTACGATTTTGCTTAAAAACTTACTCTAAGTGATTTTCTCTGGAAGCAAAAGTAAGTCTTTAAGTTTAACCAGCAAAACTTACTTAAGATAAATCTTACTTAAGTTAAGTCTTAAGTAAGAATAAACTTAAAAACTTAAATTTACTTGTGATCTAAACTTATTTAAGTTTAGATGGTGCGGGAATGCTACTGTGTCTTAAAAACTTATTTAAGTTTTGATGAATATCCTTTCTTGCTGCTGCTCTAAATTCAGGATAGTTGCTCTTTCCGATCCGGTGCAGAAGTGTGCGGCTGGGAAGGAATAGGTTTTAGTGGCTCAGGATTCACAATTAAGGCTTTGAACATGGCTGTGGGTATAAAGCCTGCTAAAAATGCAGCAGAGGGCAGCTATGAGGGCGAAGGAGCTCTTTAATCTGTGGGTAAGGTTAGTATACTTTAAGAATGGCAAGTCTTTTGACTTAAAAACTTATTTAAGTTTCAGCGTGGTTGTGCCCTGCAATAGCTCTGTTTTAAGGGCGCTAACACTGAGATTTCTAACGATTGTCTTGAGTTGTTGTAACCGGTGAATCATAGATGACAACGAAGGTGGCGATACCAGTAAGTTCCAGGGTAGGGGAGAGGCTGGCGTTGTACTTCAACTGCGCGGCGGTTACTTTTTCCTCGTATTTTATTCTATCCGCAGCGCGTAATTCAGCAATTTGGACATTGATTTCACGGATGGTTTCATTGATGCTGTCTACTTGTTGGGACTCCTTTTGCAGCTTTTTAAGCTGTTCGTTGGCTCTTTGTTCTTCGTATAAGTCGGTAGTTTCGTCACGAATTACCTCCAGCGTAGTGATGCGTTGACGCAGATTTTGGGCAGAGATTTCCTGCTCTTGACGCCTTTTACGGAGCTGTTCGATCTTTAATTCGAGACTCTTGATGCGGGGGCTGTGGTGAAATTTGATGTTTGCAGCACTTACATCATCGGGTAATTCGAAGATAGACAGATGCTCGACCAGCTTCAAATCAAGTGCTCGGCTGTTAGTTTTCTCTTGGCTAGTGGCAGTTTTATAGTTGGCAGTGAATGCTTCGTTGGCTGATAATTGGATGTGGTAGAGGATGTCTGAATTGACTAGTCGGTCGAGACTGTCAGCAGAGATGGCAACAAAGCTTCTCCGGGCGAGCTCGAATTTTCGTCCGGTGTGAACGGGGATAACTTCCAGTATGGTGCGGGGACTATTTGGGCTTGCGTCGAGGTACTCCCAGCCGGTGTCAGGATTCCAAAGATCAGCTGAGGTACCCGTACATTCGATGACCAGGCCAGAGCCGGTCAACTCCGTAGTGGCTTCCCGGTAGCGGTAATTGACCTGGAGGATATCATCGGCCTTTTCAAATTCTGACTGAAGGTGGGTCATAGTGCCAAAGAGTCTGTTGTAAGAGGTCCAAAATCCGTCGGCCATAAGGGGCTGCAGAAAGATTCCGGAGAGGATGAAGAAGCCGAAGACAGCGATTTCGGAACGGGGATTGTTGGACCTCAATCTCAGCTTAGGATCGGAGGGGATAACACAGGGCGCTTTATTGTAGGGATAAAAGAGCGGAACCCCTTGCACAGTCATCATGTCGAAGATGATGTGTGAACTGTACGCGAGGAGAAAGACGGTAGGGTAGGGGGCCTCGCTTCCAAGAACTTTGCCTGCACCTGCGACCGCGCCATATCCTAATAGCATGAATAGCAAGCTATGCGTGATGGTCCGGTGGCCGAAACGCCGATTGATAGCTTTCGAGATCGGTTTGAAGGTTCGGCCCCAGATCGAGGAGGGAAGATCTATGTCAGCAAAGGTTGCGGCCAGGACGGTCATGATGATTAGTCCGGGATGGTTGAGGATGTTGACGCCGGCGAAGGCACCGAAGACACCGGTGAAGACTATGCCGCCGGCTATGTGGTTTGGAAGGGTCATGGGATAGACGCGCTGCGCGCTTTTAGAAGTTAGAAATTAGACTGCCTGCGACCTTTTAGAGCTACCGCACATGGATGCTCACTTTGTTCGTGGCCACCGGAGTGACAGGTGAGGTAGTGGGCGGGGACGCAGGATGCAACGGAAGGTTTGAGAAGCAGGGTAAGTGAGACCCGGTAAATGGTATAGTTGGAATACGTCTAGCCTGGAGGCTGTAAAACCTATACGTATTTGCGTTTACCGAAGCGGAGGATTGATCTTGCAAAGAGGGCGAAGACGAGGAATGCGCCACCGATGAGTCGGAAGGCACCGGCATCGGTACCCATTTCGCCACCTACATAGCGAAGGATCATCAGGGAGCTGAGGGCGATAATGATAGGAAGGCTCATGTCGACTTCCTTTAGTGCGGTGGTGTGGGTGATCTTCTGGACTAACTCGGTGGAGACGTAAGGCTCACGACGGAAACGCTCGATAAGTTCGAGAATGAACTTAGGGTTTCCGTTGGTGGCGCGCCAGACATGACCCTTGTACATTTCCCAATCTTCGATGCGATCGGTAAAGTCCTGGCTACCACGAGTGATCAGCTCTATGGCCTCATTCCGGGATAATCCCTTGATTTCGATTTTATCGAAGTTAGATAGAAAAGAGACTTGGTTCAGCTTGATCTTTCGCGCGGCGATGATCATGTGGAAGTGGCCGTTGAGTTTCTCCAGGGTAGAGATTCCCATCGGGGTGATGCGGGTGGCATCGTCGATTACGATGGTGTACTCGTGTTTGGTGGTGGTTCGGATTAGGAGCTCGCAGAGTCGTTTGATGGATTCCTTGGAGATGATCTTTTCTACGTCGGTATCGGTGCCGTAGAGCAGGTCTTTGATTTTGTCCTTGTCTCCCTCGAATAGGGTAAGCACCATACCGGCCAGGGTTCCCTTGATGGCAGTCATATCGTCGATGCGGAGGACTTTGCCGAGGCGGCCGTTGTCGGTCAGGTTGGTGGTCAAGTGGGTTTTGCCCATGCCTTGCTCACCGGTGATAAGGATGTTGACCTTCTTTTCCGCCAGGTCTACAATCTTTGCTATCTCATCTTTCCGACCGATGTGAACTTGCAGACCTCCAACCATAACGGGCATAATGTCTACCCGGCGGCGGGGAGTTAGTTTACGGTACATCCTTGCCCACCATCCGTTCTGCTCGATGGAAGAGATGGCGGCTTCTTTCGAGTTTCTGGAGGCATGAATATAAATTTCGGTAGTGGCGGTCTTGTCGTGTCCAGCCAGCTCCTTAATGGTGAAAGCATCGTTGCCTTGCTGAGCGAGTTTGGTGCAAAAAGTGTGGCGGAGAACGTGAGGATGGGTATTACCGGTCAGGTTTTTCAGTACGCGCCAGATTACTTTCCGCCCGGCGTGGCCAGCCGGAGAGATTTTGGAGGGAAACAAGTATGCTTCCGGATCGCGGGATTTGACGTAAGCCCAGTAATCGGCCAGGGCATCGAGGAGACGTTGGGTCATCGGAATTTCCCGGTAGATATTCTTACCTCGTTTCTTCAGGGACTTAACGTTGATGATCTTTTTGGCTGGCTGAATCTGGTAGAGTTTCATGGAGCAGGCCTCGGTGACCCGGCAGCCGGCGTCAAGCATCAGGAGTACCAGCAGGCGGTACTTAGCCAGGTACTTGCCGGACATCTTAGTTTCGAGGCTCTGGAGCAGGGCCTTCTCTTCCTTGGGGCTAAGGAACTTCATCTTGCCCACTGACTGGAGCTGTAACATGGAAAAATCTGACTACGCGTGCGCCCCGTGCATCGAGCGGCAAACAAATTGGCAATACGTGTTTAAACAAATGGGCTGCGGAGCAACTTTTTTTGAAAAAACTTTTCAAAGCATCGGGGGGTGTGGGGGGAGACATTATGGTGATAATGTCCCCTCTCCGAATTGGCGTAAAGGGGACACTAATATACGAGCAAAATTTTGATAATTTGAAATTTTGCAACAAAGGCACGTAATTGCTGAGGTAATTGCAACGTAGATACTTCGTGTTGACGTTATAAATACCTCCCCCAAACCCTTCTAATTTGGGATCGCCTCAGGCTCACTGGAGAGAAGCTCAGTAGAAACACTGAGCGTTTTGGACAAAAGAAAGCTGGCCGTTGTGCTGGCATTAAGGCTTAGGTGTAAATCGGACCGGGTGGTAGTCGTGCATGGCTGCTGCCCGGATTTGCATCTGGCCTATAAGCGCGGGAGACCGTGAAGGATCTCCCCTACGGTTTTACACCTACACATCTCGATTTACACCGACGAGTCATCAAAAACTCATCGAGATGAGACTATTAACACTGCTGGCCACTACGGTGCTGCTGGCCGCCTGCGTTCACGATACGGACGATTTTAACCTGTTTGTTTCCGATAGTGGAGCCAGTTTGACTTTCTTCGTAGGAGACAGCTATAAAAGCGACGAAGTACCAGACGACCCTTGGGACGAGATTATGAGTTTCTACGATGTTGAAGCAAGACATATGTGGGGAAAGAATGTACCCTCTTTGCATGATGATCCGTGGGACGAAATCACTATGGTGTACGGAGAGGAAAATCATAAAAAAGGAGGAAAGGATCCTAATGATGACCCATGGGACACGATCGGCGAAAATTACGGAGTTGATGTAACGCATACCGGCAAGAAAAAGAATAGTAGCGATGATGAGCACGATGATCCGTGGGACACCATCGGCGAGAAATTCGGAGCGGAGAGTGTGCATACTGGTAAGTCAGGAGACGATGACCCTTGGGATGTAATCGGACAGTCATTCCCTTTGGAGAGCATTCATACTGGCAAGTCGGGAGAGGAAGACCCCTGGAACCGGATCAATGGCTTGTTCCCGGCAGAATTTGTTCACAGCGGAAAGACCAATGATCGTCTCTACTTTGGTATTGATAAGTCAAGGGCGGTGTTTCTGTCCTTCAGTTACCGAGTGCCGACTACTTACCGGGCTCAGGTTATGGAAGTCCGGGGCCGGGTAGCCAGGTTGGAGTTTGCCGATGGGGTAGAGCAGTACGTGATTGATGCGCCAGCGAGCTGGACGGAAGGCGCTCAACTGGAGACCGGTTTTTTGGAAGCGACAACGAAAAAGGATCGGCCCTTCCTGGGCGTTCGGTTTTGGCGTTCGGTGGAAGGTAGCGCCTGGGAGACGCAGTCCCGGAATCTGGCCTCGGAGTTGCCAGCTGCGTGGCCGAGCGCGTACCATGCTTCCGGAGCTAGTTTATTGGTTGGTCTTTCGGTTGGCCAGAAGTCGCATGATGATCCGTGGAACAGAATCAGCGAGTTGTTCCCGGACGAGCCCACTTACATGGGGAAGAGTGTTGATGATCCGTGGAATACCATTAAGACCAGATTTAGCGGAGCGGGTAAGAACGGTGAAGAGCATGACGACCCGTGGGATACAATTCATGATAACTTTTCCGAAGAAACTATTCATACGGGATCGGGGAAAGCGCACGATGATCCGTGGGATACGATTAATGAGAAATTTCCCCTAGAGTCCTCCCACACCGGGAAGCAGAAAAGGCGAAGCTTCAGGGGGAAACCAGTGGTTGAAATGCTGTTCGTCAGTATTGGGGGCGAGAAAGGGGGAGAGGAAGATCCCTGGGATCGGATTGGTGACCTCTTTCCGAAGGAAAGAAGTGGGGCAGTGCTGCTCAAGCTGGCTGAGGTCCGGGGCCAGGTTGGTCGATTTACCTTCGTGTCTCCCTCCGGCGGTGAATCGCTGGGCGAGCAATCTGTTTTTGCGGTGGGAGTGCCAGCGGACTGGGAGCCAGGTTTGGTGCTGCGGGGAGAAGCTTACCTTTTGGACACAAAAAAGATGTTGCCGCTCATGGGGGCGGTAACCTGGGAGATAGACCCTATCTTACGCTAATACCGAAATACTATTAACATGACTAAGAAAGCCTACCGCAAGCTGATTGCCGGGCACCTGCAATGGTCCCTGGTTGGGCTGATCATTGCGTTGTTTGTTGCCTTTATTTCCTCGGATCATCGGTCCGTGGTTTATGGGGTGTCGGCGGCTGAATCCGGAGCGTCCGAAGTCCTTGCTCCTTCAACCATCCTTGCACCTGCGGCCGCGCCCGAAAAGTCTCCTGAAGCCGTGGTCCCGGATACAATAAACGGAGAGCTGGTTTGGCCCGATCCATGGGACAGAATCACTGAAACTGAGCGACCGTTTTACTAGGTCAAGCTAACGATTTTACGTACATTATGGACGTTATCAGTAAGTTAGAGATGAGGGGTCAGGACCGATGGGTTTTGACCCCTTTGCTGTTATTCGACCCGGCCATTAGAACGGTGGGAATAAAGAAGGACCGCTCCCAATCGGATTGGGGCGGCCCTTCGAAATGCTCCGGATTCCCCAACACCCATGGGCGGAGCTTAATAGATTGTAGTGCGATCGAAAACCCTCTCCCCCGGCCCCTGCTCCAAAGGAGAGGGGTGACCTGCTAGCGGTGTTTTTTGGTGATTTTAGTGTTTGTGGCAGGTAATTATAGCTTAACGTTGGAGGTACTGCATTCTTGGGACATAGCCCGCTCGCCCCTAGTTTTTGTAGGCGGGGATGATGGATTCGGTTAAGGCGCAGCAGCGGCGAAATTCCGCTTCGAGGGTGACGGAGTTGACGATGAGGACGGAGGGTTTGACCTGGTCACGGATGACGACGTAGTAGGTGCCCTCGTAGCGCATGGGCAGGGTGATGTGGAGCATGGCGCTACCGGTGTTTATGTGGTAGAGCTCTTCGAGGGGTTCGCCCTTGGGTTGGAAGTAGACATCGAGCGGGAGGCGCTGGTATTCGGGATAGTGCTGGTGGGCGTCTTTGTAGCGAAATAGCCCCTTGGTGGCGGTGAGTTTGGTGACTTCGGCGCAGCGGGAGCCGAGAAACTGGAGAATTGGGTAAGATTCGATGGCGCGGTTTTGGTAGCGTTGGGTGTCGAAGCAAATGGGGGCTTCGTTTCCGGTGTAGACGCGGGCTTGTTGCTGGGCGACTAAGGGGGCGGGGCCGCAGGTGCAGAGGAGGATTAGAAGGAGCAAGGGGAGGAGGGGGCAGGAGTGGACCCCCGCAGCGTTGCCGTGAGTGATCGGAAAGGGGGAGTCGCTTTGCGATCGGGACGAAAATTTGCTTGACATGATTGAGGAGTTAAAAGGGTTATTCGGCGGGTTGCCGGGGTTTAGATTCAGGTACGTGATCTCTTATATAGCCGTACGTGAATTGATAATTGCGAGGTGAATAGTGAGGGCAAGCTAGCGGGAGGGGGCAAGCCTATCCCGTACAGGGTGGGAGATCAGGCGCTAAGAATCTGGAGCACCTTGACGGGATTTTGTAATAGATTGCAAGCTGCGGTGGCCAGGGTAGGGGGGCTGACTTTGGAGAAGGGAGAACCGATGGTAATCTTCCGGTAGCGGCCCTCTCCGGTGATGGTGGTGTGCATGATGCGGCGGAGGAGGTTGATGGCCTTCGCCGGGGTAAGACCGAGGATGTCGAAAGCAGTTTGAGTGTGGGGAGGGACTTTGTGTTTACCGTACTTCAGGACTACCGGTGGCGGGAGATGACGAGGTCGAGGTACGGAGAGTAACGGCACTATTTTCTGGAGTAGGGCTTCTCCCGTCAGCGGTCCCTGCTTCTTGGTCCCATTCTCTGCACCTGCGTCCGCGCCCAAAAGTTCCTTAGTCGGCAAAGAAGGAGAAGTGAGGCTGGTGACGATCTTCTGCTTGATGCGAACCTCTTCTTTGTGGGCTGGAAGCATCTGTTTTCGGAGTTCCGGATCGTCGGCTACGAGCTGCTCGAAATGGAACAGGGAGGCTTGGTACTCGTGGTTGAAGTCAGCGATAGACATGGAGAGGAAGGGGGACTTGTCCTGGACACCGAGGGCATGTAGTTTTGCCAGCCGGAGAATGCGGCGTTTGGCGTAGTCATCAAAGTGTCGCCGGTGGTGCCCCAAATACTGGGCACCGGTTGCGCCGTCGCAGTCATCTAGTAAATCGGGCACGAGGGTTCGGAGGCTGTGCAGCCCGTGGCGGTTGTCTTTTTCCTGGTACAGGAGGTAGAGCGCGTTGATGGGCTCGTCCGGATAGGAGGTGAGGTCTTCCAGCAGCTTTTTGCGAAAATCCTTCCTGATGGCTTTGGCGGTCTCATGCTGAACGTTGATGGTTTCCTCGACGAGCTCGTCGGTAGGGGTGCGTTTCACCCGAAACACGCTGAAGTTGTTGGCGCGTAAGCGGGTGTAGAAGTAACAGTTGTTGCTGGTGGCCAGTTTGCGGCCGTGGATAGCGGCCAATACGTGAAGGGGATCGGCGTGCCAGTCACCATCTCTATAAACAAGGTTGAGGAGCTGGGGGCGATAAGCCAGCGGGAGGGGGCAAGCCCCTCCCGTACGGTAGTTGGTGGAGATGTCCTGATAAATCTGATCGAGGAAAGGGAGCTCGGCTTCGTCGTAGTCGGACTGGTAGGCTTCTTTGCGGCGTCGAAGGTGGTTAGCCTGCAGTTCGGCGCGCTCGAGGTTTTCCAATAACTCCATTTCTGCAGACTGGAAGAATTCAGGGCGAAGGTCCCGTTCAGCTTCCAGGATGGAAAAGACGTTGACGGTCTTCAGTTTCCGGAAACGGGCGATGAACTGGCGGAAGGTGTCTTCGCAGCGCAGACCTACTGTGTAGATGCGGCCGACGTTGGTGTTTTTGATGTTGACGCCTTCGCTGATCAGGCAGGTGCAGAGGAGGAGTTTGATCCTGGGGTTGATCTTTTGATTCCGGATGATGTCGTCGAGGTCCGGGGATTTTCCGGCATCGTAGTGGGTGCGGGAGATGATGGCGATCTCGTCTTCAGCCAAGTACTTCAGCTCCACGAGGGATTTGGCCAGTCTGGCGATCAGGTCAGTATTATTCCAGAATACCACCTGCAGCTTGTCCTCTTCCCATTTGACCTCCGCTAAACGAGTAATGAGACATTTGGAGAGCGCTGAGTTGTCGGAGCCGTCGGCTTCGACGTCGAATACGCGGACGGTTGGGTTCTCGAGCCGGCGGAAGGTGACGAGGTGGAAGTTGAAAGCGTGGCAAAGTATAGAAGGCATGGTACCAGAAAGGAGGATGGTCTTTTTTGCTTCGGGGAAGCACCGGATGCAGTTGCGTAGGGTTTCTGCGCGGAAGGGCTTGAAGTTGTTGTATACCTGTCCGTACTGATTGATCAGGTTATGGGCTTCATCGATGACGAGGATCCTGCGCCAGAGGTCGGGGACTTGGTGGAGGGTGTCGTAGGTACAGATGATGAGGTTCTTGTCGTTAGCCGCTCTGATTTTGGCGATGTCGCGTTCACCCGTGAGGACGAAGCCACCGGTACCGCGGGCGGTTTGCTCGGCCAGGTTGATGGTGGGCATAGCGATGACCATGCGCGTTTTTTCCTGCTTGGCGAATTTGATGAGGAAAGTTGTTTTTCCTGAGCCGGTCGGTGCTCGGATAGCCAACCGGTCGTGATCAAGGATAAGGGATCGAAGCGCCTTGCTCTGGTCGGTGATGTAGTGCTTGATGACCAGGTGATCCGTCGGTACGTCTACGGCAAAAGGATCGGTGTTTAGCTGGTAGGTGATGGTTTCGTCGTAGAGGTTGCCGGTGGAAATGGGTTCGTAGGTTGCTTTACGGTAGGTGAATGGTCCTCCGGCTCCCAGCAGGGGGTATTTGGCGACAAGCACCTCGAACCAGGTACGGTAGTTGGTATTCAGGAAGCGTCTGTTCAGCTTTCGGTTGCAGGTGGATTTAGCTAGGGTGAAGCCTGCGAAGAATTCGGATTCGCGGAAAGTGGGGGTGAAGTTGAACTCCAGGAAGTCCTTGGTGACAGGGCCAGCGCCGTGGACTTCGATCAGGTCGTCGATACCTTTTGGCCCCCCAGCCCCCAAAGGGGGAGCAGGCTTGCCCATTGTGAAGACGATTTCGCAGGTGTGATTAATGGAAGAGAAGAGGGAGAAAAGGGCGGTGGCGAATTTACGGGCGGAGTTGGCGAAATCTTCGTTTCTTCTTGATGAAAGCCCCCCGGCCCCCAAAGGGGGAGATAGGGAGGGGGCAAGCCCCTCCCGTACGGAATCAGGAGAGCTTGTAGGGAAGGAGCTGGAAATATCGAGGGCATCATTGTCGTACATGATGAAGATACGATCGGGGCGACGGCGTAGGAGGTATTCGCGGAGGTCGGGGGTAATGCGGTAGACGGTGATGCCGGTGAAGGCGACGGATTCGATGCCGGCAAGATCGAGGGCGGCGGCTTTGAAGTAACCTTCGATGAAGGTGATGAGTCCGCCGGTTTTGTTTTCGTTGTAGGCTTTGATGGCCAGTGGAGCGGGTAAGGGACGGACTTTTTCACCGAACTGGTTGCCGTATTTGGAGCGTTCGGGGTTGGCCTTGAGGTAATCTGGATGGTAGCGGGTCACTGCCAGGATGCGATAGAAAGACTCCTCGTGGAAGTTGTAGGCGGACTTCCTTTTGTGAATAGTATCCCATTTCTTACGAAGCTCATTTGGGATGAACTGGATGAAGGAGCCGTCGAAGCGGCGAACCAGTTGGAGAATGTTGCCTTGCTCATCGACGTCGAGGCCGTAGTCGATGGCGTTGTTTTTGGCGAGGCCGAGGGCTTTGAGTCGGTTGTGGAAATAGTCGAGGCCGTAGAAGTGGGGGAGGGAGGGGGCAAGCCCCTCCCGTACGGCAGGATTAGAGATAGGAGGAGTAGGGACACTAGGCGGTAGGGCCTGGTGACCGCTGTTTAAGGCGGTTGGCATGGAAAGGTGTATTGGTGTCTCTGACGGGCAGAGATAAATCGGATAACTGTGCTGCTTCCAGGGCTATGGAAAGCTCTAGCGCAAGCACTTAATTATATGCAATGTATCTACAAAGTATTCAAAAAGCAAATATTGTTCTTTCTCGTAGCTTTAATTGGGAGAGATGTGGGTCAGTTTAGCAGGCTTGCCAAACAATAGAAGGCGGGCTATTTCCGGGTTGCTTCAAGTGTCTCTGAAAGAGGGGAGGGCTGCTTTTTTTGGGATGGAAAAGTTAGGCAACCGGCGAGGTCTTCGATCTCGAATTGGAGGGCCTCGATGCGGGTAATTTGGTCCTGATTTCGAAGTTCCTGGAGGAGAAATGCTTTGCGCTTTAGCAGGTATTCTTCCGGGGTGATGTCGTGGTTGTCGTACTGTTGCTGGTAGAGGTTGAAAAGCTGGCGGTCGATGTCGGTGACGCCGGTGTGGAGGTTGAGTTTATCGGTTTCGATTTGGAGTCGGCGCTGCAGGCGGTGTAGTTTGGCTATTTCGAGATCCTCTTGTAGCTGGGAGCGCTTGATGATGGACTCGCGGGTGGCGGCTCGTTGCTGTTTGTCGCGGTGGGCCTGGTAGATGAGGGAGGAATTCAGGCCGATGGATAGGGTAGGGGTGAGGCGTGAACTGAAGTTGCCATCCTGATCTCGGCGGAGGGCGGGGGATAGGCCGGCGCTTACTGAAGGGAGGTATTTTAGCCAGTCTTTTTTGTGGGATTTGGTTAGAGTGGCGAGGTCGGCTTCGCGGAGGCGGGTGTGGCGGGTTTGGATGCAAGATTCGTAATTTAAGGTGCCGGTGGTATCCAGAGCCGGGGCAAGGCGGGAGGGGGCAAGCCCCTCCCGTACCGAAGGAGCGAAGATCCTGGCTTCGGGGTAGGGTAGCTTGGTTACTGTGATCAGGGTGTCGGGTACCTGGGCTCTGCAGTTGGGGGCGGGGCCGCAGGTGCAGAGTAGGAGGATGAAGAGCAAAGAGAGGTTGCGCATGACTTTTGATTTATGGTTAGTCTGCGGCGTAAGGATCGGATGGGGATAGCTAGAAGGCGGGAGGGGCAAGCCCCGCCCGTACTTGATTAGTTGTAGGTGAAGCTGAGATTGATGGTTGTGGCCCCGTTTTCGATGTCGACGTAGTTGGCGGGGTTCAAGGTCAGCTGGTAAGTGGGTTCGTGGGCTCCGGCTACCGGGGTCCAAGATTCGATGGGTAGGGGAGCGCCGTCGCCGGTTTGGGCGGTGATGGATTCTAGGTCCAGGGTAGCGGGGCAGTGGGCTAGCCAGACGGTTAGGGAGGTGTCGTCCCAAGCGGCGAAGAAATTGGGGCCGGACTCGCAGGACCAGGTTGCCCAGGCATTGTAGGTGGCTGAGTAAGACTCACCGTTGTAGATGTAGCGATAGCCTCCGGTGTTGCCGGCGTGGGTGTTGGGATCGGAGAAGTCTATGGTGATGGCGGCGGTGGCTGGAAGTTCCTCAATGACGGGGTCGGCGGGTTCGCAGCTCGGGTAAAGCAGGGCGATTAGGGCGGCGAGGAAGATTAAGAAGGGGTACGACGTGAGAAGGGTACGCATGACTGGATGGGTTTAGTCTGCGGTGTGCGTCGGAGGTGTAAAGATAAGGACACCTTGTTACTCATCCGGTATTTTCTTTTTTACGTAAGAACAAGTTGCTCCAACTTACTAAAAGTAACTTGCCGAACTAACTGATAAATGAGTGCAGAATATGACAGGGCGCTATGAATTAATAGCAGCAAAGCTGCTAGCAGAGGGTGGAGCAAGGTTTCAAAAAATAATGGATGCTTATGTACGTGCTCATTACCCGGGAGTGGAGTATGTGTCTGCCTTAGGATCGCATAAAACCAAGAATAAATCTCGGACTGGTACACCCGATAGCATTTACTGGTTGACGGGCGGAGGTATGCTACTGGGAGAGCATACTACCGTTGCTGATGAAGTTCAGGGTAAATTCAAAAAGGATCTGATTAAATGTGCGGCTGAAGTCAAGGAGAAAGGATTTGAACGAGGTACATACGAAGTCGTGTTGTGCTATAATGATGAGTTTACGGTTCCGGAAATTCAAAACTTAAAGGCCTTCGGAAAGGAGTTAAAATTGGAAGTCAGCTTTATAGGATTAGGAAATTTAGCTACAGATGTTAGCCTCTATTATCCAGAAATTGCGGAAGAATTTTTAGGAGTCCCTTACGATACAGGTCAAGTGATGCGGCCCGACTACTTTATCAAATATTATGACTCTCGGCCAGGAGCTCTTGCTACGCCACTCACGAATCCATTTTTGGAGCGCACAACTGCAGGAGCTAGGGTGACAGAGAAGCTTGAATCTGGAGCTATTGTTATGCTAAGTGGTAAGCCAGGTATAGGAAAGACACGTTTTGGAGTTGAATTTATAAAGGCTAGAGAAAAGACAACCGGAACTCCTGGTTTTGTGATTGTAGAGAACCATCAAAGTGTAAGCATTGACTTAGAGCGCATAAAGAGCCGAAGATCTCGCTTTACTATTTTAATCGACGATGCCGATAGAAAGAAGCAACTACTAACTCAAGTACTCAATTTGATGCGCCGAGCGGGTGGTGAGAAGATCGAGCTAGTGCTAACAGTGCGAAGTATTGCGCGACTTGATCTTGAGCGTGAACTTGGCGACCTTAATTGGGTGCGCTATGAAATGGCTGGCCCCAGTGATGATACGATCCGAAGAATGATTGCGGAATCACCTTACAGGATTGAGCGAGAAAGCTTGCAAACACGTATTGTGAATGTTTCACATGGAAGTGCTCGGTTTGCGATGATGCTGGCCCGGCTGGCTTCGGATGATCCAGAAGCCCTGAAGGGAGGTTTGGGTAGAATCTACCGCGCCTACTATAATCGTTACATTAGGGACTTTGATGCAATGGATACGGACTCCTTTGTACGAGTCTTGGGTCTGCTTGCATATGAAAGGGCTGTTGTATATTCAGAAGACAATAAGGAAATGTTTGACGAGCAACTGGCTTTTGCTGGAGTAAGCAGGAGAGAATTTTTGAGCTGCGTAACTGAATTGGAGCGGCGCGAACTGGTTGACAGGAAGCAGGAGCATGAAACTGTATTGCTAGGAGATCAGAATCTACGCGCTTATTATTTCTATCGTGCTTTCATTGAAGAAGGCTACTTGAGTTTTAAAGAGTTGCTAAGAAGAAACGCTCGTGGATACGATGCTCGCCTACGAAACCTAGTGAGCAATACGAGTGAAGATTTTGGAAAAGAGGAGGTTCTTAAAGCTTTTGGTCCTGCGTTAAGATCTCAAGAAAGCCTATTAACTGGTCCAGATTTAGTCAGATTTTACGAGAATTTCGGATTTTTGTGGCCTGAAAATTACTTGGACTATGCATGGGAGATTGTTGACGACCTTGACTTGAGGGTGACCAGTAATTTCCCGGCGGTCAAACGAAAAAATGGCAACACTGGCTATACAGATGACAGCTTACTTAGACTGATTTCTAAAAGTTTCGATGAGGATGTAGTACACTGTATGACAGGGGTCGAAATTGCATTTAGGTATATCAGAAAGCAATCAGAGCTGTTGTTGCCATTGATAGAAGCGTTAGAATCTAAAGTGCTTTTAGATACTGAAGCCATTGGGGATGGGTACGAGAAGCATCGGAAATTGTGGAGCTATCTCCTGGCTGGGGTGGAAGAGAAAGACCCTTTAAGTGAGCGAATGGTGATAGAGATGACAACAGTGTACTTTCGCCGTCATGCATCAGCACGAATACTTTTAGAATGGGAAAGGCGTGAGAATGAGAATGATTACAACCAGAGTTTGCGAAGTAAGATATGGGATGCATTTATTTGCCTTTACGATAAGTATCCAATCGACATTTTAGATAGAGTTGATAGTCTGCGGTACCGGAGAGGCGTACCAAAAGTTGAAGTAATGACTATAGACCGAGATAAGCTTGTAGTACTTTTTTCAAAAAAATTTTCTCCGGAGCGGCTCCCCGAATGCTTAACGGTACACGACCTTAACCTTTGGTTTACTGACAGAAAGTTTTCAAATAGTGATTTGCGGAAAGCGGTCAAGCGGTTTCAAACGGAATTGACTAAAACATATTGGGAGTTAGAGTGGAAGAGTGGGGCTAACAAGGCCAGACGGGCCGGGGTTGACTACTCACAAATCAAGCGTCAGGAATTAATCGGAAAGTATACCATGACCACAGTAGAGGAGTTTACTGTTTTTTTGGAAGATTTGGCTTTGATACTTCCTCTACCAAGAGCAGGCTCCGGGCGCCATCATGAATCCGTTGGTCTGATTCTTGCTCTGAATCGTTCTGCAAATCAGGTGCGTGGCATGAAGCTATTAGAGATGTACCTGGATCAGTTTAACGATTACCCTATTGTCATGAGGCGAATAATCGTAGAGGCGATGGAAAATGGCAAAGAAGGTGGGTTCTCTTTTTTAGACTTTCTTGTAAATTGGAAAGATGGTATCCTCAGCAAGTGGGTGTCATTTGCGCTGATTGATCTTCCTAAAGAATACGTAGAGACAACACACCGGCAGTACATTATTAAACTTCTGAAAGGAAGCGGGAAAGTCGTACTTCGGTACGATCTGTTTAAGACGTTTTCCCAAAACGATGAGGAGTTCGGAGAACTACTTAGCCTATTCCATGAAGGAGTGGTTGAAGACCGAATCGAGCCTGATTATTTTGACTTACCTGCACTAGACAGTAAGGAATTAAAGGAAAATCTTCAGGTCGTGAAGGGTCTATATCTTCTACTGCGAGACGTCGAAACGATAGACTTAGAGAAGAAGTTATTGCGGAGGATCATGGACATTGACGCTGATTTTTACGTCGATTATGTCATAGCAATGGTGAGTCGAGGTGGTTTTGGAGCAGGTAGCCACCATGATAACGAATTGGGCTTTATTTGGGAATACGAAAGTGCTGAACTACTAGTGAATCGTTGCATGATTTTCCTCGACCTAGATGGGTCATATAATTCACCTTACGAAAGGTTTTTCGCAGGAAAATATAAGGGTAAGATGAGAGCCGAGCGGTTTATTTTGGACAGCATCTCGGCCCACCCTTCGGAACATAGAAAGTGCAATCAGCTTATTGATGCTGGGCGAAATTTTTTAGGCTTAACGGATGATAGTATTTTAGCTAGTCTTTTGGTAACCTGCAATGATGTACTCGTCTTCAGAAAATTTGACTGGATAATCACAGAAGATCTTATCAGTGGTGGAACAAATGGGGCATTGGCGAGGCTAAAGCAGTGGGATGACTTAAAAGAAATGGTCAGGGAATATGGGAGCAACAACAAGACAAAAGCCATTCGAGGCTTCATTTCTAACCAGATTCAGTTTTTTAGGGAAAGGGTGAAATACGAAGAGAGGCAGATTTACATACAAGAGGTTTGGTGACTCAGCCTAAATTTTCAGGCCTGATTGGATCCTCCTCGATGAAAGATTCGGAATCTTACAACATTCCGTAAAAACTATCCATATTATGCTCATCTCAACTTTGTCCGTCTGATGCCTGTATCTTTACCAGTGTAAACAGCCTTCTAACTTGATTAGACTACTTCACATATTTCTGGCGACTCTCGTCCTCCTCGGCTCCGCTGGGTTGACGGTGAATCGTCATTTCTGTATGGGGGAGTTGAAGTCGGTCGCCATTTTTGGCGAGGCAGAGAAGTGCCATAAAGAGCAGAAGAAAGCGCATTGCCCGTTCCACCCCGCGCCGGTGGAAGAGGAAAATGACAGTAAGAAGAAAGGGTGCTGTGACGACAAGCACGAACTGGTACAGATCGACGATCAGGAACAAACGGTGGTGGATGCCTTACCTACCATCGTAGCGGTATTACCGGACTTCCCACCACAGCTTTTTAACTACCTGCCTCCGCACCCGCGGCCGCGCAAAAACACGAACTTTGAGAACTACCGCCCGCCTCCGTTGATACCGGACCCGGTGCGCGAGTTTCAGGTTTTCCGCATTTAACGACTTGATGATCTTCTAATCCCCGCTAGCTGCCGCTATCCGGGGCTTTCGTGATTTTCGTTAAGTATCGTTTTATGATTAACGCATTCGTGCGCTTCTTCCTGGAGAATAAGCTGGTGGTCTGGCTGTTGCTGCTGCTCTTCGTGGGCTGGGGGCTAGCTACCGCACCTTTTGAATTTGATATTCCTGGCTTGCCGCGTGACCCCGTGGCGGTAGATGCAATCCCCGACATCGGGGAGAACCAGCAGATCGTCTTTACCCAGTGGATGGGGCAATCTCCGCAAGACGTGGAGGACCAGATCACTTATCCGTTAACCTCGACCTTGTTGGGGATTCCGGGGGTGAAATCCGTCCGCTCTAATTCGATGTTTGGTTTTTCGAGCATCTATTTGATCTTCGAGGAGGAGGTGGAGTTCTACTGGTCGCGTAGTAGAATTCTGGAAAAACTGAACTCCCTGCCAGCTGGCCTGCTGCCGGAGAACGCCACGCCGACGCTTGGTCCTGATGCTACGGCGCTGGGTCAGGTGTTCTGGTATACGCTCGAAGGCCGTGCGGCTGACGGTACCCCCGTTGGCGGCTGGGACTTGGACGAACTGCGGAGCATACAGGATTTTTACGTTCGCTACGGGCTTAGTGCGGCTGGGGGTGTCAGTGAAGTTGCCAGTATCGGCGGCTTCGTGAAGGAGTACCAAGTGGACGTGGACCCCGACAAAATGCGGGTGTATGGGATCACGCTGGGGCAAGTGATGGCCGCTGTGAAAGAATCTAACCTGGACGTTGGTGCGGCCACGCTGGAAATCAATTTAGCGGAATATTTTGTACGCGGGCTGGGTTACTTGCAAAATCTTGATGACCTGGAGCTTGCCGTTGTCAGTGAGAAAAACAATGTGCCGGTTTATCTGCGCGATATAGCGCGGGTCACGATTGGCCCAGCTGCCCGGCGGGGTATCCTGGATAAGTCAGGAGCCGAGGCCGTCGGTGGGGTAGTGGTGGCGCGCTATGGAGCTAACCCGCTGGAAGTGATTAATAACGTGAAGGCTAAGATTGGGGAGCTGGCACCGGGGTTGCCGAAGCGAGAATTGGAGGACGGAACGATGAGCCAGGTAACCGTTGTTCCTTTCTATGACCGTTCGGAACTGATTCGGGAAACCATCGGTACGCTGGAGGAAGCGCTAACGTTGGAGATCCTCATCACCGCCATCGTCGTGATCCTGTTACTGTTTAATCTGAAAT
>Ga0209185_1000763_pt1 | contig 33449 bp, 28 predicted proteins | sample SidtaG_2_FD_187425 | JGI IMG/M metagenome (GOLD analysis project Ga0209185, IMG submission 187425) | Marine algal microbial communities from Sidmouth, United Kingdom - Sidmouth_Asex2 metaG (SPAdes) (version 2) | ecosystem: Host-associated > Algae > Red algae > Unclassified | place: Sidmouth... | reverse complement strand
TTAGTTTGGCTTGATGGTGCCAAGCATCTCATCAAGCTCAACAGCAGGCAGCAACTTATCGTGCCGTTCCTTGGGAAGGGCTGTGAAAAATATTATCTGCTCTGCTAGCTAGCCTGCTGAATGTAGGTTAGATGAATGATTGAGCACCATATCCATAATGATGCGGATACCCCGCTGGTGGGCTTCAGCAATGAGGGTCTCGAAGTCGTCTAAAGTGCCAAAAATGGGGCAAATATCATGGTAGTTGCTGATGTCGTAGCCGTTATCGATCATCGGCGATGTATTGATGGGAGACAGCCAAATAGCATCAATACCAAGGGAAGTTTGACTATTGGGGTTGCCATCATTGAGATAGTCTAGACGACGGATGATGCCGTTTAAATCCCCAGTGCCATCGCCATTATTGTCTGCAAAAGTGAGGGGATAAATTTGATAAATGACGCCACTTTGCCACCAGGTCTGTTCCTCAGTTGGGCGTTGCTTGCTCATCTTTAAAATAGTCCTAATAATGCGGCAGATTCGCAGTTAGGTACACTCATCAGGTGAGTAGGTTGAGACTCTCATTAATCTCTACCCTTGATTCGTCGTCAACTGCGAATCTCGCCATATTAAAGTCGGCCCCTGAGATAACGATGGTGACTACCTGAAGATTTTTGGAGACTTTGCCCAGAAGAACCCCAATATTTGATGAGAAAACTGAAAGGTGGGGACTTGGATCTATTCTTAGCAGACTTGAGACAACGACGGCTGAGTGATTAAGGTGGCATTACCTAATGTGTAGCCCCCATCGGGGAAGAGGGTATTGCCCGTCATATGAGGATTGCTCAGCAAGTACAGAATCCATTCAGCAATGTCGTCTGGTGTGCAGAGACTTTGGGGCGAAGGGGAGTTAACTGGTCGGCTAGAGAGGGTTTGAAAATCGGCATCTCCAGCATCATAAAGGGTGGGGTTTGTGGTCACGCCAGGGCTAATCACATTCACCCGGATTGGGCATAGGTCGATGGCAAGCCCTCGGGCGAGTCCTTCAATTCCAGCTTGAACGGCGGCTAGGGAGGTTGCGCCTGCTATCGGTCGCGCACTGTAGGCACCATTAACCAGCACGATGGAGCCGGCGGCAGTGAGAACAGAGACAGCTTCTTTGACAGCGCGATATTGTCCCCAAAACTTGCGCTCAAATTCCTGGTGGACTTGCTCGATGTCTAATTCTAGGAAATGGCCAAATTGAGGTTCTGGCGTAGTGACAACAAGGTAGTCGAGAGTCCTAATTTGCTGGAATAGCGTTTTGACCGATATGTTATCCGTCAGATCTACGGTGTAAGATTCAATTGGAGGACTGTTTTTGTGAGTAGCAGTCTGGAGTGTAGACTCTGTTGTGCCTGCAAGAATCACTGTTGCACCAAGGGTATATGCTTGCTTGGCTACAGCTAGACCCGTGTCAGAATTACCATCAATGATGACAATCCGTTTTTGGCTAAGAGATTGTGAGAAAGGCATTATTTATTCCTGTACATTTCCTAATTGCAACAGTCTCGATTTTTATGCAGACCAGAAACAATTTAATGATGCCTATTTTGGCTTTTCCTTAAATGATTAATATTCTATCTCTAGTTTCTGGAATAGCGTTAACAACTATATCCAGAAAAGAACCGTACTAGCTGAAGATATAGCCAGTATTTGATGAGAAATCTGAATGTAACGTCAAGAAATAGTGACGATTGTTAGTATTTTTTGTTCGAAAATAGTCATCGTTCTGTGAGATTTAGAAACATTCTGCAACAAGTTGATATTGAATGGCAAGAATTTAAAAGACGTTATGGATTGTGATGTTGAGAATAAAGGAGAGTTTTATCTTCAACGATTTTGATGTGGGCAATGGTGTTGACGGCATGGAATCGCAAGTTAGAAAAAGATGAAAAAGTTCTATGGGAGGATCGAAGCAATTAATCACTGCTTCGATTGCTGAAAAGAGCAAATATGACTGCAACGGTGAACGGATATCTACCTGACCCCCAAGATGAGCTACAGCGACGGGATGCACTGCTGAGTGGGGTAGCAGAGGCGGCACAGCGATTATTAGCGATCGCAGATTTTGACACGGCAGTGAATGGGGCATTGGAGGCGATCGCAACCGCCGCTGGCATCGATCGCATCTTCATCTATCAAAATCACATTGATGCCCAAGATCACAGAGAGTTTGCGACTTGTCCCTATAAATGGGTTGTGTCTGGTGTTGTGCGAGCTAGTGAAATACCGGGTCAATTCCCGATGTTCTATGACGAAATTGATGGCTATGATGATTGGCTTAATGAACTAAAGGCTGGACGTCCGGTACAAAAGCTAGCCCAGGAGATGTCAGCAGTAGGCCAAATTAAACAGAAGCAAGAACAGGCACTATCAATTTTGACGGTACCGATTTTTATACAAGAATCTTACTGGGGAGATTTTGGTTTTGATGACTGCACCTCTGCTCGGGTGTGGAGCGAAGCCGAAATTTCGGTCCTTGAAACAGCGGCGGCCAACTTTGCAGGGGCATTGCAGCGGCGCGAGAATCTGGCAGATTTAGAGAACTCTAACCAACAGCTACAGCAGCGAGATGCATTGCTCAATAGCGTCAATGCAGCAGCACAGTGTTTGGTAGCCACCGATGATTTAGATCAAGCCATCCCTAAAGCTCTACAGATCTTGGGAGAGGGGACTCGGCAAGACCGAGTGTATGTATTTGAAAATTTTTTAGACCCAGAAACGAATGAAGTTTTTTGGAATGTTCCCTATGAATGGACTATTCCTGATATTCCTGCCTCGATAGAGCTTTCCGATCAGTTTCCTATAGCGATGGATGTATTTCCATCGGATATGATAAAGCCATTTACCCAGGGGAAACCCATCCAGTTTTTAACTCGTGATCTTGGTGGTGTTGCGCTTAATGTCAATGTAGCGGGCCAGACTCAATCCTTGGTTGCTGTTCCGATTGCAGTGGCAGGACAATGGTGGGGAGTATTAGGCTTTGATGACTGCACTACTGAGCGGGTTTGGTCTGAAGCAGAGATAGCTGTTTTAGAGACGGCAGCGACGTGTATTGGCAATGCGATTGAACGAGACCGCAATCAAAAACTAAAAGAAGCGACTGCCCAAGCCCGTGCTACTGAATTAGAGGCGCACAATCGTGTGCTTGAAGGACGCGATCACATCTTAGAGGCGACAGCCAAGGCCGCCAATATTCTGCTGACAGTTGAAGATTTTGGCCTTGCTGTCAACACTGCCCTGCAAATGATTGGGGAAGTTGTTGACACCGATCGGGTTGGCCTTGTCGAGCATGTAGAGAATCCATCACAGGTGTCTTTTGGGTTGTGGAAAGTCAACTACGAATGGAATTCCCCTCACACCACTTTGGTTGAACACAAGCAATATCCTGAACTGATGCAAGGCACCTACGAAGGTGTTGAGGAGCACTATACGCTTTTTCTGCGGGGAGAAGGACTAAGTTTCCTTATTAATGAGATTTCCGGTCCCTTGCGTGATGTTCAAGCCAAGCTTGGCGTACAGGCCATGCATATCATCCCTATTCTGCTACAGGGTGAGTATTGGGGACTCCTTTACCTTGATGATTGTCGAGCAATGCGGCGGCGAAGTGATGCAGAGTTGGCTGCCTTAAAAACTATTGCTGACTGTATTGGTAGCGCCATTGAACGCGAACGACTTCGCATTGCTGAGCGATGTAATCATCAGGCTCGCGAAGCTGTTGAGCGCAATGTGTTACTAGAGCGAGAAAAACCGCAAAAAACCGCGTATTAGAACTCGCTAAGGCCAATGATGTTCTCAAAGAAACTTTGGACACATTGGCCACAGAGCCAAAGTTAGAACGCTTCATCGGCTATATCTTACAGGCCGCATCACAGCAGTTTGATGCACCCTTAGCAGAATATTGGCGACACAGTAAAAGTGTGGCCTATATAAAGAAAGCGGCAGTCCAGGGTAAAATCGTCACTACTGAGCAATTGGTAGGACACCCTGGCCTAGACGGGTTTTCTGTACCTTCAGCATTGGTCAATGAGGAGCAATTACAAGGACGGCTCACCCATTTTGTGATTGACGATTTGGGCACTGATCCATTGATTGCTGAAATATATCCAAGGTTTGTTCGCTGGTGCGAAAGCCTAGGAGTGCAGCCCCATCGAGAGGTCAATATTCCGGTGACCCTAGGAGGGCAGTCGTTTGGGTCACTGGTGATTTATCTATCCCAGTCACAACAGTTTAGCGATGAACAAATTGAGCTGGGCTACGCGCTGGCCCACCAAATGAGTTTGGCCATTCAGCTTACACAGTTGGCAGAAGACAATCAACAAGTAGCAGTGTTAGAGGAAAGAGATCGTATTTCTCAGCAGCGGGCGATTGAATTAGCCCAGGTCAATAATGTGCTTAAGGATAGTCTCAATCGCTTAGCTAGTGAACATGACTTAGATGTGTTCTTGGGTTACGTAATTGATACCATCAACCAGCAAGTGGGTGCAGCAGCGGGCTATATTTTCCTTCACGAGCCAGAAACAGACACCTTGGCGATTCGCTTATCTGTTAGGTTTGGCGAAATTACGATTGGCCCTGCTGACCATGATGCTGCGATTTTTCAAACCCCCACCCCAGTAGACGTCACCCCTGTATATTCCTTGATATGCCAATCCAGGGAAATAATTTTGAGCAGTATGGAAAATGAACATGATCTGATGTACTGGCCAGGAACCTTAGAATGGCACCATCAGATGGGTCATCAAGAATCTGGGATGCTTGCTCTGCGATCAGGTGATCAGCCGATAGGCTTTCTGGGCTTATCTTTTATGGATAAAACTAGTCTGACGGCAGGAGATAAAGAACTAATTTTTGCTCTAGCAGACCAGGCTAGTCTTGCCATTCAACTGGCTAAGCTCGCTGAAGGGACGAAACAAACGGCAGTCATCCAAGAACGGGAGCAGTTTGCCCAAACTCGTGCTGCTGAGTTGGAAGCTCATAATCAGGTTTTAGAAGGACGCGATCGCATCTTGGAAGCCACCGCAGCTGTCTCCAATGTTCTGCTCACCGACCAAGACTTTGATTTAGCTTTCAATCAAGCAATGAAAATTATTGGCGAAGCCGTGGGGACCGATCGCGTTGGCATTGCCGAAAATCTTACAGATCTCACCGAGGTCGTACCGGGCCACTGGCGCGTTATCTATGAGTGGGCCGCTCCTGGAATCCCCCCCGTTGCCCAGATTCATCATCCTGAGCCAATGCAGGGAACTTATGCAGGAGCCGAGCCACTCTATGCTTTGCACCAAAAGGGAGATGGATTTAGTCTATCGACCGATCAGATGACCGAACCCTTTCGCAGCAGCATGGCCTTTGTTGGCGTCCAAACCTTACATTCAGTACCGATTATTCTCCGTGGTAAATATTGGGGAACGATTGTCTTTGGAGATTGCTGTCAACCCAGATTGCGCAGTAATGCCGAACTCGCTGCCCTCAAGACTGTTGCAGACTGTATCGGTAATGCCATTGACCGCGATCGCACTCGCAAAGAACGTGAAGCTGCCACCCAATTCCGTGCCACCGAGCTGGAAACCTTTAACCAGCAGCTTCAGCAGCGAGATAGTCTTCTTAACAGCGTCAATGCTGCTGCCCAGTGCCTAGTTGCCACCGAAGATCTCTCTGTTGCCCTCCCCAACCTACTCCAGATATTAGGGAAAGGAACTCGGCAATGTCGCGCCTATATCTTGCAAAACTCTCGGGATGAACAAACTGACGAATTATGGTTCAACCTCACCCTGGAATGGAATGCTCCCGGCATCCCCACAAAATTAGAAGCGGGTGGTCGTTTCCCTGTTCCTGTCAACACTTTCCCCAACAATCTTACAGCCCCACTCAAGTCAGGTCGTGCGACACAATTTCTGGCTCGTAAACTGGATGGATTAGACAAGCGGGATCGGGGCCAAGCTCTCTCATTAGTGGGTGTTCCCATTACCGTGGAAGGAGAATGGTGGGGGTTACTGGGACTGGATGATTGTATTGAGGAGCGAGTTTGGAGTGAGTCCGAGATTGCTGTACTAGAGACCGCTGCGACCTCTATTGGTAGCGCGCTTGAGCGCGATTTGACTCATAAAGCTCGCGAGGCTGCGGAGCGAGAAACGCTGATTACCCGAGAACGCGCCGCTCGTGCCGCTGAACTTGAAGTTGCGAACCAAATCCTTTCTACTCGTGAACGGTGGCTTGATGCGACTGCTGCTGCTGCCAACGAGCTACTTTCCACTGCTGATGTTGATGCCAGCGTCAATGCTGCCCTAAAGACAATTGGGATGAATCTGGGTTGCGATCGCATCGGCGTTATGCGGCATGTCCCAGCCCCCCCAGGACTAGGACTCTTTCAAGTCCTATATGAATGGGATTCTCCCAATACCCGACCCCAAATTACTGATTCTGAGACGAAGCAAATGCCTGTCAGTGCTTTTGAAGAATGGTCAAAACAACTGATGGCAGGTCATTGGGTGGGCGGCATCGTTGCTGAACTAGATGAGCCTTTTCGCAGCACGATGCAGGACCTCAACACTCTTTCAACCTATGCCATGCCCATGTTTTTTGAGACTGAATTTTGGGGTCTGATGTTCATGGATCACTGCCAGGAAGTAAAGCAGTTGACTCCAGCCGAACTGGCTGTTTTCAATACTGTTGTTACCTGTATCGGCAGCGCCATCTATCGCGACCAAATGAGATCTGAAAGAGAACAGGCTACCCGTGATATCCTCCTACAGCAAGAACGAGAACAGGCAGCTCAACAACGAGCTGCTGAACTGGCCAAGGCCAATGAAGCTATTGGTCAAACCTTAAACGCTTTAACTGCCAAACCCGAACTTGATGAGTTTCTGGGGCAGCTTTTATCAGAAATGGCGCAGCAGATAGGAGCTTGCAAAGCCCACTTATTTCTCTATGAAGAAGAAACTAGAACCTTAACGCAACATATCGCCGTTCAAGAGCAACAGATTTACATAGGAGTAGCCCCTACCGATCCAGAGATGTTCCATCATCCCTTCTCAGTTGATATCTCAGGTGCGTGGGAAGCGATTATCAATTCACCTAAACCTTTTACCTTAGATGAAAGCAATCCCGATAACGCCAAGCTTTACTGGCCCGACTCGCTACCATGGCATACCGCAGAAGGACATCGCTCATCTACCTGCGCCTGCATGAAGGTCGGCCAACAACCTATTGGTTTTATTGGCTTTGCCTTTCGCTACATTGCCAACCTCACCGACGAACAACTCGAATTTATCCAGGCACTCACCAACCAAGCCACCCTCGCCATCCAGCTTACTCGCCTCGCAGATCAAAGCCAAACTGCAGCCCTGCTTGATGAACGGAATCGTCTCGCTCGCGAAATTCACGACACCTTGGCCCAAGCCTTCACGGGTGTCTCCCTGCAGCTCGAAGCCGCCAAAGGGATTCTACATCAGCAACCTGAGAAAGCCCAGACTTACATTAATCAAGCCGGAAATCTCGCTCGTCAAGGTCTCTCAGAAGCCCGCCGCTCTGTTCGTGCTCTCCGTTCACAGGCACTTGAAACCGATGCCCTCTCCGATGCCCTCCAGAAAACCTTGGTTAAAATGACAGAGGGAACTCCTTTACAGCCGCAATTTCAGCTCCAGGGCACCCCCGTTGCCTTACCCGATGACCTCCAACTCAACCTACTTCGCATCGGTCAGGAAGCCATCACTAATGCCCTGCGCCATGCCCATGCCCAGACCCTATCCTTAACGCTCACCTTCGCCCCACGGCAAATCAGCTTACATATTGTCGATGATGGCAGAGGGTTTGATCTTCAATCTCTCGTTGATGTAAACGGATTCGGTCTCGTCGGCATTCGCGAACGATCTTCCCGCTTTGATGGTCAACTTCAGCTCACCACCAACCCCGGACAAGGAACTACGATTGAAGTCACCATCCCCTTAGATTGATGGGAGGAGACTAGCTATTGCTGCCCTCTTTCAATTCTCAAAAAGAGTCTGGGCAAGGAAATAAGCGATTTGAATTCTTCAAGAAATAGTTCATCTGTAGGATCAAGATAGGGATGACGGCCAACACTCATTTTGTATTCTCTGCTACAAATATATTGAACTCTAAGTCTTTAAACTCCAGTGAGTAAGCGAGAACAGGCCAGATCATATAAAAATACTGCTCGCCTCCACTCTTTACCGTGGCCACCTCTCCCTAATATGCAACCCCAAGATCCTATCCGCATCCTCGTCGTTGAAGATCACACCGTTGTTCGTGAGGGCATTATCTCTATCCTCAATCAAGAAGATGACATCACCGTTATTGCTGAAGCTAAAAATGGCTTAGAAGCCGTAGAACTCCACCAAACTCTCCAGCCTGACCTTACTCTTATGGATTTGCGGATGCCTCGCCTCGAAGGGGTAGGTGCGATCGCACGCATCCGCAAACAGAGTCCCAAAGCTCACATCGTGATTCTTACTACCTACGACACGGACGAGGACATTTACAAAGGTCTCCATGCCGGGGCTAGGGGTTACGTTCTCAAAGATACTACCGCCCCCGAACTCATCAATGCTATCCGCACTGTCCACAACGGTAAACGCTATATCCCGCCCGAAGTCGCTCTCAAACTCGCTGAACGAATTGAAGGCACCGACCTAACCGATCGTGAGCATGAGGTGCTTCAGTCTCTAACCAAAGGCTACAGCAATCAGGAGATCGCGGCTGAGCTTTCGATTTCTGAAGGCACCGTCAAGTTCCATGTCAATAACGTCCTGTCTAAGCTAGGCGTGCACGATCGAACTCAGGCTGTGATCACTGCGCTCAAAAGGGGACTTGCTCGTCTCGATTAAATCGTTTGCCTTTATATTGGATGCCATTGTCTAACTATTGAGGTTTACCGAGATAATCGAGCTTACCGAGTTCAACACCAGAGTGCCGGAGAATATTGTAAGCAGTCGTCACATGAAAATAGACGTTGGGCTGTATAAAAGTCAGTAGGTACGGCAATCCAGCCAGTTTGAAAATTTCATCTCTGACGGGAAGAGATATGACTTTTTCCTCGCTACCATCAATTTGATCCGGTGTGAACGTTTTCAGATATTCCACAGTGACCCGCGACCGGGTGATGAGCTCTGCAAATGAAGATTCATTATCTTCAATGGAGGGCGCATCCATACCTGCCAATCTAGCCACCCCTCTTCTGGCTACATCCGAGGCAATTTGAACTTGTTTTGCCAGTGGAAACATATCTGGAAACAGTCGGGTATGGATGAGTACGCTAGGGTCGATCCCTTTATTGTCTGCGTGGGCAGCGCCCTTTTCTAGAATTGTCCCTAAGTTATCCAAAGAACGCATTAGAGGCGGAACCGAAGCCTGAAACATAGAAATTGTCATAGCTAGAGCGTCTCCGTAACTGGGATCAACGTTGTCATAATTGTCATAATTTTAGATGCTTTAGTCCAGTCAAAGAGGAAAGAATTTAAATTTTTATCGTTCTAATCTTTGCTTACTAAGTTTCTTCAGGTTTAAGGAACAAGCTCTGGGTTAAAGCGTTTAATCAATGACACAGCTCTCTGGTAATCCGCTTGATTATTCTGTTCAGAAAAGAGTTGCGCAGCTTGTTGTAAATCCACCAACCCTCTCGATTGATCTCCCAGGGATAACAACAGACTGCCACGATACAGATATGCCTGAGCCAATCGGGGATTGCGCAGAATAGCATCATCAAAATCGTCCAGCGCCCCAGTTTCATCCTCTAACTGAAACCGCAGTCAGCCACGGTTAAAGTAAGGATCAGCCTGTTCAGGAGCTAGGAGAACCGCTTGATTGAAGGTGGCGATCGCACCTCTATAGTCCCGCTGTCGGAACTGCTTTTGTCCTTAATTGCAACAGTAGAGTCAGAGCTTCAGCAGGTAGTGCTAATGGATTTTGCTCCTCACCTTGAGCATGAGCTACTTGCAGGGTGAGACTAGCCACCGTGCTCGCTGCAGTCAAAAATATAGTGAGACCCCAGAGACCTATTTACTTCGCAACTCTCATAGTCTGGTTCTAGCAACTTAACATTTGTAAGTTTTGGCTCTGATGTTCGTGCAAATGAATGGCAAGCTTAGTCAGCAACTCTTGCATATAAAAAGGCTTCATAATATAGTCATTCGCGCCTGCTTCTAAAGCTCTCCTCTGGTACTCTGGCCCACACTTGGCAGTCATAAATATGATGGGAATTGTACTGCCTGATGAACGCAGTTTCAAACAAATTTCTAGACCCGTCAAAAACGGCAATTCCCAATCCAATAGAATTAAGCCTGGACTGTTAATTTTAGCCATCTGTAAACCAGACATTCCATCATGGGCAATGCTAATTTGATACTTGGCTTCACCCAACTCAAGCTCAAGTATTTTTGCAATTCCATGATCATCTTCAATCAGCAAGATATGCACAGTCATAGGTTCTCAAAGAATCATACTTCAACTGGTTTTTGATTGTTTATGTGACTCAATGAAAATTGACCCACACAGCTTGAGTTGGTAGAGCAGAAATAATATTGAGTTGAAACCACCCTTTAGAGAGCAGCAGACGTTTCTATCCACTCAAAGATTCTATCGACCTGAGGGAGAGACACTAGCCCAAACTTCCAAAGAATAATGGGTAAATGATTGAGGTTATACATCTCTTGACGAAGGGCGAGAGATATTGCGTCTTGGGGAAGACATAGATCATTTTGCAAGAATTCAATCAGTCTTGGCGTCAGTTGTGAGGACATATCTATAGTTCACTTACCGATGACAATATCGACTCTATCGATGGAGTATGAGCCTTCCCTGATAGAAATCTGAATGCTAATGGGAATATTTATAAGAATTGACTGAGATTTTACAAAAATTGGATTTTTTCTAAGGAGAAGCCTAAGTCCATAGCCTGATACGAATAACAAAAATGGACTTAGGCTTTTTCAAGATTAAACAGAGTTAGAAAAGCTGGCTATGAGATCACAGCAGAGTTGCCCCGGGTAAGTACATCCAGTCCTAGCCCAGGATCTAACGTTGCCACCTCAACTCCATCAACGGATAAAAAACCAGTGGCATTATCGTAGCTAGCATCAGTAGTACCGACAATGACAAGGGCATCGCTACCCACCTCAAAATCCAGAACGACACCTAGATCACCGACTCCAAATTGGTCTCCAAAGAACTCAAAAATATCACTCCCTGCTCCCCAATCAGAACATCAGATCCTTCATTGCCGACAACTACGTCATCGCCCTCGCCACCACGGACAATGTCATCACCCAGACCCCCGAATAAGAAATCAGTGCCTTCAGCTCCCATAATGTTATCGTCACATTCGCCATGAAGATATAAACTTCGTCACCACCAGCCGCCACATCATTGGTTTCGTCGAAGATAAATAGATTGGTGACATCTTCTTGTCCAACCGCAAAGACACCCCCACCTTCTTGAGGACTGTCAAAAAATTCAGCCCCTGCAAACTCACTAATTAATAAAGGAATCGTACTACCAGGTGATAATGACATTTTTAGATCTCCATTTAATGACTAAAGTAAACCTAATGTCAGACCAAGAATATCTTTACTAAAAACACAAAGAATTAGAAATAAATTAAGAAAGACAAACTGTAGAATAATAATTCTTAAAATTAATTAGACGTAGTATTTCCCTTAGAATGTTTATGTTGATAAATAAGCTAAAATGAGAATGATTCTTAGGAGAATATATTTTTATGCGTTTAGATTTTGCTAAGAATTTGTCCCTAAAATTTATCCATCATTAAAGTTAATAAATAGACTATAAATAAGAGAACTCTTGATCTATGTATGCCAATCAACTATCCTGCTGTCAGGGATTGGAAAAAGGCAAGAAATTGTCCAGGGGTTTTTATTGGAATTGCACCACGCATTTGCCATTGCGTGGTGCAGGATCACCCGCAATCCATTAGCCCAAAAAATAGAGAAATCCTCATCGGTAGCGCATATCCGTCCTAGGGAGGAATGCCGAACGCCCCATTAATAAGATGACCGGTAAGCTTTTGGAGTCATCCCCATATGCTGCCGAAAGATAATAGTCAAGTGACTTTGACTATTGAAACCGCACTGGTAAGCAATCTCAGCAATTGATTGTTTACGTTCACGCAGTAATAACCTGGCCCGTTCCACCCGTTGTCTAATGACATATTGGTGGGGTGAGTTTCCCATATATTCTTTGAAGAGATGGCAGAAGCTACTCTCGCTCATGTTTGATATTGAGGCCAGCTTTGCCAAGCGTAGATCTTCGTCAAGAGAGTTATGAATATAGTCAACCACCTCTCGTAGCCAGCGTTGGGGTGGGTTAATCTGGCCGTTTGGGAGACTAAATTGACAACCTGCATAGACTTTTAGTAAATGCATCACTAAAACATTGACCAAAGAGTCAATATAAAGGTGATCTGTCAGTTCCTCTGATTGAAAAGACGAGCGCATGGTTAATGCCAGAGAGCGAATGAGGGAATTTGCGATCGCATATTGTCCTTCGATTTTGATGGAATCTACTAAAATTAATTCCTGAGCGGCTTTCAGCAGGAAGGTGGGATGGAGGAAAATCAGAATATACTCTGCAGGCTGGTCCCAACCAAATGTATGGGGCTGTAGGGAAGGAATCACACAAAGGTGGTCACTCTGTAAGGCTCGGTGTTGGGTTTGCCCCTTGTCTGTCTGCCATGCAACTTGAGCAGAAGCATCATTCAAAACTAGCGCGACTTCGAGTTCTTCATGACGATGTTCGAGATAGTGAATAGGGTCGTCAGTACTGGCATAAAAACTGAAACCATCGAGTTGATAATTAGGTTCATGTAACTGCTGCTGGATACTCATGCCAAGATCTCGATACTCTTACTGTTCATGAGAAGGCAACACTCTCGTCGGAACAATCTAAGTGACGTCATCAGACATTCGCTAAATGAGTTGTGAAATAGAGTTTAGAAAATTGTTCAGGCCTAAATAGTCTTTTAGTACTGAGAGTAATAGGTCAGATGAGTAAACTATATTGATATACATTAAGCGCTTGAGTGCACTACTAAAAGCAACTAGCTAAAAAATCAAGAAAAGAATTGCTGTTTAGGTATTACTACTTCTATTGGGAGAAAGAGTTATCTCCAGAATATTGTGCATTAGAGAAGCTAATTTTTGAGCCTGATGACATCGAATATGAATGAAAAAAGTAGGGGTTTGGGCAACACCATTGGCCATCCCACTCTCAAGGTCTTCTCTAATGTTTTGGGCGTAGGTATGGTTAGCTAATCTATTCAGAAATTGTGGAATATCAAGATCTAATTGGTCGGCATATTCTACGAGATTGCCATCTTCTAGCGCTTGAAAATGTTGATACAAAATATTGTGCATTTCCCAGAATTTACCTTGATCAGAGGCTGCTTCTGCCGCTTCTGCGGCTTTCCAGGCAGAGGTGCTGGGAGGGGTGCGCGGACAATGACGGTAAATCAAACAAAGTTGGTCATGATAGCGTTGATAAATATCATTGGCTGTGGCATTAGCCTGGGCTGAACTTGGACATTGATAGTCACCATAAGTGATTAAAGTAATGGGTTTATCAAGAGAACCTTTCAGATGGCCACACTGACGCAGGGGCGGCAATCGTGAGTTATTGGACTCTAGGAAGTTTCTCATGGTTACATTTGAGGGTGTTGCCTTCATGAATGAATTTTATGTAGTTATGAATTTTTAATCACCGATATGCAGACCTGACTTTTTATAACAAAAAGGGCCAGAGAGATCGCTAGCCCTGAGATCGGTCAAGATACTCCTATGAGGTATTGAAATATTCTCAACTCTGGGGGTAAAGATATCCCTGACTTTTGACCAGGTTTGGGGCTTGACCTCAGGAAGGTAAACTCTTCGCCAAGCTCTAATAGGATAGATTTAGAAGTACCCCAAACTCATTGTTCTATTCACTAGCGTTCAAAAGGTCTGGGTTAAACAGAAGTTGCTAGTAGAAGAACTTTATTCTTTTCCCAATAGACATCTCATGCCTGATTTAGGATGACTGCTTTCATCACAGCTAGTGCATCGGCTATTTCTTCTGATTTTATCTGCCTAGAGTGATGAATGAGCGATAATTCAGTCGTTTTCTTATCAGTGTCTGGTGATGTACGGTTGGTGACCTTAACCCTGAGTGAGCTTGAGCACGGAAAGAATACAACTTTCGTTTTTCAGAAATCTCTTATCCTCCACTCAGGTTCACATGATTTCCTATTGGTACTTTAGTTTCATCGAGATTGGCTAACGAGCCAAGCCACGTCACTGTTCTCGCTGGAGTTACTATGTCTATCCAGAAATCTGCTTTCTATACATCTTTGTTTTTGAGCAGTTTGCTGGTCAGTCAAGCAGTACTCCACCCTCCAGCACTCAGCCAAAGCCCAGCAATCCTGGAAACACAGATTGCGGCAGAACCCCAGTCAGTTCAGTCTGCTGCTCAGGAGAATCTAGTCGCAGTGAAGGGTGTCAGCCTCACCGTCTCGGAGATGAATAAAGCATTAGCATTCTATACAGAAGTCTTGCCCTTCAAAAAAATCTCGGATGTCGAGGTGGCTGGAACTGAGTATGAACGCTTACAAGGCATCTTTGGTTTACGAATGCGGGTTGTGCAATTGCAGTTGGGGCGTGAAAGCATTGAGCTGATTGACTACCTGACACCTGGAGGACGACCCATCCCCGTTGATTCCCGCAGTAATGATCTCTGGTTTCAGCACATGGCGATTGTGGTGCGCGATATGGATGCGGCCTATAAGCTCCTGCGACAACATAATGTTCAGCATGCTTCGACGGGTCCACAAAAACTCCCGGACTCTATTCCGGCGGCGGCAGGAATTGAAGCGTTTTATTTTCGGGACCCTGATGGCCACAACTTGGAAATCATTTTCTTCCCTCCAGACAAAGGCGATCCGCGTTGGCAAGAACCGACAGAAGAGTTGTTTTTGGGGATTGATCATACTGCGATCGCAACCGCCAATACGCAAGCCAGCCGTAATTTTTACGAAAATTTCCTGGGTCTCAAACTGGCAGGCCAAAGCGAAAACTTTGGGACTGAACAGGAACATCTCAACAATATTTTTGGGGCCAGACTCCTGATTAGTGGACTCAAAGCGCCCACAGGGCCTGGCATTGAGTTCTTAGACTACTTAGCCCCCACCAATGGTCGACCCGTTCCCATCGATAGCAAAGCAGATGACCTCTGGCAGTGGGCCACCATTCTCCAGGTTCAGAATATCGAGCAGGCTGCAAACCACCTCCATCGGGGAGGTGCAACCTTCATTTCCCCTGGCATCATCACCCTGCCCACGAACAAACTGGGTTTTCGTAAGGGGTTTCTGATCAAAGATCCCGATGGACATGTCCTCCGTATTGTCCAGCGCTAGTTCCTTGATGCTCCTCAAACATGTAATCCTTAACCTTTTAGAAATGCACTATGGATAACCAATACGACATCATTATCATTGGTACGGGTGCCGGGGGCGGCACAATGGCTAGAGCTTTAGCCCCCACCGGGAAACGCATTTTGATTCTAGAAAAAGGCGGATTTGTTCCCCGAGAGATGGACAATTTTGACCCCCATGTCAACTGGGTGGAGAAACGATATACCCCCAACGACACTTGGTATCACCAGGATCAGCCCTTTAGACCCAGCCATCCCCATTACTATGTGGGCGGTAACACCAAGTTTTATGGCTCTGCCCTCTTTCGTCTGCGAGAAAAAGACTTTGAGGAAGTTGAACATTATGATGGCCTGTCTCCAGCTTGGCCGATTTCCTACGCCGACCTGGAGCCTTACTATGCCATCGGTGAAAAATGGTATTACGTTCATGGTAAAGATGGTGCTGATCCGACAGAGCCGCAGCGCAGTTCACCCTATCCCTATGACCCTCTCCAACATGAACCTCGAATCCAACGACTCAACGACGATTTAGCCAATCAGGGACTGCATCCATTCCCTATTCCTATGGGAATGCGAATCGGCCATGACGGAGAAGACGGAGCCACCAGCAGCTTGGATTTATGGCCGCAATTCGATGGCTATCCCGATCCTTATGAAATCAAGGCAGATTCCCATATTGTAGGCATTCGTCCAGCCTTGCAGTACGACAATGTGACCCTAAAAACGAATAGCCCCGCAGAGCAACTCGTCGCCGATAGTTCTGGCCGCAAGATAGAAAAAGTAGTCGTTAAGACAGCAACCGGAGAAACAGTTGAATATACTGCTGACCTTGTGATTGTGGCAGCAGGGGCTTTGGGGTCGGCGTTGTTATTTTTGCGATCGCAACACACCCATCATCCCAACGGCCTCGCCAATACGACTGGACTGGTCGGACGCAACTTCATGGGCCATAATAACGCTACCTTGATTGCCATCAGCAAAACGCCCAACGATGCCACCTTTGAAAAGACTCTAGCTCTAGCCGATTACTACTGGGGAGATCAGGATTTTAAATATCCTATGGGTTTGATTCAAATGCTGGGTAACTTTAACGAAGCCCTGATGAAGTTAGAATCCCCAGAACCACCACTGGGTATGACCCATGCTGAGATGGCGGCCCATTCCCTCGACTTCTGGTTGCAAAGTGAAGACTTGCCCAGAGTCGAGAATGGAATCTCCTACAACAGTTCAGGTCAGGTCGTTTTTGACTATCAAGCCAATAATGTCGAACCTGCAAATCAGCTCAAGCAACGGCTCACCGATTTCCTGGACTGCGTGGGTTGTCACCCTGGCACCCATAATGTCGATTTGTATTTGGGCAGCATGGTGGGCATCCCCCTAGGACATACCATGGGCACGATGAAGATGGGAACAGATCCTAAGCAGTCCGTCCTCGATTCTTATTGTCAGCCCCATCAATTGGACAATGTGTTTGTCACTGATGGCAGTTTCTTTGTCTCGGCAGGCGCTGTCAATCCCACGCTCACAATTATTGCCCAAACCCTAAGAGTTGCTGACTACATCAAGGAGCATAGGCTTTAGCAACCCGGACTGTGGCTGTGAATGGAGGGTACTGGATTGCGATGGCCAAGGGCCGACCGGAGGTCATCGCAAATATCAAACAGCAAACAAATTATCGACATGGAGCAGGATATGGGTGATATTCATCTGGTATTTCACGGCTGTTGTAAATTCCGCCAAATATTGTCTAAACCCTCCATCTCCAGACTAAGCTTGGCATAAGCAAAGGTGGCAAACGCAGCCGCTCCTTCATGGCGAATACCAATATAGGTAAGCTTGCCCTGCTGTTCTTGACGACACAAAGCATCTGCAAGACCTAAATCAGAATGTCCCACCATGCTAAACACATGAGTCACCCCCCAGTTCACCATGGTTTCAGCCATCACATCGCTAACAGTACGGATGTGAGGTTTTTTCGTAGGCAACCCTACGTATACGCCATCGGCTCGAACCTCTACAGGAAAGGTCTCCAGAACATCATCGACCTCCAAGTCACCCGGAGGCTTACCTGTCAGGGGGCAGTAATCCCATCCGTGCCAGGGGCAGCGCAAAAGGCCATTTTCAATAGAGCCTTCGCTCAGAGGGCCGCCTTGATGGGAGCAGCGATTATCGAGAGCACCATATTGTCCTTGGTGATGGGTTAAAGCCAGACTTTTATGGCCCGCAACGACGGTTTTGACCCGGTCTTCAGAGTTCATCTAAGTCAAGGACGCGATACCACTGGGGTGTTGTTTCTGGCATAGTCTATCTCCTCAGTCAAAACTTTAAGTCAGCAAAAGCAACCCGGTATAGAGCACGCTCCCACCGATAAAAGACCCAAAGCAGCTCTGGCGTTCATCTGGCAATTCTCGGGTCAAAATATTGAGAATCAGACTCCCAGCCAGAAATGACCACACAATCGAAATGGCAGCCTCGTCGAAATGCCTGGCTTGACCTGAGATCGCTCCCACAATGATGGCTGCGGTCAGGAGCCAGCGTCCTTGCTGGTCATAGGGGCGTTGGTGATGCTCTCGCAAGTTGTGATCGATGATGAAAAAATGCAGTGCCACTGCTACGAAGTACAAAAGGCACCGCAGTAGGCTATGGGCCGCCGTATCTTGCAGCAGATAGCCGAAAATTAGGTTGAGTACAGCAAAGGCCGTGATGTGAATCCAAAATACGGCAGGACTGGTTCTATCGGCATTATTGACTGCACGATTGAATCGCCGAGAAGTTAGGGCCAGAATATCTAGGCCATAGAAAACGAGAAGTCCTAAAAGAGCAAGGATATAAATATGATTCTCTAGATAGGCTAACCAGGGAATTGCAGAATGCTCCAGTTCTTGCTGAGCATGGCTTAGTTCTGGAAAGATTTCTAAAAAGACATAGCCAATCGAGACACCCCCAGCGAATGAAATCCATCGATGCTCAGGTATGAAGGAAATGACATCCAGTTTGGAGACAAACCCATGAATCAGCGCCAAACCAATGGCTAAATACAGCCCCGGACCTACCATGATGATTAACCTCTAAATTCGGGTCGAGCTGACATAAATGTACTGAAATTTGCTGAATCCTCAACATATTTCCAACAAAATTTTGCTTTAGAAATCAATACAATTAATAAAGCATCTGGCTTTTGGCACAGTCTTCAACTCGCAAAGTTCTCATAATAATGAAAGTGTCAAGCATCACCATGAGACCCCATTGTGAAGAGGTTACGACTGATCAATCTCCAGAGCTGAACCTGTCCCTGAGATTCATCTACAGCCGCTCTAACAGATGATCACCCACCCGCATGGCATTCGCCATAATCGTCAGAGAGGGATTCACCGCACCACTAGAAGGGAAAAAACTGCCATCCACCACATAGAGATTGTCTACCTCATGGGTGCGACAATTGAGATCAAGGACAGATGTACCCGGATCAGTGCCGAATCGACAGGTGCCCACCTGATGAGCCACCCCCTGAAGAGGAATGCGCTTTCGAAAATACAGTGAACAGGGCAGGATGCTGTCGCCACATTCAATGGACTTCATGATCCGAGTCCAGCGGTGAGAAAGACGATTAAATGCCTCCGTATTGTTATCGATATACTCCAGCGTAATCTTGTCATCCTTGAGTCGGACGCGATTCCTGGACTCCGGCAGATCTTCAGCAGTTAACCACCAATCCACAGAATGCTTCGCGGCTTCCTCCAACGCCATTCCTGGAGACAACTTCGGTGCATCCAAAACCATCATGTCTTTGTTGACCTTTCCCAGTAGCTGCACGTGCCCCATGGGATAATCAAACCCGTCTTCACCCCAGTAATAGTCATTGATCGCCAAGGTTTTCTGGAACACCGATGGATTGGGCCGATGACTAATGCCAACAATGGCCCCATTCTGGTGCTTCATAAAATTCCGCCCGACCTGATCCGAGCCGTTCGCTAGGCCGTTGGGATGTGTATCGGTTTGCGATCGCAACAACAAAACCGCCGAATTAATCGCTCCACAAGCCACCACCACAATATTGGCGGAGAACGTCTCTAATTCTCCGCCAATCTCTACTTCAACCCCCGTCACCTCTTTGCCCGAGGCACTGGTCTTGAGCTGCCGCACCATCGCCCCCGTGATCAGGGTTAGATTATCAGCACTCATCGCAGGCTGAATACAGGTAATATCTGCATCAGACTTCCCGTTCACTATGCAGGGAAACCCATCACAGGTATTACACCGAATACAAGCACTCATTAACTGATTGACCTCATTTAGCCGAATGGCCAGAGGCAGATAAAAAGGGTTTAACCCTTTGTCAGCAAGCCGATGGTGAATCTCTTGAATCCGAGGTTCATGCTGAATGGGAGGGAAGGAATAGTCTTGCTGTCGAGCGGGTTCCGTTGGATCAAGTCCCTGCTGTCCATGGACTTGATAGAGCGTTTCGGCCTGATCGTAGTAGGGTGCAAAATCCTGATAGGTCAGGGGCCACTCCGGCGAAATACCGCCGTGATGGGTGATTTCTTCGAAGTCGCGTTCCCGCAGTCGAAATAGGGCACCACCATACACCTTGGTATTGCCACCAACACAGTAGCCAGTCCCGGGATGTAGCGTTCGCCCATTGGAGTCTTGCCAAACCTCATCCGTGTGGTAGCGCTCCTTTTGGAAGACCTCTACGGCATCCCAATTAGCTTTTTCTCGGGGCAAGAACTGTCCTCGTTCCAGCACTAATATTTTCTTGCCGCTCGGTGCTAGACGGTGGGCCAGAGTCCCACCCCCGGCTCCAGTGCCAATGATGATGATGTCGTAGTGCTCAGCCATAAGTTTGTCCTCAATGATGCAATGGACAGCATTAACAGAGACCTATCGGTCGAGCACCCTAGGCATAATCCCAGATTGACAACATAGGTTGTGATCCGGAAGGAGGTTGACTCATAGAGAACGAATGAGACTATAGACAAGATCCAAAATGGTCCGATTCAGATCAGAAACAAGACTAATTATCAGTGATAGCATCTAGTTGAGACTTAACATCTGCCAAATAGCCTTTGTCTTGGAGGGTCTCAGGAGCAAGGCGATTCATATTGATCGCAGCCTGTGTCAATAATTCAGGTGTAATCTTGCCACTTCGATAGCCCTGAATAAAGCTGGCTGCAGGCGGAATATCCTCGCTAACAAAAAAGCCTTGAAAGCCCAGAAAAACTAGGTTGAATGGCGTCACAGTCATCTTGAATTTTTCAGACATTTTGGGAAAAGATGCATCCATCCTCGGAATAAACGCGGCCCCATTTGGCCCTTGCGTTTCGGTGTTGGGACCAGCAAGAGCAATACTAGGAAGGCTCAAACCCAGCATGACAACACTAGTGATAAAAGAGCGGGCAAAGACCTTATGTTGCATTGTAAATGTTCCAACTTTCAGTAGCTTCACCTTAAATGGACTTGTTGAGGTGAAGGTGATCGGTTGCTGGGTGAGCGAATAGACAATGCTGAAAAAATATTTATAGTTTCTGAGAAAACTGAATATCGCGATCAAATAAGAGTGCATGGATCTACACTTAAATCTCTTATCCAGGGCAAATATGGAAAATGGGATAAAAGAATATCAGCTTGTATGTTTCAGTGACTGCCCTGAGGCTGATGACATACCCACCCGCAGATTAGGATATAGACTCAACATTCTGTCGCCAAGGCCGGATTAGCCTATCACATTCGCCACAACAGACTGGACTAATACAGGGCATCTCTCCATTCGGGCAAAGTTTGCTGCAGATGGAACGCGATCGCACTTTCGAAATCTGCTGATAGAGTTCTGCCGCTAGCAGCATTGCCAAGGGTGGAGCCAAATAGTAGATCCAGAATGCTGTCCAGGTTTGGGCAGGCAATGCGGAGCCAAAGGTACGGGCTGGATTCATGCCAAAGCCAGAAATAGGTGCACAGAAAATAACGTAAAGGGTCACGAGTATTCCTGAGAAAAATCCGGTCAGCTTCGCCAGTCGTGGTGTGTTACTAACCCAGAGCACCATCGTCATTAAAACAAAGGAAATGGTAAACTCCGTGACCAGTGCTGCCGGCCATCCCCATTGTCCAGGTACCGTCACCACATAATTGACCGGGGGCTGCTGAAACGGGACGCCCAAGAAAACGGCTACTAACAGGACCCCGACTAGCGCCCCGATGAACTGTGCAAGGATATAGAAAAATGCATCCCAGGCCGTAATTTTCTGAAGTCGGAAAAACGTCAAGGTCACCGCTGGATTGATATGTGCCCCTGATCGCTTGCCCCATGGCGAGTAGATAATTCCCATGGCTGTTCCTCCCATACCCAGGCCCATCAATACATCTCGCCATAGCGGCTGGGAAAAGGTCAATGGCGAATTTGTGGCGTAGAGAAGCGTTGCCAAAACACCAGCAGACACCATGAAGGCCCCTAATCCCCAAGCTTCAATTAAATAGTTGGGCCAATGGTCTCGAAAGGTTTGGAACATATTAGTGCTTTTGCGCTCAAGTGCTGTCTCCGTTCGCATAGGAGTAAATCTCGAAAATTTTGCAGGTGATAGTCATCTCTATTGAGGTTCTTCTGATGTCTCGAACGATGGTGCATAGCAAGTCTGTGACATTCAAAACGCTCCTTATGACGATGGATATTGCCTGCGGCTTCTAGGGCATAGGCCGCTCTTTGGGTATTGCCGACCAGGCCATATTCTTACAGGTCTTCACCCATCGTTTCTCCGGTCTGCTGAATTAACTTGGCGATTAATCCAGTCCAACCCGTTTGATGACTGGCTCCGATCCCAGCGCCGTTATCTCCGTGGAAATATTCATGAAACTGGATATAGTCCTGCCAGTGGGGATTGGATTGGAAGGTGTCAATCGCACCATATACCGGACGTTTGCCAGATGAGTCCTGGGTAAAAATCCGCATTAACCGTCGGGAAATTTCAGCGGCCACCTCCCATAAGGTCATCAGGTTGCCAGACCCTGTGGGACATTCCACTTGGAAATCATCCCCAACGTAGTGATGAAATTTTTGCAGAGATTCAATGAGTAAATAGTTGACTGGAAACCAGACTGGACCCCGCCAATTTGAATTCCCTCCAAATAAGCCACTGCTTGATTCTGCGGGTTCATAATCAACGCGATGCTCTTGCCCATCCACATCAAAAACATAGGGATGATCTGCATGGTGACGAGACAAGGGTCGAATCCCATAGTCACTGAAAAATTCTTGTTCATCCAGCAGGCGACTGAGAATACGACGGAAACGATCGGATGGCACCATTCGACCAGGGGTCAAGTAGCACAGCGCTAATAACCGACGCGCCTCTGTGCCTTGAGTCTCCATACAGGCTACATTCTTTTTGAGGTCGGTCCGATGCTCAATAAACCACTCTAGTCGCTCTGTAAATGCAGGTACTTTTGCCAACATTTCAGGTTCAAGCACGGTCACCGCAAATAGTGGAATCAGGCCCACCATGGATCGGACTTTGAGGGGGAGCCGATCATTATTCGGTAAGTGCAATACGTCATAGAAAAAGCCATCTTCCTCATCCCAGAGCTGGGTACCATCCCCACCCACATGGTTCATCGCCTCGGCAATATAGAGAAAATGCTCAAAGAACTTGGTTGCCATGTCTTCGTACACGGGGTTCTCTTGAGCTAGCTCCAAGGCAATGGCCAGCATATTTAGGCAATACATGCCCATCCAACTGGTGCCGTCTGCCTGCTCAATATATCCACCCGTTGGCAATGGAGAACTGCGGTCAAAGACGCCAATATTATCTAGCCCGAGGAATCCGCCTTCAAAGACATTATTGCCTTCGACATCTTTCCGATTCACCCACCAGGTGAAGTTCAGCATTAGTTTCTGAAAAACCCGCTCCAGAAATTGGCGATCGCCTTTCCCCTTTCTTTTCTGCTCAATTTTATAGACCCGCCAAGTTGCCCAGGCGTGGACCGGGGGGTTAACATCCCCAAAAGCCCACTCATAAGCCGGGAGCTGACCATTGGGGTGCATATACCATTCTCGCGTCATAATATCGAGCTGGTTCTTGGCAAACTCAGGATCAACGAGAGCGAGAGGAATAGTATGGAAGGCCAAGTCCCAAGCGGCAAACCAGGGATATTCCCACTTGTCAGGCATGGAAATAATGTCGTCAGAGTGGAAATGTTTCCACTGATGATTGCGCCCCTGCTGATGGGTTTCAGGCGGGGGCGGGTTGTTGGCATCTCCCTTGAGCCAGTCCTCGACAATGAAGTGGTAGTACTGCTTGGTCCACAACATGCCCGCAAAGGCCTGTCGCTGGATATTACAAAGATCTGCTGTTAGACAGTTTGGGGTGACAGTGGCGTAGAACTCGTCGGCTTCAGAGATGCGATCGCAAAACACTTGCTCAAAATCAGACCCCTCATGCTCTGGCCGATCACTGAGCCGCAGCTGCACCACCTGAGTTTCCCCAGGCTTCAGAGTCAATGGATAATACGCAGCAGCCTTGGTTCCGACTTGCTCAGGATTGATGGCCTGTTGATGGCCCTGCACAATGTAGTTATCAATCCCATCTTTAACATAGGGTTGTGAATTTTCAACCTGAAATAGCCGTTCAAAATTCGTTTCGTTATGGGTGAATAGCAGTTCAGTTGCCCCTAGACACGTCCACCACCGTTCCCCTAATTTAGGATGAGAGACTTGAGCCGTATACTGATTAACTGCTTTTAAGGAAGGTGCTGCAGTTCCTTTGCCCCAAGCCCAGGTATTACGAAACCAGAGGGTTGGCAGTAGGTGCAGCGCTTTTGTCTCAGAGCCGTGATTGGTAACGCTGATCCGGATCAGAATGTCTTCAGGTGTTGCTTTCGCATACTCCACCTCAACATCAAAGTAACGATCGCCCTCAAATATCCCCGTATCCAGCAGTTCAAATTCTGGGTCACCTCGCCCCCGGCGACGATTTTCTGACTCTAGCCATTCGTAGGGGAATGCCGACTGCGGATATTTATATAGCCCTTTCATATAGGAATGAGTCGGGGTGCTGTCTAGGTAGAAGTAGTACTCTTTAACGTCTTCACCATGATTCCCCTGGCTGCCCGTTAAGCCATACAAACGCTCTTTTAAAATAGAGTCTTCCCCATTCCACAGGGATAGCGCAAAACACAAACGCTGATGGTTATCCGAGATTCCTAACAGACCATCTTCACCCCATCGGTAGGTCCTTGAGCGGGCCTGATCATGAGAGAAATAATCCCAGGCTTCGCCATAGGCACTATAGTCTTCGCGCACCGTACCCCATTGACGCTCACTGAGGTACGGTCCCCAACGTTGCCAATGAGACTTGCGCTCACGATTTTCTATTAGCCGTTGTTCTTCGGGAATGATCATGCTGAAGTCTCTACTTGAAACGACGAGAAAATGAGTCTACTTTGTACAGTCAAGGCTAAAGACGGCAAAATAGGTGTACCGATCTTGAGGCTAAGCCCCTCTTCCTGCCTCCTCTACTCAAACTTGGGGAGAACTAGAGATATCAAAGAACCCATTCATAACCCTTTAAACCTCTCTCATTACAAACGTTTCTACCGCCACCCAGGCCCGCAAAATCTCCGCCACCGACCAAGCCTGGGCAAAACAACCCCGTGGAACACAGGGCACTTCTCCATCAAAAATTTCGCTAACGCTCCCCAGTCCATGAGCCAATAAATGGTCCGCCATCGGTTCTAACAAGGATCGAGCCTGATCTGGATTTTGATAGACCTGCAGATAGGCCTGAACATAAGGACCTAGCAGCCAAGCCCACGTAGTCCCTTGGTGGTAAACACCATCCCGTTGCAATTGATTACCCCCATAATGCCCCTGATAGCTAGGATGTTCTGGGGACAGCGATCGCAAGCCATAGGATGTCACTATGGCTTGCTCACAGGCCTCTACAATGGCCCGCTGCTGTGCCAAAGACAGTAGGGCTGGAGAGCCAGTTTGACCCGAGGCCATCGGTAAAGAGACCGCGAAAATTTGATTCGGACGTAATGCAGGATCATCACCATTCGGTCCATCCAGCACGTCGTAGCAGTACCCTAAATTATTTGCCCAAAACCGCTGGAACCCAGCCTTAGTCTGGTCAGCCATATCCTGAAAGACTTGATGAGGTTCCCCCAATCGCTGGGCAGAATGCGTCATCCACCGCAAAGCACTGTACCAAAGGGCATTAATTTCAATCGGCTTTCCCACCCGAGGGGTGACCACCCAATCCCCCACCTTGGCATCCATCCATGTGAGTTGCACACCCGCTTCTCCGGCGTAGATTAAGCCATCCTGATCAAGATGAATCCCATAGCGCGTTCCTTTTTGGTGCCAAGCAATGACGTCCTTTAGCTTTGGGAAAATTTCTTGCAAAAAGTCATCATCTTGGGTGGCGGCATGATAAAGGCGGATGGACTCGAAGTACCAAAGAATGGCATCAACCGTATTGTAGTCAGGCTGCTCCCCCACTTCAGGGAAAATATTGGGCAACATGCCCTAATCCAAGTAACGAGCAAAGGTGCGGATGATGGTGCGGGCAATCTCCGTTCGCCCTGTCGTCACAGTGATTCCAGGCAGACTAATCATTGTGTCTCTCCCCCAGTCTCCAAACCAGGGATATCCAGCAATGATTGTTTTCCCTTCTGGCTCTTCAGTCAGGGGGCGATCAACAACAAACTGATCGGCGGCCAACACCAACTGTTGAATCCAAGGGGGAGTGGTCTTCGCAGGAGAGACCGACTGCCAATTTTCTAGGAGCTGTTGCTCATATGCGCGCCGTTCTAAGAGAGCAGTCTGACCATCCAAATTAGGATGATGTTCAGTACTAGCAACCACAGTCAACATCTCTCCAGGTTTTAAGGTGACCTCAAGGATGGCGGCATGCAGGTTGTCATCCCGATCACCTAGGCCTCGATATCGCTCAATATCTAGATCGAAATTGCTGTACCAAATATGCTCTGGCTTTATTTCTCCTTGAACCGATAACAATGAGAAAGAGGTTGCCGCCTCGAAGGGAGATATACAAACCCCCTGAGGAACAGTTGTGACCTGCATCTGCCAATTTTGCCCTCGCGTTTCACTATGATGATCACGATAATTGACCAACGCTTTAATAGATAAGGTCAAGGATGAACTCGCCTGTTTGAGGGTATAGCTCACATAGGTGGTGTTGGCCCCTGGCTGCATCCATACTCGCTTTTCGATTTGTGCTTCTCTACAGGTATAGTTCCACAACGGGATACTCCCTTCTATCTGAAACCGTTGAAGATGTTGATATCCCCGGGGGGAAACGGTGCCATCCGCCCAACGGTTTGCTGCCAGGTCGTAGGTTTTTCCCTGGTACTGGACGGTTTCGTCAAGCTTGGCCAGTAGGAGCGTACGCTGCAACGGTGGCTTGAGAGCCGCGATTAGAAGACCGTGATAGCGGCGAGTGAGGAGTCCTGCAACGGTGCCCGCACCATAGCCACCGATACCGTTGGTAATCAGCCACTCTTTTGTCTCGGCCGACGGTAGATCTCCACAAACCGCTCGGTCAAACTGAACAACCATAAGTAGATTCCCACTGGTGATTAAAATGGAGTGTCTAGCCGCCCGTTGCAAATCCGGGGTAAAGGGTCATGCCGCCATCTACAAATAGCGTCACCCCATGGACATACTCTGACTCATCGGATGCCAGCCATACCGCAGCTTTACCAATGTCACTCGATTCACCCACCCGGTTATAGGGGATCAAACTGAGCAAACTTGCTTCTGCTGCTGGTGTATCCCAGGCCTCTTTATTAATGGGCGTTTTGATCGCTCCAGGGCCAATACTATTGACCCGAATTTTATAGGGTGCTAGCTCTTGAGCCATGCTCTTCATTAGCAGCATTACCCCACCTTTGGAAGCCGCATAGTTACAGTGTCCTGCCCAAGGAATCACCTCATGGACTGAACTCATACAGATGATTTTCCCAGCAGAACAAGAGCGCTCTGGGACAACGCCCCGCTTGATGAATTCTTTGGCTGCTTCCCGTGCACAGAGAAATTGTCCGGTTAAATTGACGTTGATAACCTTGTTCCAGGCCTCCAGTGTCATCTCGGTAAAGGGCTGATCCTTTTGGAGTCCGGCATTATTAACGAGGATATCGACTGTCCCAAAGGCTTCGTAGGTTTTAGCAAAAAGATTGAGGACTTGGTCTTCTTGGCTAACATCGGCTTGGATTGCGATCGCATCTCCGTCTCGCGCCTTGATTTCAGCAACGACCGCATCCGCACCTTTCGAGCTACTCGCATAGTTGACAATAACTTTCGCCCCCTCCCGCGCTAGGCAGAGTGCAACCCCTGAACCAATACCAGAACTGGCTCCAGTCACCAAGGCCACTTGATCAAGTAAACGTTTCACATCAAAGCCCTATCTTTTTCATTCTTTATGACGCGAACGTCAAGATCACGTCTAGGAACAGGCATATAAGCTGCTCTACTAACCCTCAAACAATCTAAAACGGGAATATCACTAAAATCAAGTTAAATCGGCAACATTAAAATCTAGTGATAATTCTTCTAGAATTTCTTAAATTATGAGCAACCCAACTTTTAGGCAGGGCTATTTGGAAGCGTAAATAATCTTTACAACTCATTTCGGGTTGTAAGCGTAAATAATCACCATTAAATTCTCAATAAGCTAGGGCGTGTCATCAAATAAGCCATACAACAGAGGCTGCTAGGTAAATAGCCCCTAGGAAATTGACAGCTCGTTGATCGTAGCGTGTGGCAATTGCCCGGTACTGCTTGAGCTTGGCAAAAAAGTTCTCGATCAGATGTCGAGCTTTGTAGAGGTCCCGGTCATAGTCGAGTTTCACTTTGCGATTTGACTTACTGGGAATCACTGGCTCAATACCCTGCTCTACCAACACTTTTCTGACTCACTCATCAGCATCATAGGCTTTGTCAGCCAGAAATGCCTTCGCTTTGATATCAGCTAACAAGACATCTGCTCCTTGCAGGTCGTGCACTTGCCCTTGAGTCAGGTAAAAGCTTGTTGGATTGCCCAGCGCGTCACAGGTGGCATGAATCGTGGTACTCAGCCCTCCTATAGAGCACCCAATGGCTTCATCTGTCCCCCTTTTGCCCCGGCCGCATGTTTATGAGCTCTGACGATAGTGGCATCTATCATTTGATAGTCATTGTCACTTTGCTCCGACAATACCTCAAAGATGTCCTGCCAGATCCCTTTCTTAGCCCAGCGACTAAAGCGAGTATGAATAACGCGAAAATCCCCGAATCGCTCGGGTAAGTCTCGCCAAGGAATACCAGCTCGATAACGATATAGAACCGCTTCAACAAACAGCCGATTATTACGAGCAGTGACGTCGACATCTCCAGGCCGCCCTGGAAGCATGTCTTCTATCTTCTCCCATTGATCATCACGCAAAGCATATCGTCGGGGCATCTCAGAGTTCTTCATAGTAGAAGAGTCTTTAAGATGAAAGATGCATGTGGATATGTCAAGGCAATTGATGATACGCCCTAGTAGATAGCTAAACCTTCTTTCTTATCAGCCATTTTCGGTATCTTTTTTTGAGCAATATACCCCCACCTAAAACTGCAACTGAACCTAACAGGGTGAGCGGTTCAGGTACCTCTTTGATTAGAGGATAGATACTTACAGTATCTTCTCCAGTTGGTCGAGCAACACTTTCAGTCCATCTTTTCGGAATAATAGGATTTTCTGGTGAGATTCCTGGGGGGTAACCATAGGAAATACCTTCATTTAGTACAGCACCTGGCTCAGGGATTCTAAGGGGGAATGCAAAATTTGAGCTGCGATGAGTCTGGCCAGAAAAATTAGCTACTGCTAAATCAGTAGGTATGGGAACTGCACTATTTAACTCATTGATAATGGATGTCTGGGCTTCCTGCGTTGTAGCAAAATTAGCAATAAAAGGAAAAGGATTCGGAGATTTTGAATTCAGGCTCTTAAAGCTACCCTCTACAAAATCAGCACGAAATAGCCTGCCATCGAGCTCGAATTCAACTCGGTCACAAATAGCAGAGAAATCTGCACATCCACCCCCGCCAATATAAGCCGCAATAGCAGAATACTTTCCTGCTAGCACAAAAAATGATGTGGCAAGAGTTACATGAGCGATGAGTTTCTTATTCCTTTTTGAGTTTGATATGGACATTACTACCCCCCGACTTTTCAAAAGACAAGTAAATGATACTCTGGGTATTTTTTTAGGTTCAAAAGTGATAGAAAAATAAAGATTTTAGTATACTCATATATTTTTCAATATTTTTAGCAGAATAGACAAGAGTTAGGATTAATTGGGTCATCGTGTAGCTTGCTTGTACTCCTGGATTGTAGGTCGTTGATGCTGGCTTTTAGCCTAAGTTTTTGGGTACAGGGATATATAGATCAAATATTTTACTGATGCAAGGCAACGACACCTGAAATAATCTGCAAGTTGGTATTCGCTGAGCTTCAACCCTTAGACTTAGGAAACTTAGAGGTAGGAGCAAAGTTTTCAACAGGAGTATCCTTCAGTGCCTCGCTCATAAACTCTCGCCATATGGGAGCCATCCATCCCCCACCCGTAGCCCCGGAGCCGATCCGAGAGTAATTGTCATTTCCTGCCCATACTGCCACAGATAGTTGAGGCACATAACCGACGAACCACACATCTCGCTCCGATGAGGTTGTCCCAGTTTTACCTGCAACAGGTCTACCAATCTGGGCAGCAACTCCGGTTCCACTCTGCACTACCGTCTGCAAAGTACTATTAACCGATGCAGCAGCCCACGGATCAAGAACCAGCTTGGGTTGAGGTGTATTATCAATCAATACCTTCCCTGAGCGATCTGTGACTTGTAAGATAGCAGTAGTTTTTGATTGCCACCCATTGTTGGCGAATGTAGCATAGGCCGATGCCATCTCTACTGGTGTTAAATCTACTGCACCTAAGGGGAGTGAAATGACATTTGGTATCGGACTGGTGATCCCTAATTTTCGAGCCACATCGATAACATTTTTGATCCCTACTTTTTGACCTAAGACAATTGCAGGTACATTACGAGACTGAGCTAAAGCTTGGCGGATGGGCATCGACCCACGAAAGGAGCGGTCATAATTTAGAGGTTTGTATCGCTCTCGCCCACCATCGTTGAAGCTGACCGGAGAATCATCAATCATCGAGTCTGGTGTATATTTGCCCGTGGCAAAAGCAGTGTAATAGACAAACGGCTTGAACGCAGATCCAGGTTGTCGATAGGCTTGAGTGGCTCGGTTGAATTCACTTTTTGTGCTATCGACCCCACCTACAATCGCTTTGATGAAGTGGGTTCGAGGATCAACTGCCACTAGTGCCATTTGATCTGCTGCATAGGCATAGTATTGATGATTTCGACGAATGGTCTCCTCAGCAATCTTCTGCATCTTCCAGTCAATAGTGGTTTGTACCCGAAAACCACCTCTGACAAGCGCTTCGCGACCAAACTTTTGGGTTAATTCCTGAACGACTGTATTGGTGACATCGGGTGCTTGACTCCGTTGATAGGAGGTAATTTCTCCAAGGGTAATTTTTTCTGCCCGTGCAGCTTCAGCTTCAGCAACAGTGATCCATCCTAATTCTAAAAGTCGATTGAGAACAGTATTTTGTCTCTTCTTAGCAAGAGCAAGATCGACAAAGGGACTGTATCCTTCTGGAGCTTGAATAATGCCTGCCATCATCGCTGATTCAGCTAAGGTGAGCTGCTCAGACGATTTTTTAAAATAGCTTTGAGCTGCCGTTTCCACCCCATAGGTGTTGTGCCCCCAATACACCTGATTGAGATACAACTCCAAAAGCTCATCTTTGCTGAGCAGTTGTTCAATTCTCAATGCTAGAACGGCTTCTACGAGTTTGCGGCTAAAGGCTCTTTCTGGAGTTAGATAGAGATTCTTGACCAGTTGCATACTTAGAGTTGAAGCACCCTGAACGGTTTGGCCTGCCTGGTAGTTGGTGATTGCAGCCCGTAGGATGCCGACCGGGTTAATGCCATTATGTTGGTAAAAATTACTGTCTTCTATTGCTAGTACTGATCGTTTCAAGTGGGAAGAGATTTTATCTAGAGGGACGACCTGGCGATTTTCCTCTTCGTGCAGACCCGTGAGCAGCTTGCCGCTGATGTCATAGATGTAAGTTGTTTCGTTGGGAGCATAGTTGGCTAATGCCCTTACATTGGGGAGATCTCGATAGCTGATCGCTAATCCCATTAGTCCCCCTGCGATCCCAGCACTACCGAGTAGTGTCATGGTCAGAATCGTAGTCCTTGCAATTCGGCCTATTCCTAGCCAGAAGCCCTCTGAAGCTGGATAGGGTGCGATGTCATGAGGAGTCGTGACACTAGATGACATGAGTGTACCTATGGCAATGATTGGGTAATCTGAATTAGAATATGAGATTACACAGACTCCGATGAGTTGGAAGTCTTTCTATATCTGAAGTCTACCCATCTCGCGATTAGGATGAGCATTCATTGAAAGAAAGATCATCTTGATGTGTTGAGACCAATCTTCATAGAGGATTCCAGCTTGTTAATCTGTTCTAGATGGACCAGTCAGCAGAGGATAGTCTAAACAGCAAACAACAGGAAGGACCGACCCCCGATTATCCACAGGATTTAAGGCAAAATTCTTGCTCTTAGAAGGAAACTTGAATACTTACAAAATTCCTAAACGGACAAATGTATCGAATTAATAGGCATCCATTTCCTTACAGCTAATTTGCTTAAAATTATAGTAGAGGCTTATCGATTTTCTTTCCTGAAGATTTGAGGATCTCCCCAATGAAAGGGTACTTGAAGTCAGCAGTAATATTGCTCAGTACTGGTTTATATCTCCAACCCTCCTTCTTGCTGGCTCAGGAGAGTAATAATCCATCTCAAAAAGCCTCTGACATCCAGAAAACTTCACCCGCTACTGTTTCAGGACAAGAAACAGAGGGAGCATATTCACAACAGAATTTGTGTCAGATTGGCAAGAAATTATCGAAAACAGCAAAATCTGAAAAACGAAACAGTATGGATTCTAGTACGACTGCATTTAATTCGCCTGATGGAAGAAAAATAAATAAAGGAATTCCCCTGAACACAGTACTAGGTTCTATTGCTAAAGAAGGTAATAGTAAACAATCAAAAGGCATTAAAACGGAACCGAGATCAAATGGCTGTGAATAAGAAGATCTAAATATTTCTGATATCAAAGAACAGCACATCTATGAATCATGATGCAATGCTTTTATCGGAGGTAGTCAAGACTACCCAGTCCATTTTTAACCAACGTCCAGCCTAACCATCTGCCTTATCTAGGATAGTTCCCATGAACTCTTAGTGCTTTTCCGTGACTGGGGTTAGCAATATAGAACAAAGATGTGACTCGTTTTTTCAGATTTTGTGGAGTGAAGTGCTCGATCTCTTTTCACAACTGTGTTCTGTAGCGCATAGCGTTCATGATTTCCTCCCTTTTGGTCATCATGGAATTCACCAGTCCTAGACACCAAACCATCTGCGCTCCTTTTCCTTCTAAAGCGCACTATCGGCAACTGATCACCAAGGGAACTGTATTCCGAAATCACCTAGACAAAATTATTGCAAAATACCCTAAGCTTTTTCCCTCTGAAATTACTAGCGGCTACTGGCTCCACGGATCGGTATGGCAGGCTCAAACGAAACCCACTCAACCCTCAGTTCCAGCCACGCCCTCTATCGATCTAGGACCATCAATTCCCTTACCGCCGCCGCAGGTGCCTCAGTGAGAATTTGTATTGATATGGTTGCGCCAAGCCTATTCAGCAATAGCAGCATGGATAAATAGGGAGCTATAGGTTCTATAGAACCCATTTGAGATCTTAAGAACTAGCCGCAAGTCTTTTAAGCATAAGCCTGACGAAGCACAAGTCCATTTGCGCTTTTGCATTCACAAGCGTTCGCTCAAAGTTCTTAGTCAGGCTCTTAC
>Ga0209185_1000760_pt1 | contig 33521 bp, 18 predicted proteins | sample SidtaG_2_FD_187425 | JGI IMG/M metagenome (GOLD analysis project Ga0209185, IMG submission 187425) | Marine algal microbial communities from Sidmouth, United Kingdom - Sidmouth_Asex2 metaG (SPAdes) (version 2) | ecosystem: Host-associated > Algae > Red algae > Unclassified | place: Sidmouth... | reverse complement strand
TGACGTTTATTTTGAAATGAATCGAATCAAAAATGACGCGAATACTCACTGTATTTAAGGATTTTTTGGTGAAGAGTCATTTTAAAAGAAATACTCAAAAAAGTAAATAAATTTGTGAAACAGTGTATTAGTGAAAGAAAATAAATAACATGTGCCATTATACTCGTCTTTTTTCCTTTTAAGAATCCTTTGAAATCCTTATCCCGAATCGGGGTTCGGGACAGGCTGTGCTAAAGGCTATGTGCGGTTTTCAAAAAATTCTTAGACGAAAAAAATACTTCGCATTATGGCACATCTTATTTAATTTCTTTCACTTAAACTTAAACTTAACACGAATTATGACAAAATATCTACTACTTACTTGTGCTTTTATGCTTGGGCTCTTCGCTTTGAAAGCACAGACCACGATTCTTGATTTTGAAACCGCTGCGACAAGTGCCAACTTCCAATATTTTGGAGGAAATATTGACGGTACACTTAGTACGGTCATTGCCAATCCCGACGCTTCCGGCATCAATACAAGTGCTAACGTAACAGAGTTTTTGAGAACGGAAGACGGAGGAGATTTCGGTGGTGGATTTACAGATCCCCCTACACCGCTTGACCTGACGACCAACAACGAAATTTGCCTAAAAGTATGGGCACCCGAACCCACGCAGCTGCTAATGAAGTTGGAAGGAGGGGTAAATGGCGCACCCAATTGGGAGTTGTTAAAACAAATTGATGATGTACAGCAATGGGTAGAGGTTTGTTATAATACAATGGGTCAGGCAGCAGAAGGACAGGTATATAACCGCCTTACGCTGTTTTTTGATTTTGAAAATGCCCCCCCGTCAGATCGTACTTACTATATTGATGATGTTGTTACGACGACAAGTTCGGTCGATCCTGTTAGTGCTACTTTTTCCGTTGATATGAACGATTACGCAGGTAGCTTTACGACCGTTTTCGTATCGGGTTCGATGAACGACTGGTCGGGCGACGCCAATCCACTTGCTGACGATGATGGCGATGGCGTATGGACAGGTACGATTACCAACCTCGTGCCGGGCTCTTATGAGTATAAATTTACGCTCGACAACTGGACAGCGGAAGAGGACTTTAGCGGTACATATTATTCGTGTACTATGACCACGGGCGAGAATACCAACCGCGTTTTTACCCTTGCTGGAACTACCTCATTACCAACTGTTTGCTATGAAAGTTGTTATGCTTGCGGCGATGCAGTGACGCTTACGGTCAATCTCGGTGCAGGGAGTACTATACCGGATGGCACATTTTATATTGCAGGTGGCGGCAATTTTGGTAATCCCGGAGATTTTCCGCTTACGGCTAATGGCGATGGTACATACTCCACTAGCTTTGAGTTGCCATTAGGCTTTGAGTCTTTCTATACTTTTACGAGTGGACCTTGTGGTGATTATAGCTGTAAAGAGAATATTGTAGGGCAGGACTGTTCCAACCCCGATGCTTTTGATGATAGAAATATGGGACCACTCAATGTAGATACAACCATCAATACGTGTTTTGCTTTGTGTACAGATAATACCGATTGCCCCGTCAGTGTGAATGATGTGACTTTCTCTGTTGATATGAACGATTACGAGGAGAGTTTTACGATGGTTTACGTATCAGGTTCGATGAACGACTGGTCAGGCGATGCCAATCCACTTGCCGACGCCGACGGTGATGGGGTATGGACGGCTACGATTGCAGATGTACCCACAGGTGTATATGAGTACAAATTTACGCTCGACAACTGGACAGCAGAAGAGGATTTTAGCGACATATATTACACTTGTACCCTCACAACAGGCGAAAATACTAACCGTACTTTTTCTCTTACCGAAACTACTACATTACCGACCATTTGTTTTAATAGTTGCTATGCTTGCAGTGAAGCAGTGATGCTCACGATACATCTCGGCGAAGGTAATTCTACACCAAGTACCGAGGGGTATTATATTGCAGGCGGTGGCAACTTTGGTAATCCCGGAGATTTTTCCCTCAAGCTTAGTGTAGATGGCAATGGTAATGGTGTACATTCTGGCAGATTTGAGCTTCCGATGGGCTTTGAATCCTTCTATACCTTCACCAATGGAGCTTGTCCCAATTATGGTTGTAAGGAAAATATTGTAGGACAGGCATGCTCGGATCCGGCTAATTTCGATGATAGATTCATGGGTCCGCTCAACGAAGATACGGTTATCATTGCTTGCTTTGAAGAATGTAGCAATGTCATTGGAGGCGAAGAGTGTGTTGGTTCTTTACCTGTCGAATTGCTCTCATTTGTAGGTCGCAATGTCAACGGTATCAATGAATTAGTGTGGAAAACAGCAACAGAAGAAAATAGTGATTATTTTGAAATACAAAAAAGCACAGACGGCGTGAATTTTGCAAGAATCGGCACAGTCAATGCAGCTGGAACATCGCTCGTGACGCTTTCATACAGCTTTGGTGATACCGCACCAGCCATCGGCAATAATTACTATCGCCTACACATGGTGGATTTGGATGCTACATTTGATTATTCAAATGTCGTACAAATTACGACACGCATCAAGGGCAACATCGCCGTATATCCTGTACCTGTGAATGATGCAATGTACTTCGTTTATGATTCAAATAATACGGGTGAAATCCAAATTCAAATCATCAACACCGTCGGGCAGACACTACACACTCGAACGGAAAGCACTACGCAAGGTATCAATACATTTGAATTGAATACCAACGCACTCGCCGCAGGTGCTTACCTCATTCACGTCACAGATGAAAAAGGTCTTGCTAAAGTGAAGCGTTTTGTGAAGAATTGAATTAGGGAAGACGAAAAAAATAATCTACCCGTCTGAATTGTTCTTTTTCTTATATGTTTCACTAAATTTTCCTTACGTAGCCCAGCTATGCGCATCAAATTTAGCCAAGCATATAAAAAAAATAACGGCTTTATTTGGGGTAGATTATTTTCTTCCTCTTCCCTTAGGTGGTAGTTTTTTCATCCCTAAAATTGATAGAAGAGTGCCAAAAATAAGAAATCTCTGCATTGACTTTTCAACACAGAGATTTTAAATCAAATGAAACCTTCTTTTCTTTTGAGATTTTCTTTTGTTCAACGATTTGTTTAATTTCTTTCACAAAGGGTATTTTAATCCGATTTGCACACCATAGATTAAAGGACGAGTGGATGAGTTGCTGTCATCAAGTTCCCAATTGGTGATATATTTAGTACTGATAAGCTGCGAAAATATCTTAATATTTGAATTGAGTTGGTAATTATAATGGATACCAAGTCTCAGACCGAGTTGATTTTCTTTGAAAAGAGGATTATTTTTGTCGAAGGAGACAACGTCAAGTTGCTCATTTAGGCGTTTACCTTTGCTATTGATGCGTAGTAAATAAGAGGCACCCATATAAAAACCAAAGGATGATTTCCCCATTGTTATTTGATCAAAGCGATATCCGAGGTTCAGGGTATGGAATTTGTGTTGATTATATTTCAGCTCGCGGTAGCTGCGAGTGGCATATACTGTAACGTCTTCTTGAGTTGAATAAAGTAGGTTTCCAGTCAAGCTACTGCGTACTTCTACGACGGTTTGGTTTGCCGCCGTCTCTACCAAACGCGAACCTTCGTAATCAAATAACTCTTGCAAAATACCGTATTCGTAGTCAATCTGAAGGGCATGTTTTGGACGTAAATATAGGCTTATGGATGGATTTATAGAATAGCCGGGAAATCCATTGATGAAGTCGTGATTGATGTTGGTAGCGTCAAATGCAGTCCAATTCAAAACACCTCCTGCAAGTCCGAATGATACATGTTTTTTGAAAGCCAGAGTTTTAATTGCTTCAATAGTTTTTGGTGCTTTTGAGGGATTGAGATTGGAGGGGTGACTTGCAATGAGTCCGAGAACTATTGAAGGTAATTTGTCTATATTGTCCGATATTTTAGATGGATTGTGAGCTACGATGATGCTCGTTTTGTTGGTTGTTTTGGTTGTTTTATATTTGTCAATATTATCATAATTAATTGGGATATTTAATTCGTTTTGGCTGACTTTTTTGCTTTCAATGATGCTATTATCGATTGTATTTTGAGGAGTATTTACATTAAAAGTATTGTGGGTTCTCTTTTTGGTGCCGATTACTTTTTGTTGTTTTATATCAGATTGACTTGGGGTGTCGGCAGTTGAGATGTTTTCATTATTTGGTCTGTCGGTATTGTTTATAGTCTTTACGTTTTTTGAGTTATCACTCACCACGGGTTTATCTTTTTGAATGGATAAAATGGGATTAGGTATTGATTTTTTTTCATTCGAATACTTTGATGCAAACCAAGTGCCACTGCCACAAACGATGAGCAGTAGCAGTATTAGCCATTTCCAATTCTGATTATTTTTTTCTGGTTTGGCTGTTTGCATTTTTTCGTAGATACCTTCCTTGATATCATCCCAGCCAAAACCTTCGGGTAGCTCTGATTTGTGATCGAAGCCATTTTTTAAATTTGAGTCGAATTTATCCATATAATTCTTTTTGAATGTTATTTAATAAATACTGTTTAACCCATTTTCTTGCACGAGTCAATTGAGAGCGAGAAGTTGCTTCTGTAATATTGAGCTGCTCACCGATTTCTTTATGAGAATAGTTATCTATAATGGATAACATAAAAACGATTTTATATCGCGAGGGCATATCGTTTAATAACAAATCAATGTCTGCTCGTTTCAAATCGGTCGGTAAAGGAGATTCATCTACTACATCAAACGATGTTTCGATGTTCTGGGCATTGTACAAGGGTCTTTTCTTTCTAATTTGTTGTAAACACTCGTTGATAGCAATTCTTTTAACCCAACCTTTAAAATTTCCTTTTTCGGTATCAAAACTATTTATGTTAATAAAAACCTTTGCAAAAATCTCCTGCATAATATCTTTACGGAAGTCAATATCTCGAATATACCTTTTTATATGACTATAAACGTATGGCGCACAGTCTTTGTACAACTGTGCATGCCCACGCTCTAAGCCTTTTTTACACCATTCTATATTTTGTGGATCGGTCAAATTCTTTTTTTACTTGTTACTTAGATTTAAATTACGGCGGTGCCCGATAAGAGTAAGATAAATTGAGCTTATAAAAGCATTTATCTATTCTTATCAAACACCACCTATCATCAGAATATTTGAAAAGTAACCTTACAAGGTCTAGCTACTAATGCGTGGATTCGCACAAGTAACATACTGTATAAGAATATTCGTAAACATCTACATAAGTAATTTCACATAAGTAGTATTTGTGATTATCCTCATCCCAGCAGTAACATTCCTCTTCGTAGCTATAAGCGTATGTGTAAACATCGTAAGAACACCAGTCTCTGCTACTAATTTCCAGGTCACTGACACTGATTAGACTTTTGTTCAATTCCTGAAGTTCTTCGCCAGACAAATGTTTAGACAAATCCAAATCTCTATATGCTCCCACTTTTTGAGATTCTAATCCACGTTCGGCTAATTTACCCTTATTAGTAAAGTAATCATAAATAATATAATCATTGATATGCTCTACTTTCTTTTCATCAGATATACTTTTGAGGTACTCTGCGACAGCTTCTGGGCCTTCTTTAGTTACATCTTCCGGAAGCATTATCTTGGTGTTGCTCTCTTGGGAAGTATAATTAATTTCAAAATCTGCTGGGTTAGCAGTTCCGGGCAATACTTCTTGTTGTTCACACGAAGTTAGGAAGATAGAAACGAACAATACGACCAATAGGCTGAAAATGCTTGTTCTAATTTGAAAATTTCTCATAATTTAATATTGATAAAGTATTTTTGATAAAAAATTTAAAATAATATATTTGTATTATTTAAATATTAAAATTTAAATAATATTGACTATTTGTTTAATTTTAAAATAAAGTTGGGGAGGATGAAGAAATAAACTACCCAAAACGAAGCAGTTATTTTTTTTATGTGTTTGGCTAAATTTGACGCGAATACTCACTATATTTAAAGAGAATTTAGTGAAACGTGTAAGGGAAATAACAATTCAGACGGGTAGATTATTTTTTCGTCTTTCCTTAATTATGCTGTGTGTATTTAAGATGGCACTTCTCAGTTGGAAACTCTTTTTCAATACTCCAAAATCAACATTTTTGCCATCGTAATATTCGCTAACATCGTAAATTTTCGTTTTTCTTATCAGAAAATACCGTAGTCAAATCTGTATGTGTTCCCTTTTTTTCACTATATTTATCTTTCTGTTTATCATTGTTTTGTGAACATTCAGTTTAATTTTAAGTACCGTCAAATATCAACTCTTTGCATCTTTAACAGGTTATCCAAATTCTTTTACGGTCTCAAATTTTCGTTTGGGCAGTGCTTTTTTTTCTAACGTCAATTTCAATAATCTTGAAAAAGATTTTAAATTATTGTGTGCACCAGCACCCGACATACCGAAAATTGCCCCTAGTGAACCGAATATTAAATTATTTTTCATCTGAAACAACACAAAAAATAAGGCATCACCTAAATGTTTTAGCTTTGGTTCTTCTGTTACATTTTCTACTATATATTGCTCATAACTTTGACCATGCAATTCTATATAAGTAGCTTCATAATCAGAAAGTAACTGTAAAAAATCTGACATGCTATAACTTGTTGTGTCTTTAAACTGTCTATCTGTTGTGATTCGCCGATAATTCATATAATATTTTTGTAGAAAATTTAACTATTTTATTGGTTATCAATGCTGAACAAGTCTAATTTACTATTTCTTTCACTTAGGATGAAAAGGTGCTGTTATCTTTTCTTTACACGAGCTAAATTTGACGCGTCTCGAATGCTTTCGGGATAAGGAGAATTCGGTGAAGTATAAAGGAAAAAGAACAAGTCAAGATGTAGCGTTTATTATTTTTTCATCCCTTACTCACAATTCGATACCAACTCTCCATAATCTTCATGGTCATAAAGTACTACTTGATTTCCTGTTTCCACTTCAATAATTGTTATAGGGAAAACAATCGAATAATAACCTTCTTCTGATAAAACATCAAGTGCAGCATCTTCATCAGCAATATAAATTATTTCTTCTGTTTCAGCGTCCATATACTTTATCGGATAATTAATGAGGTAACATTCTCCAAAAAATGAATTGGACAAGGAATAAAATAAATATAGGGATATATGTTCTACAATTATTACATAACACCCTATTGAGCTTGTCGCAAGTTCTTCCATGTTATTGACCACAACCTCTTCGCCTTCATTATTTATCCAAGTCAAAGGAAAGGAAAATCCTGAAACCAAACCGTTGAGTGTAAAATTACAGAGTTCATCGTAGCTATTGACAACAACTGTGTTACCATCTTGATTCATCACATTAATAGGATAAACAAAGTCTCCACAGATACCGAGTGCATAAAAAGGAATTTCTTCATATTGGTCAATTACATCATCACAAATAACTAATAATTCAAACAACTCATCGGCATAATTGACTGTTAATACGCTTCCGTCATCATCAATCAACCTAACTGGGAATTGAAAAAACAAATCTTCGTTAGTAGCCATCAAATCAATCAATTGTGATTCGTTATTTGCTGTCAAAAAATTACCATTAGCATCAATCAAATAGGTAGGATAATCCATTTGATAGCAAGAACTCTCGTCTGAAATCAGAAAAACGGGAAATAAATCGCCACTCCAACCACTATCAGGAATACAAGAAGCAAACGCACTACCCAGAGCATCTTCATTAAATAACCAGCCAAGTGTTCCATCAAGATAAGTGACAATTATAGGATAAACAAAATCCACAATAATCATTTCGTTCAAAAACAATGATTCCAAATCGTCAAAATTACTGACTGAAATAACCGTCCAAATCAACTCGTCCGTTCCAATTCCAGTGATTACCTTAACGTCGAAAGGAAAATCTACGGAAAAACAGCCCAACTCTAATCCCTGAGTCATCGTTGTGTCACTTTCCAACTTATATACCAGTGGATTACTTATTACTGTTTGTGGAGTCACTTCTGGAATTACTTCTTCTACCTGAGAAATTTCATCTTTCTTACAAGAAGAAAAAGCCAAAACAATGGACAATATGCCGAACAAAAAAACTTTTGAATAATTCATAATTTTCATTTTATAAAAGAATAACTCTAATATATACTGAAAATTGAAGACTACTTACATTTCAGTAAAAAAATCATTTAATTTATTGAACTCACCAAACTATATGCAAAACGATATCGTTTCGCTGCACCAACAAAAAAGAAATTATTAAAAAAGAAAAGAAGAAAGTTTTTTTACACTTAAAATATTACATAAATAACTGTTAATGAGGAGATTATTTTATTTTATTTTATTTTGAAAATTATTCCAAAATTTTGAAATATATTTCACCAAAGGGATGAAAAGACAATAAGCATTACATCTTCACGCCGTTATTTTCTTTCACTAAGGAGAATTTGGTGAAGTATAAAGGAAAAAGAACAAGTCAAAATCTGAATTTATTTTTGCGTTGTTCCAAAGCTACGTTTTCAAAATTCTTTTCAAATACATATCATATTTATTCTTTTCAAAACAGCATTTCTCCCAACCAAATTAACCCTCTATAGAAAATGTTAAAACAAAACTAAAATTCCAAAAAACTGTTCATTTCAAACAAATATCCTGATCTTTTACTAACTTCGTGTAGAACTAACACAAAGCCCATACATATGCTTTTATTTACCTGACTATTTCACTCAATTTACAATAAAATACGAATCATGATTAAAAATTTACTAACCATCTCAGCCTTAATAATGTGCGCCTTTACCTCAAATGCACAAACCACTATTCTCGATTTCGAGACGCCCGAAACCAGTACTGTTTTCTATTACTTTGGCAGCAGCCTCGAACCTGGCACTACAACAGTCATTGCCAATCCGGATGCGTCAGGCATCAATACTAGCGCAATGGTTACGGAATTTATCAAACCCGCAGAAGCACAAACATGGGCGGGCGCATTCACCGACCCCAATCCGACCACACCCATCAACCTAACTATAGCCAACGAAGTTTGCCTCAAAGTCTGGACAGCACAGCCTACCGCAGTCCTCGTCAAATTGGAGCAAAGCAGCAACGGATTTGCCAACTGGGAAAACCTACAACAAGTTGACCAAACCAACACTTGGGTAGAAATCTGTTACAGCGCGCTTGCGCCCGACGCCAGTGACGATGCCAACCCAGCAGCAGCAGGAGGCATCTATGAACGCTTCGTTGTATTCTTTGATTTTGGTAGCGTCCCTACCGAAGACCTCACCTTCTACTTCGATGATGTCATCACGAAAACCGCCAACGCTGAACCCGTTGATATTGAATTTTCTGTCGATATGAACGACTACACCGAAACTTTCACCACCGTACATGTAAGCGGTACATTCAACGACTGGTCAGGCACAGCCAACCCACTTGCCGATACCGACGGCGACGGCGTATGGACAACCACAGTTGCAGACATAGACCTAGGGGCATACGAATACAAATTTACACTCGACGACTGGGCAGCAGAAGAAAATTTCAATGATGCCAACTACCCTTGCACCGTCAGAACCGTTACAGATACCGATGTATTCACCAATCGCACCCTCGCAGCATCAGCCGACGCCACATTAGCAAGCGTTTGTTTCAATAGCTGCTACGCTTGCGGCGATGCCGTCCTACTCACCATCAATCTCGGACAAGGCGCAAACCTACCTGCTCCCGAAGGCTTCTTCGTCGCAGGCGGTGGCAACTTCGGCGCACCCGGTCAGTACCCACTCACAGATGCCGATGGCGATGGCGTACACTCAGGTTCATTTGAGCGTCAGCGCGGCTTTGAGTCATTCTATACCTTTACCAATGGTGCCTGTGAAGACTTCAGTTGCAAAGAAAATATCGTAGGGCAAGACTGCTCCAATCCCGATAATTTTGACGACAGATTCATGGGACCACTCAACGAAGATACCACCATCAGCACTTGCTTTAGTGTATGCACCAACGATACCAACTGTACAGTCAGCGCAGGTAATGTCACCTTTTCAGTAAATATGAACGCCTACACTGGAAGTTTCACAACCGCCTTTGTATCAGGTACTTTCAATGGCTGGTCAGGAAACGCCAACCCACTAACCGACAATGGTAGCGGTATTTGGTCCACCACGATTGCTTTACCATATAATAACTACGAATACAAATTTCAAGTAGATGAATGGGCTGCACAAGAAGTATTTGCAGGAGGCGAAGACTGTACCATGCAATCCGGCAACTACGTCGACCGTACCATCGAAGTTGATGGCGACGAAACCCTTTGCTACGATTGGAATTCTTGCCAGGCTTGCTTAGTCAGCGTAGATGATGTCGAAACGACCATTTTTAGCGTACAACCTACCCTCGTCAATGCACAAACAACGCTCATCTTCGGTAGTGATTTCACAGCAGCAAAAACCATTAACTTATACAATGCCACAGGTCAAAACATCCATACGATGAACATAGCAGCAGGAACACCACAACACACAATGGATGCCCGCGAATTGCCAAACGGCATATACTTCATCCACATTCAAACGGAAAATAAACAACAAACACAACGTATCGTAGTAAATAAGTAACACAGGCTTCCAGCCTGCACCACGAATACCGTACCGACGACTCTAGCCGTCGCTTTATTTCATTTATAAAAAAGATAAATAAAGTTGTCAGTACGGTATTCGATTTTGTATGATTCCCTCCCAAAAATCAAGAAAAAAAATACGCCAAAAAAGAAATTAGTGAACAAACGAGAATAAATTAATCCAAGATGCGAAATATTTTTTTGTTAGAGGAATCATTTTTGTCCCACTACTTAAGTTATTTTTGTTTGTTCATTTAACGAACTAGCGTAAAACGATTTTGCAAATCGTTTCTCGTTTGATATTTTCAAAATGTCCAATGAGTTGACTCCCTAAAAATCACACTATATCTACATAAAATATGGTTCTTTGACAAATCCAGTGAAGTGAATGAAAATTTGGGCGTATCCCCCTCCTTATCAGTCGGGGGTCGGGCTATCCGGCACTCTCTCCACTCCGCTATCGCTCCGTTACGTTCAAACAACACCTACTATCCCTTACGCAAGGAACGAACAATCGCGAGGCAGAAAAACGAACAATCACAGGATTTGTCAAAGAACCTAAAATATTATGAACTTATGAAAGGAAAATATCTCTTAATGCCACTGCTGTTTGCTTGCACGTTTACGCTTCAAGCTCAACACAAAGTCAGCGGTACGATTACCGAACAAGGCACAGATTTTCCCTTGATTGGGGTCACTATCTACGAAAAAGACCAAACAAACGGTACAACCACCGACTTCGATGGTAAGTATGAACTGACGGTATCCGACAAAAACGGAACATTGGTTTTTTCCTATATCGGCTATACCGAGCAAGAGATTGAATTGGGCGGTAAATCTACCCTTGACCTCGTGATGGAGACTGATATAGCCAATCTTGACGAAGTTATCGTGATTGGTTATGGAACACAAAAGAAAAAAGAAGTAACGGGAGCAATTTCAAAAATCAAAGCTGAAACGTTGGAGGATATGCCCGTCACACGTATTGAAGATGCGCTCAAAGGACGTACTTCGGGTGTCACAGTGACTTCTGTTTCGGGGCAGCCCGGAGAAACCGGAACAGTTCGCATACGAGGCAAGACCAGCATCGGAAACAGTAATCCACTCTATGTAGTCGATGGCGTTGTGGTCAATGGTGGCATTGACTTTCTCAATCAAGGCGATATAGAATCTATCGAAGTACTCAAAGATGCTTCGGCAGGTATTTATGGTACGCGAGCTGCGGCAGGTGTCGTACTAATAACAACGAAGCAAGGTAACAAAAACCGCACACAAGTCAACTACACCAGCTATTATGGAACCCAAGCTCCATGGAAAAAACTTGCTTTGCTCAATGCGCGCGAGTATGGTATTTTGATGAACGAATCTTCCGTAGCGGCAGGCGGAGACATCCTTTTCGCGGATCCCGAGTCACTCAGTGAGGGTACAGACTGGCAAGACGCAATTTTCAATAATAATGCACCAATACAAAATCACGAATTGAGTATTTCGGGTGGGAGTGAAAAGTCAACCTATTACTCCTCATTTGGTTATTTCGACCAATCGGGTATTGTATCAGATGCACAATCGCGTTATCAGCGATTTACGGCACGTTTCAATTCTACACATGAGATCACCGATCGTATCACTTTTGGAAATACACTTTCGTATTCGCGTGTCAAAGGTGTAGGAGTTTCGACCAACTCAGAGTTTGGTTCACCGCTTAGTCGTGCTATCAATATTGACCCAATTACGCCTGTCCTTGAAACAGACCCTAACGTATTGAATAATGATATATTTAGCAACCAAGCCGTTGTAACCAATTCAGAGGGAATACCTTACGGAATTTCTGAATTGGTAACTTCAGAGGTATTGAATCCCTTAGCAGCATTAGAAATTCAGCAGGGATTTGGGCATAGCGATAAAATTGTGGGCAACGTTTTCGCAGAAATTGAATTTATTGAGGGCTTAAAATTCCGCAGTAGTGTCGGTACAGATTTGGCATTTTGGGGCAATGAGAATTTCACACCAGTTCATTATCTTAATGCCGCCAATCGCCTTGAGCTTAATAGCTACAGTCGAGGGCAAAACAGAGGGCTATCTTGGATTTTTCAAAATACACTCACTTACTCTAAGCGACTCGGCGAACATAAATTTACTCTTTTGGCAGGTACTTCGGCAGAGAATAGTAGCGGTCAGGCACAAGGTGGAACTGTTCGGGATATTCCGATAAATAATATCGACGACGCCTCACTCATCCTTTTTAATACTGCAGAATCACAAACTTTTGGTGGCTACGAATACCATGACCGATTGGCATCCTACTTTGGGCGTATCAATTATAATTATGCAGAAAAATACCTATTTACTGCTATCATTCGTGCAGATGGTTCTTCCAAGTTCGGTCCGAACAATAAATTTGGTACATTCCCTTCATTTTCAGCAGGCTGGGTGCCGACCGAAGAAGATTTTTTACGTAATAATCCTGTTGTCAACTTCCTCAAAATCCGTGCATCATGGGGCGTCAATGGCAATGATAGAATCGGTAACTTCCTCTACGTTTCTACCGTTGGTGGCGGACGAAGTTACACCTTTGGCTTAGACGAAGACCTCACCAATGGAGTTAGTCCGAATGCTATCGCTAATCCTGATTTACGTTGGGAACAAACCGCTCAAACCAATGTCGGTTTTGATGCCAAAATTTTCAAAAAAGTCAGCGTCACTTTTGATTGGTTCAATAAACTGACTTCCGATATGCTACTGCCCGTTGTTGTGCCGAGTTATGTTGGTAATTTTGGACCTATCGGCAATGTTGCCACAATGAAAAATACAGGAGTTGAACTCGAATTAGGTTATGGCAATACGTTCAATGGTGTAGGTATAGATATTAGCGGTAATGTTTCTTATATTGAAAATGAAATAACAGATATTGGACGAGATAAAGAGTTTTTGCCGGGGCAAACATTCAGTCCGCAAGGACTTGAAATCACACGAACTGTCGTAGGCTTGCCCGTAGGATATTTTTATGGCTTCAAAACGGATGGTATTTTTCAGAACGCTGCTGAAATTAACGCTTATACCAATGCTGACGGCACACCCATTCAGCCCGAAGCAAGTCCCGGTGACTTTCGTTTTGTAGATGCCAATGATAACGGCGAAATTGACCCTGACGACCGCACATTTATCGGCGACCCGACACCCAATTGGACTTATGGACTCAACATTGATGTCAACTGGAAAGGCTTGGATGTCAGGCTATTCGGACAAGGCGTAGCCGGCAATGAGATATTCAAAGCCAATCGCCGTTTTGACCTACAAATGGCAAATCTGCCCGCCTCTGCACTTGACCGTTGGACAGGCGAAGGCACGACCAATGAACACCCACGACTCGTCATGAACGACCCCAACAAAAACTTCAGTCGCAGCTCCGACTTTTACGTTGAAAATGGTGCATTTTTCCGAATAAAAACGGCTCAAATCGGTTATACATTGCCACAGAATTTGATGGACAAGATTGGCATTAAAAAAATCCGTGTATACCTTTCAGGAAATAATTTACTCACCTTCACACAATACAGCGGCTTCGACCCTGAAATTGGTGACAACGCTTTCGATACAGAGCAAGTTAGTAATCTCGGTATTGATAGAGGTATTTACCCACAACCACGTTTTTATTTGATGGGCATAAATGCGACCTTCTAAACGTAACGCGAGCTTCCAACTCGCAGTAAAAACGGCATAGCCGATTAGAACAGACATAATTCATTTAAAATGAAAAAAATAACACAAATCATATCACTATCTTTCGTCATCTTTCTGCTCACAGCATGTGGCAAAGATTGGCTCGAACTCGAGCCTAGAGGACTTGAATTAGAATCAAATTTCTATGAAACAGAAGAGGATGTTTTTCAAGCACTCGTAGCCACTTATGACGTACTCCAATGGGGCGGTACAGATGGCTGGACAATGAAACTCGGCTTGCTCAATGCCGCTTCGGATGATTGCTATGCAGGAGGCAGCGATGCTTCTGATCAACCGAGTTGGGTAGCTTTCGACAACTTTACCCTTGACCCTTTTCTTGGTCCACAAGCGGGACTTTGGCGCAAAGGATACACAGGTATTTATCGTGCCAATTTGGTCATAGAAAAACTCGAAACAGTAGAAGGTTTGAGCGATGAATTTAAGGCACGTACAAGTGCCGAAGCCAAATTTTTACGGGCATTTTATTATTTCGATTTAATACGCTTTTTTGGTAATATTCCATTGATAAACAAAGTATTATCCGGTGATAATTTTTATACCCAAACACAGGCAGACCCTGCAGCCGTTTATGCCTTCATTGAAGGCGACCTCAACGATGCTCGCAATACATTCGAACTACCCGAAACCCTTCCCTCTTCCGAATTTGGACGTATCACAAAAGGTGCGGCTACAGCACTGTTGGGTAAAGTAATTTTATTTCAAAATGACGAATCGCGTATGGCAGATGTTGCAGCGATTTTTGAAGAAGTTATCAATTCTGGTGTATATGATTTGGAGCAGGATTTCGGAGAAATTTTCAAGAACAGTAATGAATTTGGTATCGAATCTATCTTTGAAATCAACCATTCGAGCAACCAACGCGGTGGCTACGGCAACTTTGGCAACGGTGATACGGAAGGCAATTACAGCGTACAGTTCTTCGGAATGCGCGATTATGTCGGACCACTTTATGCCAATGGTTGGAGTTTCTGCCCGATTTCGGAAGAATTAGTTGATTTGATGCAAAATGACCCACGTTTTCCACATACTATTATTGACGGAAATATGCTGCGACAACAAGGCGCGAGTTATTCTGAAGGTTATCAGAATACAAATTATTTTATTCGTAAATACGCTGGTTTACAAGACGATGTAGCCTTGGATGGCGAACCTGCCTTAAATTGGGGCAATAATATCCGTGAGATTCGCCTTGCTGATGTCTACCTCATGGCAGCCGAAGCGCACAACCGCAGCGGCAACGATGCCCAAGCCCGAACCTACCTCAATCGAGTGCGTACACGCGTAGGCATGCAGCCTTCTTCCGGAATTAGTGGCAATATTTTGTTGGAAGTCATTTATCGTGAAAGACAAATCGAATTGGCAACAGAAGGACACCGATTCTTCGACTTAATTCGTACCGGAAAAGCAGGCGAGGTACTTGGTAGTCAAGGTTTTACAGCAGGAAAAAATGAAGTTTTACCTATTCCCCAAACTGAAATCGACATTACCGAAGGAAACCTAAATCAAAATTCAGGATACTAAAACGAATGAAACGTAGCACGGTGCTTCCAGCCCGTATCTTGCGTATTATACGTTTCTAATGCGGCACGGGCTGAAAGCGCCGTGCTGCGCTACGTTTCAAAAAAAATAAAAAAGCTAAAAAATGTTAAATAAATATATTTCAATATTCATAATCGCTATATTTTGTGTGGCTTGTGAGCCAGAAGTGGATGTAAAACCAGATATTGGCGCACCGCCGACTCCATCATTTGAAGTTTCGCAAGGCAGTACACCGAACGAATTTATCTTGACAAATACCACCGCAGATGCTTTCCTCACCTATTGGGATTTAGGCGCAGCAGGACAGCGCGAAGGCGCGACGGTAGATGCTATACTTCCTTTCATGGGTGCTTATGATGTCACGATGACGACCTTCAATAAAGGTGGTTCGGCTTCGATAACTCAAAGCGTAACCGTCACGCAAGACGACCCAAATGCTTGTTTTGGTGACGTCCAAATACTGACAGACTGTACAGAAAAAATATGGAAACTTGCGCCGGAAGCAGGTGCTTTGCACGTAGGACCCAATGTGTATGATGTGTGGTGGTCAAGCTCAGCTTCAGATGTAAATGACCGTGCCTGTCACTTCGACGACGAGTATATCTTCCGCGAAAACGGTGAATTTGAATACAAAAACAACGGCGATTTCTGGGCAGATTCGGATGATGACGGCAATGTTTATCCAAACGATATGGCGATAGGCGTGGGCTGCCATCCCAGTACAGATTGGCCTCTCGCATATCAGGCGTGGGATTCCGGCGTACACAGTTTTGATATTATGAATAACACCCTGACTATTAATGGCGAAGGTGCTTGGATAGGTTTGTACAAAATCGGTAATACGAGTGACGTACTCGTTCCACAAGATTCAATAACCTATAATATTCAAAGCCTCAATAGTACACGAATGGTCTTGGTGGCGGATTATGGTACACAAGTTTGGAAAATTACCTTGACTTCGCAGTAAGTTGTACAGGCGACATTAGTCGTCGAATGAAAACTTCGTAATGACTGCTTTAGCTGTCAAGTGAGCGAGAAGATATTTATAAATAGTTGTTTTTTAATTAATAATAAATTAAAATAAAAACATACTTGACAGGTTGACGGGAACTTCGTAATGACTGCTTTAGCTGTTAAGTGACATAGAAACATATTTGTAAACTACTGTTTTTGTTTTTATTGTAAATAAAAATAAAAACACAATGACAGCTAAAGCAGTCATTACGGTATTCGTGGTCAACCTGTAAACCAGTCATTACGAGTTATTTTTACGAATAAAAAATATTCACACATGGCGATTAAAAACGCCCTTAGAGCTGAATTATGAATAAACTAATTTTATTTCTCGCCTTCGCCGCCGTCTCCACGATGACGACTTGCAAGGATGACAACAGCACAGACCCAAGCACGGATTTGCTAAGAATCTCCATTTCGAGTGTCACAAATTTTGAGGGAGACGATGATACTAATTTCAACTTTAAAGTCAGTGCAAGCGCAGTGGCAGACAAGGAAATTCAAGTGAATTTCAGTACAGAAGAAGTGACGGCAGGCAAAGGAACGGACTTCGTGGATGCAAGCGGTACGCTCACGATTGCAGTAGGCGAACGCGAGGCATTTATCGAAATAAATATCGTAACAGACACGATAAAAGAAGCCGACGAAGAATTTAAAGTTGTCCTTTCCAATCCGGTCAATGCGACCATAACTACCGCAGAAGGTACAGGAACGATTCGCAATGACGATACCTTCGTCTTTGTGCCGGATGATGGCTATATCACGCCCGAAAGCTATACAGGCTACGACCTCATATGGCAAGACGAATTTGACGGCAACGGCGCACTCAATCCCAGCGATTGGACGCATGAAACCGGCAATAGTGGTTGGGGAAATAATGAACTTCAATACTACACCGAAGGCACAGGCAACGCCTACCAAAGCGGCGGCAAACTCGTCATTGAGGCGAAAGAGGAAAGCTTTAACGGTGCGCCGTACACCTCTGCGCGAGTGATTACGCAGGACAAACAAACCTTTGGACACGGGCGCGTGGACATTCGCGCGAGACTGCCCGAAGGTCAGGGGATATGGCCCGCATTATGGATGTTGGGCAACAACTTCTCATCCGTAGGCTGGCCCGCTTGTGGGGAGATTGATATTATGGAACTCGTTGGGCATGAGCCGGGTACGACGCATGGTACAGCGCATTGGGGACCACAAGGGCAAGGTTTTAGCAACTATCAAGGTGCGCCATATAACTTGTCGAGTGGGGAAAAGTTTTCGGAAGAATTTCATGTATTCAGCATCGTCCGGGAGCCGGGAGAAATAACTTGGTACGTAGATGATAATCAATTTTTTCGCCTCACGAATGATGACGTGAACGGCGCTTATCCTTTCGATATGGATTTTTTCTTTATTTTTAATATCGCAGTCGGCGGCAATTGGCCCGGCAATCCTGACGAGACTACGGTATTTCCGCAGCGAATGTTTGTGGATTATGTGCGAGTGTTTCAATAAATCAAACGTAAAACGATTGTAAATTATTAACCACTAAGTCCACAAAGGACACGAAATCGAACTAACGCAGAAGAAAGCGAAGCCTGTCTGCACAAATGACGGAAGTAACTAAGAAAACCTTGTGTTCTTCTGCGTTAATTCGATTTTAGTGTGCTTTGTGTCCTTAGTGGTTAACAGTTACGTTCAAAATGAAAAAAAATGAAATTCATTAATATATTACTAATTGTTTTTCTCGTAAACACAGTTATCAATGCCCAAGAAAAAACCATCGAAGAAAAAGTAGATGCCCTTTTATCTGAAATGACTTTGAAGGAAAAAGTAGGTCAGATGAATCAATATACGAGCTTTTTTGATGTCACAGGTCCTGCCCCCAAAGACGGCGACAGCAAAATGCGTTACGAACACATCAGAACGGGGCAAGTTGGTTCTATGCTCAATGTGCGTGGCGCAAAACAAGTACGCGAAATGCAAAAATTGGCAGTAGAAAATTCGCGTTTGGGGATTCCGATAATATTTGGTTTTGATGTCATACATGGACACAAAACGGTGGCACCGATACCACTGGCGGAAGCCGCAAGTTGGGATTTGGAAGCTATCGAAAAATCGGCGCGTATCGCTGCGATTGAAGCGGCTGCCGAAGGGCTGAATTGGACTTTCGCACCAATGGTGGACATCTCACGCGATGCGCGTTGGGGGCGTGTGATGGAAGGCGCAGGCGAAGACCCGTATTTGGGAAGCCGCATTGCAGCCGCACGGGTAAGTGGTTTTCAAGGCGATGACCTGACTGCCGACAATACGATTGCGGCTTGTGCCAAGCACTTTGCCGGCTACGGTTTTGCCGAATCGGGCAAGGATTATAACACCGCAGATGTCGGAACTTCGACCTTATATAATGTCATTTTACCACCCTTCAAAGCTGCCAATGATGCAGGCGTGATGACTTTTATGAATTCCTTTAACGAACTCAATGGCGTACCCGCTACGGGCGATAAATTTCTGCAAAGAGATATTTTAAAAGGCGAATGGGGATTCGAGGGATTTATGGTTTCTGACTGGGGTTCAATCAAAGAAATGATCGCGCATGGCTTTGCTGCCGATGGTGTTCATGCCAGCGAAATTGCTGCCAATGCCGGTTCTGACATGGACATGGAATCACATTTATATATCGTTCATTTGCAAAAACTTGTAGAAGAAGGAAAAGTAGATGAAGCCAAAATTGATGATGCCGTAAAACGTATTTTACGAGTAAAATTCAAACTTGGTTTATTCGATGACCCGTATAAATATTGTGATGAGGCACGCGAAAAAACACTCATTTACGCACCCGAACACAAAGCGGCTGCATTAGACATGGCGAAGAAGTCTATCGTGCTTTTGAAGAACGAAAACAACACGCTACCACTTTCCAAAAAACGACAAAAAATTGCTTTAATCGGTCCATTGGCAGATGAGAAAAATAGTCCGCTCGGCAACTGGCGATTGGCTTCCGAAAACAATATTGCGACCTCTGTTTTGGAAGGGATGCAAGCCTATAAAAAAAGTAAAATAACGCATCAAAAAGGCGTAAATTTGACGATAGGTGACACCCCATTTCACATGCACGTAAAAGTCAATACCGATGATAATACAGGCATAAAAGAAGCCGTAGAAGCTGCCAAAAAATCTGATGTGGTCGTCATGGTACTCGGCGAACATGGGATGCAATCGGGCGAAGGACGTAGTCGGGCGGATATTGGTTTGCCGGGCTTACAACAGCAATTATTGGAGGCGGTACATGCCGTAAATCCGAACATTGTTTTGGTGCTGATGAATGGTCGTCCTTTGGCAATTCCGTGGGCGGCAGAGCACGTTCCGGCAATCGTAGAAGCATGGCATTTGGGTATAGAAAGTGGCAATGCGATTGCACAGGTGCTATACGGCGATTATAATCCAAGTGGCAAATTGCCGATGACTTTTCCGCGCGATGTCGGGCAGGTTCCGATTTATTATAATCATAAAAATACAGGTCGCCCCGGACCGATAGATATGGTGTTTTGGTCGCATTATTCTGACCAAGTGAATACGCCTTTATACGCTTTCGGACATGGTTTGAGCTATACGACTTTTGAGTATAATGATTTGAAAGTCAGTAAGAAAGGCAAGTCTTGCGAGGTGAGTGTCAAAGTAAAAAATACAGGCAAAACAGACGGCGAAGAAGTCGTGCAGCTATACATACGCGACCGCGTAGCGAGCGTGACGCGCCCCGTACAGGAGTTGAAAGGTTTTGAGAAAATCATGCTGAAATCCGGCGAAAGTCAAACCGTCAAATTTACACTGACCAATAAGGAACTTGGTTTTTATAATAATCAAGGCAAGTTTGTCGTCGAATCCGGTGCTTTTGATGTGATGGTCGGCGGGAGTTCGGCGGAGGTTTTGAAGGGGGAGTTTGTGTTGGAGTGATGTTGTTTTGGCTACCCGTCTAACGTTGGACACTTTGATAATTAATAAGTTGCAAGACTGTTTCATAAAACTTTGACAAGTATTCGTGATGCCTGACACTTCAAAAGTGTCCGTCATCTTGTCCAACCTTAGACGGGTAGCCGTTGTTTTTGTAGTGGGTGTTAGGGGGCGCATATTATGTATGATTAAAAATCACTACCCTTTTAACACAAAGGTAGTAATTGATTAAAAGATAAATTTATTGTTTCACAATCTTCTTCGTAATCATCTGTCGATTTTTCTGTATTTGTAAAAAATAAACTCCTGTACTCAAATCCCTCAAATCTAAATCTGCAAACTCATAATTATCAGGCTGATGTAGCAGCAGTGCGCCATGTACTCCATACAAAGATACATCAAAATTACCCAAGCCCGACACCCGTATATTGTCTTTTGCAGGGTTAGGAAAGACCTCAAAAGCCTCCAATAAAGGCGTGAGGTTCATGCCTGTGAGGGTAGGATGGCAGCCCGGCTCTATGCAGCCGTGCTTATCGACTTTTATCATCCAGCCGAAGGACTTGGCAGGCTCGGGCGCATAGCGATTGAGGTGTCCACAGGCGATAATGCTACCACTCGGCAGCGACACTACGCCCGACAGATAATTGATAGAACCTTCCACCGGATGATAAAAAACCGTATCGGTTCTGCTCCAAAGACTATCTCCGTCGGCATTGACCTTAGCCAACCAACCACCCAAAGTAGCTGCCAAACCTGAATATATAGGAGGAAACTCTACATACTGCCCCGCAGCTACCCAACCGCCGTCAGGCGTAGATGTAAGGTCGATGAAGTTATTATAGCGATGCGTAGGCTCGCCAAAGCGGGTAGCCCAGATGACATTAAAATCAGAGTCTCTTTTGATGATTTCGCCTTGAAAGGCGTTTAGTTCTTGGCTGAGATTTGTAGTGTAATAACCTTCATTTACCCAATTTCCATCAGACGTAGGAAATAACTGTCCGAAAGTAGGCGCACTACCCTCTGAATAATGAATATCGTCTTCCCATTCCCAAAAAATATTACTCAAAGAATCTATTTTTATTGCTTTAGGCTGCACCCACATGTCCGCTATATCATCTACATCTAAACTGGTTATGCCTGTAACTCCTGTTAGTAAAAATTCATTCTCATTAATTTTATTTAGCCCATTTAGGGCATCCCAAAGGTTATTCTCCCCATAACCGATTTCCCATATTTTTTCGCCGTTTTTATCTGTTCGCATGATGAAGGCATCCCACATATAGTCATCTGCTTGTTGTTTGACGCCCATAGAGATGTAGCCTCGCTCAAATTCTACAATATGCCAGTGCCGCATATTTAGTACCGTGCTATCCGGGTATTCTTCGACAAATTCTAAATCACCATTGACATCTAATTTGATGAGTATTGGGTGGTTGGCAAAAAATAATTGACCTACTATCGCATATCCGCCGTCGGTCGTTTTTATCATCTCGTAGCCTTGCTCGAATACGTAAGTATCTCCTATTGTATCATAGTGAGTCTTATATTCTAATATATTGCCAAGCGTATCCATTTTGCAGAAAAATAAACCCCATTGTGGATAATCAGTATTTTTGACTTCGCCACAAACGACCAGTGTATCTTCTACTAAGAGCATATTGTGGAAGGTCGTACCTCTATCATTAATTTCATAGGCACGTATAAAACCTTCCTGTGCAGATAGCTGTATAGAGAGTAAAGTGATAAAAGCAATAATAAAGTAACGCATATATGAAGTAACTAAAAGCTACTACCCCAATGAGGGCAGTAGCTAGGATAAGAAATTTTACTGTATGATAAGTTTGCCGGATTCGATATTTCCGTCTATGGTATTCAACTGATAAAAGTAAATACCTATCGGTACATCTAAACTCAATTCCGACTATCTAAAGTCTTTAAGTAAGTGGGTAGGGAGACAAAACTAATCGTACAATTTTTGAACCACTAAGGACACAAAAAACACGAAGACCAAATTAACGCAGAGGTCACTAATCCCGATAGCTATCGGAATATAAAGCATTGATAATTAAATTTTTAGTTAAACTTAGTTTTCTTTCACGTTAGCTTAGTTTTCGTGTCCTTCGTGCGCTTAGTGGTTCAAATAATGTTCGCTTAGTATCGTCCACTTACTTACTTACTTCCTAATGCTTTATTATCTTCTTCGTAATCATCTGTCGATTTTTCTGTATTTGTAAAAAATAAACTCCTGTGCTCAAATCCCTCAAATCTAAATCTGCAAACTCATAATTATCAGGCTGATGTAGCAGCAGTGCGCCATGTACTCCATACAAAGATACATCAAAATTACCCAAGCCCGACACCCGTATATTATCTGCTGCCGGATTAGGAAAGACCTCAAAAGCCTCCAATAAAGGCGTGAGGTTCATGCCTGTGAGGGTAGGATGGCAGCCCGGCTCTATGCAGCCGTGCTTATCGACTTTTATCATCCAGCCGAAGGACTTGGCAGGCTCGGGCGCATAGCGATTGAGGTGTCCACAGGCGATAATGCTACCACTCGGCAGCGACACTACGCCCGACAGATAATTGATAGAACCTTCCACCGGATGATAAAAAACCGTATCGGTTCTGCTCCAAAGACTATCTCCGTCGGCATTGACCTTAGCCAACCAACCACCCAAAGTAGCTGCCAAACCTGAATATATAGGAGGAAACTCTACATACTGCCCCGCAGCTACCCAACCGCCGTCAGGCGTAGATGTAAGGTCGATGAAGTTATTATAGCGATGCGTAGGCTCGCCAAAGCGGGTAGCCCAGATGACATTAAAATCAGAGTCTCTTTTGATGATTTCGCCTTGAAAGGCGTTTAGTTCTTGGCTGAGATTTGTAGTGTAATAACCTTCATTTACCCAATTTCCATCAGACGTAGGAAATAACTGTCCGAAAGTAGGCGCACTACCCTCTGAATAATGAATATCGTCTTCCCATTCCCAAAAAATATTACTCAAAGAATCTATTTTTATTGCTTTAGGCTGCACCCACATGTCCGCTATATCATCTACATCTAAACTGGTTATGCCTGTAACTCCTGTTAGTAAAAATTCATTCTCATTAATTTTATTTAGCCCATTTAGGGCATCCCAAAGGTTATTCTCCCCATAACCGATTTCCCATATTTTTTCGCCGTTTTTATCTGTTCGCATGATGAAGGCATCCCACATATAGTCATCTGCTTGTTGTTTGACGCCCATAGAGATGTAGCCTCGCTCAAATTCTACGATATGCCAGTGTCGCATATTTAGTACCGTGCTATCCGGGTATTCTTCGACAAATTCTAAATCACCATTAACATCTAATTTAATGAGTATTGGGTGGTTGGCAAAAAATAATTGACCTACTATCGCATACCCGCCGTCAGTCGTTTTTATCATCTCGTAGCCTTGCTCGAATATATAGCTGTCACTATTATCATGGTGATAGTGAGTTTTATAATCCAACATGTTACCTAAAGTATCCATTTTACAAAAAAATGCCCCCCATTGCGTACGTTCCACATTTAATATTTCACCATAAACCACTAGTGTATCTTCTACCAATAGCATATTGTGGAAAGTCATGCCTGTATCATTAAAATCGTAGGCTTTGATAAACCCCTCTTGTGCGAATAAACTAATATGTAATATGACAAGAGAAACAGTTATTATATAACGCATAATAAATATAAAGAACTACTGCCCCGAATGAACGAGACAGTAGCTGAGATGAAAAATTTATTGAATGATAAACTTACCAGATTCGGAAGTACCTTTTGTGGTATTCAGTTGATAAAAATAGATACCAGTGGGGGCATCTAAATTAAGCTGATTCTGAATCATAGGATTGATGTTTGTTGTCTTTACAATTTTCCCTGTTACATCCATAACATGCAAGATAGCGGATTCCTGTACTGTATTATCCGGCGTCCATATCACGTTAAATACTCCGGAATTTGGATTTGGATAAATCATCAAATGATGAGTGGGGAGTGATGTCGTAGGTACAATCGTTTCACGCCTTTCAGGTAGTCTATAAGTCACCGGAAAGCGATGCCCATACATCGTGAGTATGTTACGAGCGATATTACCCACAAAACTTTCATCTTTTTCTGACAGCTTTTTTAGTTCCTTCAAGTCCTGTTTTTTGAGTTGGTAGGGTGATTTATTTTCCAGTACCCGCAACAATTCCGGCATATCTGCCAAGTCATCGTTTTGGCTTTTGTTAAGTCCTTGGCGATTCAGTGCTTTTTGCATCGCTGCCTGTGCTTTTGCCGTCTTACCTTCGGATTGGGATTTGAGGGCAAAGAATAAATCCATGCCCAGTACATCCAAGTTTTCTATCCATATATCCAAGGTGTCGGGGTCAAAGGTCAGGGTATCGTGCAGTACATGCAAGACGACCATAAAGGCATCTTTATCCATACGCTGTTTGTAATAAGCGGCTTCTCGTTCGCGCTGCATTGCCAAAGTAGTATTTCCGGCGTCAAGTGCGACTTGCATCTGTGTAAGTGCAGTCAATTCATTAGATTTGCTGTCGTAATAATCGCCTTTTATCCCTGCAAGCCCATCTGAATCTACACAAGGTGGTTCACAATAAGTGACAGAACATGAATTTTCAGGGGCTTCCTCTAACTCAATACCTGTGTAATTCAAAGGTACCTGCTCACTATCTCCCGCAAAATAATAATAGTCCACCGGAAGCCCATCATTACGAAAATCAGTGCCGGTGTGTGAAAAGCGATTGCCAGCAGCATCATAAATGATATTGCCATCGAATTCACTTTCTAGTCCTTGTGAGCGTCTAATCTGGTTGATACCTGTGTTCGTGTTTTCATCAATAACTACGGCAAAGTCATACTGATTGATATTGGCATTGGTATTACAAAGATAATGGAGACCTCTATCGGCAAAAAATGTGCTGACCGGTTGGGCATTATTGCCGTTGGAGATGTTGCCATAGCTGAGATTACTGTATTGATTACGACGAATAAGATTATTGAATGCGCCTATATTTTTACTGACTGTACCAACGGTCATCGTTGCATTTCCTGCTGTTCCGTTGAAATTATTTTCCTGAAAAGTGAAGCCGGATATACTATTTTCCAGTACTACTCCGACTTGTCCTACTATTACTTGGCCGTTTTGTTGTTCTATTATGATATCGGGTTTGGGTACATTGCCGAGCTGAAAATCATTGAAAAGCATAGTACCGTTGCTAACCGCACTATTGTGGACACCCACAAAGCAATCTATGAAATCAGCTTGCTTGACGGTGTAGGGGCGGCTTAGTGTTGTATTTCCTGTGTATATGCCACAACCCAAGCCTTCAAACGTAGAACGAAGATAGCTGTTACACGGATAATAGGGACTTGTACAAGACGGATATACTCTAAATCCGGAATTAGTTGCCAAAATACCGTAACCGTAATCCGTAGTTGCATTGGCACTCGGTAGTGATTGGCTATTGGTAAAAGAACTACCATTGATAGACACTCCGTTGACACCGCTCATCTTCAAAAAGGCATCAAAAGGAGTACGCTGCAATGCCACATTATCCGTAAATTGGTAATCATCGTCTGTGATAAAGGTACATCGGGAGATATAACCTACATAATTGCGGGGCTGACCGTATTGGTAGATGACTGAGTGGGGCCAATAGTTTTCATACGGCGCAAAATCAATAGCGACTTCGTTATTTTTGAAGGTCGTATTCGTACACTTGAGTTGCCCCCCGGCATCATCCTCAGTTGGTCCCCATAGTTGGATGCCTGTTTCGGCGTTTTCTATCACAGCACCCGACGTACATGATACGTAGCCCTGTGCAATTGCACCATTCATATAGTATTGTGAAGTATTGACATCCGGGTCTGTATCACCTAAGTTATTATTGCTTCCCCATACCTCTACTCCTTTCCATGGTGCGCCACAGCTATTAGTGAGTGTACCCGCCAAGTAAAGACGGGCATTGGGTCTGACAAGTACCCGGCTTCCGCCACAAAACCTGACCGTAACGCCTTGCTGAATCGTCAGCGTGGCACCGGATGCAATGGTCAAATCACCCGTGATGGTGATGTCTCCGTTGTTCGGTAGGTTAGCGGTTGACCACGTTTCATTCTGAAGTACGAGCCTGTCATCCCATTCGGTATTCAAGCCTGTACAGGCTTTATTGTTTTCCGACCATATATTAGCACGAAAAGTATTGAGGATGCAATACATACGTTCCATCTGATCGGGCGTAAAACGTGTATGACACTCATGTGCGTAGGACATATAATTGTCTGCGGGGTAGGGCTCTCCGCTATCGGGGCATCCATTACTTCCACATTGGTTGTAAAGAGGTTGGCTGCATTCTGCGGCATCGGGCTGGTAGTCTTTGTAACACGGTGCCGTATCGCATACCCTATCTCCTCTCTCACGACAAATCGGTTCATTTACATCATGACATCCCAATTCACAATCAGTAAGTCCCGACTCATGAAACGGTCCCCACGGATGATATAGTGATAAGTAATGCCCTATTTCATGGGTGAGTACATTTCTTATATTTCCGTCAGCAGCTTCGGTATTACCCAAATAATTATACCGAATAACTACTCCATCAAATTGCTCATCATCACTACTGATGAACGGCGGACGAGGAGCATATCCGGTAATGGCGCTAGTCAGTATATCATTCTGGTCGAAAAGCTGTCTGACTACCCAAATATTCAGATATTTTTCGGTCGGCCACCTACTCAGATTCTTCATGGCAATATCCGCCCAATAATCATATGGATAACCGTAAGGATTCGGTGTTTGTACACGCACAATACCATCTGTACAATTACCATCAGGATCGATTGCAGCTAAGGTGAATCTAATTAATGTATCATCTCCCCCTTCTTCTCCAGCAAATTGTTGATTCAGTTGGTCAATAGCTGCATGAACCTGTGCATCAAGTATATACTCAAGTCCGTTATCGTGCATAATGTGTACTACAACAGGGATTTCGTACTCACCTACTGGTAGATGACATGTGCCGGATGAGCCTGCTAATTGATCAAATTCATCTAATTTCGTTTGATATGTAGGGTTTTCTTGAATCGCAGACTGTATAATCGCATCGAATCCGCAAGACTCGGATTGTGCCCACGCCGAAAAAGCGTGTAGGAAAGTAAAACACATTAGAGTTAATTTAATGTAATGGGGGGGTAATGCGAGGGATGTTAATTTTCATAGTTAAAAACATTTTTGCGGTAGCGGTTTAGTGAACAGATAAAAATAAGTTAGTTCAAAATGCGAAATATTTTTTTGTTAGATGAATCATTTTTGACGCGAATACTAACCGTATTTAAGGAGAAAATGATGAAGTATAACGAAAAAAGATACAGTAGTTTGGATTAAGTTATTATTATCTGTTCACTTAGTGGGTATGTTTATCGGAAGATTTATGTGGATGTTCCCATGTGGTAAACTGCTACTTTGGATGAAAAAAAGTATCGCATTTTGCGATATGCTATTTTGTTGGAATAAATGTCGGAAAAAGATATGAAAATGACAAATAATTCTTTGTGTTTCTTTGCTTTGCCGGGCTTGCAACAGCTATTATTGGACGCGCCCCGTACAGGAGTTGAAAGGCTTTGAAAAAATCATGCTAAAATCCGGCGAAAGTCAAACCGTCAAATTTACACTGACCGATAAGGAACTTGGTTTTTATAATAACCAAGGCAAGTTTGTGGTCGAATCCGGCGCTTTTGATGTGATGGTCGGCGAGAGTTCGGCGGAGGTTTTGAAGGGGGAGTTTGTGTTGGAGTAGTAAACTACTCTCTCGGATATGATGCGCTGCTCTGTAAAGAAGTTTAGAATAAATTCTCAAAATACTTTTTTTGAGAATTTACTCTAAACTTCACCTTATTCAAGCAATACCTCTCGTTCATTCTCCCCATTTATATCTGTGATAACAAATTGACTTTCACTGTAATATTCATTCTTGTCTTCATCTACACTATTCGTTCTACGTTCAAAGATAATTTCATAATCAGCGGACACGCTTGGACTGAAATACCCCAAGCTCTCACAGCTTTTTTTAATCATTACGGTGCTGAAGGTTTCCATATCAGACTTAAATACACCTTCAGAGGCTGCCCATATCAAATATTTTCCATCAGGAGTCCAAGACATCCCTCTGCCATTTCCTTTAAATATATCAAATTCAGATTGGAATCTAATGACCTCGCCTGTTTCTAAGTTGTTGACATCAACTCCACCTGCGTAAGTACCTATGGCAAGATACTTTTCATTAGGAGACCATGCCCCTTTATAGAAGGGAGTAGCAAGTGTATCAAGTACTACCCCGTGATGACTAATAAGTAGAGTTTGATTATCAAATGTCCAACACACAAATGCTGTATTATCAGAATTCCATTCGGGGTGTGTATACAGGGTTGTATTATCGGTAAGGAGAGTGAGACTATCTCCATTACTCTTCATTTTCCATACCTGATTATCTGTGCGGTTAAATAGCAACCAATCGGATTTCCCCCATTTGGGACGATAATGAACTCCCTCAATTAGCAGGCTATGCTCTTTAATGGAAAGATTAAATTTCCAAAGTTCTTCCGAAACATAATTGTTATTAGCATCTCGATTAATGCGACGATATATCATTTCATTTGAATTGTTAGGGTTAAAATATGGGGCTAAATTTGTTTCCATTGGTAAGGCGTATTCCCATCCTGTCGCACTTGGAGACGAGGGCAAATCATGACATATTTTGCATAGTTTATCTTTTCGACAACTTGAAAACAAACATACAAGGATAAAGACGACTATATTTATTTTTTTCATACTTCTTTTAAAGGGGCGTAGTAGATTGTATTTGATAACAACCTACTACGCAAATGAACTTTTAATTAATATTTAACGAATTTTTCTATAGCTGTATTTTGCTCTGTTGACAATTGTAACATATAAACCGCGGGAGGAAGATTTTTGATGTTTATGTCCAAAGTATGCTCGCCTGCCGGAAGTTGATTATGTTGAACATCCGATATTTGTCTTCCAAGATTGTCCAATACAGATATTTTTATGTCGTCACTTTTCATCAGAGAATATTGAATTGTTAAGGTTTCTGATGTAGGATTAGGGTAAAGTGCTAAATTAGATATTGGATTGTAGGCATCAGTTGTGTTTGTTGTATTGCAAGTCAATAAAGAGTAAGACAGTCGTCCCATACTGTTTGGCAAATATGGAATCCATTTACTAATCGATTGACCAATTATATTGGTCTTTACATGATAGAAATAGCCTTCCATGACCGCTTGGTTATTATCGTAGCTCACAATTTCAACTTGCGAGTATGGGGGAATTGCGGAGGTGTTGGCTAATAGATTAGATGCACTATTTAATTTCCATATATCCGCATCTGTAATAGTCTGTCCATTAGAATTATGTGGTATAGTTGCTGTTATTTTATACACGTCCATGAAATATTGACCAGCAGCTACACCATTTAGATTACCAAGTAAGTTACGAAGTTCGTTTGTACCGACTAAAGTGGCATTTTGAGCATCTATTTCTGCGTTATAGTGTTGAAGATCACAGTTGTTCAATAACCCTAATGCAGCACCTGCATCTATCAGACCATGCCCGGTATAGTCGTCATGACCTACTGCATTTAGATCATCCGGTGTGATTAGTCTATCATTCGCCGTCAAAGCGATTACATTTTCTACGTCTTCCGGTGCAAGCCAGTTAAGTGTAGAAGCTGGATCATTATGCTGACTCATCATTAATCCTATGACTCCACTTGTATGAGGAGCAGCAGATGATGTACACGAAAAATCACCATAAGCATCAAGTGTGGACATATCCTCGAATGCTGTAGTTCTGACAATATCAAGATGTCCTGGTGCAACAACATCTACTTTACTACTGAAATTTGAAGGACAATTATCAGGCTCCACTCCATCCTGCATATACTCCCCGTCAATTCCCGTTGCTGACACACATACGACCCAGTCTTCGTTGCAATTTCCGGGTACTTGTTCCATTTCTTCCGCATCGTTGCCGGAAGAAGCTACGAATACTACATTATTTTCAAAAGCAACTTTTACGGCACTACACATTAAATTTTCTAAATCGTTGAAAGGTCCGCCCGGTTTTCGACCATAGCTATTATTCAAAAGGTGTACTCCATAACCATAAGACGGGGTGTATATAGATGCCTCCATTATGGCATCAGCAGCATAATCAAATTGAAATACGCCAGACGAGGTAATCCCAAAGGTAAATAGTTGTGCGCCATCAATATTTGCTGTTCCATCACCACCTGTAATTCCAGCAATTCCAATGGAATTATTTCTAACGGCACCAATTATTCCTGCTACTTTAGTCGCATGATTTGTGTAACCTGAAGTAGCATCAGAAGGGGCTTCACCCAATCCTCCATTGTTTCCAAAAAACCACCCTCCTGCAAATGCAGAACCTCCGAAGGTATTGGTTCCGTCTCTACTAAAGTCATCATGTTGCCAAAAAGCACCTCCTTCCACAATACCTATTTTAACATGATTTGCCCCGGTAGTGTGCGTCCATGCTGTCTCCACATTTATATTTGCATTAGGATAGTCAGTTGTAGTATGTAACGAAGCTTGATTCAGTGCATATTCCGAGTCGTTGGGAACGCTATTTAAGCTTTGCTCTTTTGCTTCAGTGACTTCGTTTTTACTATTACTTTCTTCTTCTTTACCGTCTTCAACAAGTACATAATTCGGATGAGCATAATGTACTACATCAGTAATATTTTCAAATTCTTGTGATGCTTGCAGTACGTCTGGCATGACGCTACCTTGTGCCTGAAGTAGAATAGTACTTTCAGGAATAACGACTACGAATGATGTCCACAAGTCAGGTATTGCCACGAGATGCCCAAGTCTGCTTTCAGAAGTAGTATGTGTAGATTTTAGGCGTTTGAATACTTTCATCAGGTGCGCCTGATTCATATCAAAACTCAAGTGTGTATTTAACTCATTAATAGCAGCAGCAGTCAAAAATGTAGGCGCACGCCCATGTATGATGTCTGTATTATCTACTGCTGTTGTGTTCACTGCATCCCTATGAAATCTCACAATCACCATCCTATCCATATACAGCGGATTGCCCTCATTATCCGTAATGACATCAGTAGGTCGGGTAAAGGTATTATAGTTGGTCGTAGTAATCGTCATACCATCATCAAGCGTGGAAACGCCCGTAATTAAGACGTTACCGCCTAGTGATGATACACCGTTTGTCAGAATATTATTACCAATACTTATAGTACCTGTGGTACGTGTGTCTTGCCATACTAAGTTGCCGGAGCTGTCATACTGTCGGACAAACATCTCTGTCGTACCATCTTTCTCTGCGCCTCCTGTTACGAGTACACCGTCGTCAGTGGTACGAATATCTTTGATAGTTGTGCGACTTTGTGCGTTATTTTCTACCTGTACGGTGACTTGTGTACCAAATTCATCATATTCGATAATCAAGGCACTCTCTGCACCATTGGCATCTTGGGTATATCCTCCTACAAAGACACTGCCGTCCTCATCTACATCAATGGCAGTTGCACCATCTTCAAAGCCTTCGCCGTCATAGTCCTCTACCCACTCGATATTGAGTTCAGGCGAGAGCTTGATGGTGCGAATGTCATGGTCTGTACCGCCTGTAATGGTATTCCCAACGATGTAAAAATTACCGTATAGGTCAATATCAAAATCGGTGGGTTCGTGTATGCCGGAGGTTTGTGTCACACGAACAGCATCGGTTTCTACACCTGTTGCAGCATCGTACTTTACGGTGGCAGATTCCCAATTGAGCGTATTATCGGCACTGACACCGATCACTATAATGTTGCCTGACATATCTATCTGCAAAGCTACGGGTGCATCGTATAGACCGTTATAATCATAATGACTGAGCCATTGTTGATTGCCATTGCTATCGTATTTGATAGTACAATAATCTACGAGTGCTGTACCATTTTCGCTACCGCCGCTGACATAGACATTGCCCGTAGCATCCACTGCAATGGCTACGGGTACATCGTGTCTGCCTGATGCGCCATTGTGCGTAGCCGTCCAGAGTAGTGTACCGTCGTTGGCAGCGTATTTTAATACGATGTAATCAAAAAAACCGTTGGCAGCCGTCACTGCACCTGCTACATAGACATTACCTGCGGCATCCGTAGCAATCGCTGCGCCGTAGTCTTTGTCATTGGCAGGATGGTTGTACTCTCGCTCCCAAATCAATGTACCGTCAGCACCTATTTTAGTGGTGTAAACGTTGGTGAGTTGTCCGGTAGTAATGGTATTACTCGTTGTGAGAATATCGCCGTTGGCATCCAAAACGGAGGCTTGCCAGTCGATTTCCTCGTCGGGCGTTCCGGTGTTTTGTACCCATTCGCGATTGACGATGGTTTGTGCGGAAAATGTTGTGGAAAGGAGTATTGAACAAAAAATTAAAATTAATTTAATTTGTTGGGGGGGGGGTAAAGGTGAGATTTGTAAATTTGTTTCTCATTGTTAAAACATTTTGAAGGTGAATAAATTTGACCAGACTTTTCCAGTCGTGTTTTCTGTTACATCAAATATCGTAAAAATATATGA
>Ga0209185_1000755_pt1 | contig 33674 bp, 25 predicted proteins | sample SidtaG_2_FD_187425 | JGI IMG/M metagenome (GOLD analysis project Ga0209185, IMG submission 187425) | Marine algal microbial communities from Sidmouth, United Kingdom - Sidmouth_Asex2 metaG (SPAdes) (version 2) | ecosystem: Host-associated > Algae > Red algae > Unclassified | place: Sidmouth... | reverse complement strand
ACCATTCCGAACAGAGAAGTTAAGCTGCCCAGCGCCGATGGTACTTGGACATTGATCCCGGGAGAGTAGGTCGCCGCCAATTTTATGAAAGCCTCGCTTGCAGCCGCAAGTGGGGCTTTCTCCGTTTAAGCGCAATCGTAACATTCCGGCTTTTGGCATAGCACCTGGATCTGACCATCATCCCCAGCTATGCTTAACCTTACTTACCGTTCGTTAATGCTACTGGTTCTTAGCTTCGTTAGTACAATTTCGCAAATTGAAGCTATGTCCACTCCTTCTCCTATTTACTACCCTGCTAACCTCTTGTAACCTAAGAGGCCCGGCCCCCCAGCTTTACAATACAACGCCCTTCCCGTCTTTACGGGAATTACCGCCGGGAAATTCTTTGGAAAACATCGAATGGATACTGGCCCACGAAGGAGCTGACAGCAAAGCACTCTTCTGGGCGCAGAACGGGCACGTGCACGACGGTTTGGTGAATACCTACGCCGATGCGATCGGACAACAACTCCGGAAAAAATTCGGCGACCGCTACTTTGCCATCGGGACGGGGGCCTTCTACGCCTACCGCCACGACGATAACCGGACGGGCGACTGGCGGATGCAGCGCCACGAGGTGACCGACATCGACCCGACGACGCTGAACCACTGCCTCGACCAAATAGCCGAGCCTAACGTCTTCATCGACTTCCGCGCGGCGCGCCGGGGTCCGGCGCTGGCGGAGTACCTGCGGCAAAACCACAAGATGATGGCGGGGGCGGGTTCGCGAGCCCGGAAAGAGAAAACGGAATATCAGCGGGTAGGTACGCTGTTCGATGGGCTGATCTGCCTGCGCGAATCCTCCCCAGTGAATTTCCTCGAAAAATAGGGAACCCGTCGTAGCTCTTTGTGCGATCGCGAATCCCGTGGCGCGCTTCTATTCCAATACCTCGGCCAGGTAAGCCGCCGTATACCCGCTACCGTCCGCCACCAAGCCTTCCGGCGTTCCCTGAAAAACAATATGCCCGCCGTCACGCCCACCCTCAGGGCCAAGGTCGATCAGCCAGTCGGCCGACTTGATCACGTCCATATTATGCTCAACGACGAGGACAGTATGGCCGCGCTCCACCAGCGCATTAAGCGCGGTCAGCAGGATGGCAACATCATGAAAGTGAAGTCCGGTCGTCGGCTCATCAAAGATGAAAAGAAGGTGTTCCCCCTTCTTCTCTTTGGTCAGGAAACTGGCCAGTTTCACCCGTTGCGCTTCCCCACCGGAGAGCGTGGAAGATGACTGTCCCAGAGTGATGTAGCCCAAACCGACGCTGAGCAGCGGCTGCAGCTTTTTTACCAGTCTGCTTTCCTCCGCAAAAAAATCAACGGATTCCTCCACCGTCATATCAAGGATCTCAGTAATGTTCTTCCCGTTATAGGTCACGTCGCGGACCTCCCGCTTGAAGCGGGCACCGTTACATTCCTCACAAACGAGGCGGACATCGGCCAGGAACTGCATCTCTACGGTCTGTTCGCCTTCCCCTTTGCAGGTGTCACAGCGCCCGCCGTCCACGTTGAAACTGAAAAAACCGGGTTTATAATCGCGGATCTTTGACAGTTGCTGACTCGCCATCAGGTTTCGGATGTCGTCGTAAGCACCAACGTAGGTCACCGGATTAGAGCGGCTCGACTTTCCGATCGGGCTCTGATTCACCATCTCCACGGCGGTCAGTTGTTTCACGTCGCCGGTAAGGCCGGAAAAACTACCGGGAGCCTGACTGCTTCCTTCACCGAGTTCGCGCCGCAGGGCGGGGTAAAGAATACCCTTGATCAGACTCGTCTTGCCACTGCCCGATACACCGGAAACCACCGTCAGGGCGTTGAGCGGAATTTTTGCGTCCACCTTCTTCAGGTTGTGCATCTGAGCGCCGGTGATGTTGAGCCAATTGGTGAGGCGGCGGCGCTGACCGGGAACGGGGATGGCCATGGAGCCGTCCATGTACTTGGTCGTCAGGCTATCGGGAGCTGCCTTGTGGATGTCAGCGTACGGGCCGGCAAATACAATCTCTCCGCCGTGAACGCCGGCGGCGGGGCCGACGTCGATCAGGTAGTCGGCGTTCTCGATCACGCCTTCCTCGTGCTCGACCACCAGTACGGTGTTGCCCAGGTCGCGCAGCCGCTTCAGCACGGCCACCAGCCGCTCGGTATCGCGTGGGTGCAGACCTACGCTCGGCTCGTCGAGGATGTACATCGAGGCCGTCAGGTTGCTGCCCAGGGTTCGGGTCAGGTTGATGCGCTGGCTTTCACCTCCGCTCAGGGTGTTGCTGAGGCGGTTAATTGTCAGGTAGCTCAGACCCAGGTCCATCATGCTCTGCAGTCTGTTACTGATTTCCAGTAACAAACGCTTGGCAATGGTGGCGTCGTGGTCGTTCAGTTCCAGTTCCGCGAAGTGCCGTTGCAGCAGGTCGACGGGCAGGTCGAGCAGATCGGTGATGGCGAAGCCGCCCACCTTCACATACTCCGCTTCGCGGCGCAAGCGACCGCCTCGGCAGGTATTACAGATCGTGCGGCCCCGGTAGCGGGCCAGCATAATACGATTCTGGATTTTATAAAGTTTCTTACTTAGGTCATCGAAGAAGGCAGTGATGCCACCGGCGTGCTTACTGCCGTCCCACAGCAGACGCTTTTGCTCGCGGGTGAGATCGGCGTAGGGAGTGTGTACTGGGAAGTCGAAACGGCTGGCTTTACGGATGAAATCCTGCTGCCACTTCCCGAAAGTACTGCCGCTCCAGGCCGCTACCGCACCCTCGTAAACCGACTTGCTGGGATCGGGGATCACCTTACCTTCATCAATGCCCATCGTGCGGCCGAAGCCCTCGCAGGTGGGGCATGCACCGGAAGGGTTGTTGTAGTTGAACAACTGAGGCGTTGGCTCCTGGAACAGAATACCGTCCAGTTCGAAGCGGTTATTCCAGGCCGTCCAGTTGTCGGCGTCGAGGTAAACGATCACCTCACCGCCGCCTTCACTAATGCTGGTGCCGACGGAATCGGCAATGCGTTTGTCGTTCTCCGCGTCGTCCGCTTTAACCACAAAACGGTCGATCAGGACCATCATCTCTTCTTCGTCCGTAAGTTCGGACAGGGTCTTGGCCAGATAGGGCGGGTCGGTTTCCAGCACGTCGTCGATCTGCTGTACTTCGTCTTCAGCCAGCAGGCGGGTGTAGCCTTTTTGTTGCAGCAGTTCGAGTTCCCGGCGCAGGGTACGGTCGTCGTAATTGCGGGGTAGGGGGGCGTAGAGGTGCACGCGACTTCCTTCGGGCAAGGCGGTGATGTGGTTCACTACGTCGGTTACCGAGTGGCGCTTCACCTGCTCGCCACTTAGGGGGCTGAAGGTGCGGCCGGCGCGGGCGTAGAGCAGACGCAGAAAGTCGTAGATCTCCGTCAGGGTTCCCACCGTGGAGCGGGCGTTGGCGGTGGTTGTTTTTTGCTCGATGGCGATGGCCGGGCAGATCCCCCGGATGTAGTCGACTTCCGGCTTCTTCATCCGCATCAGAAACTGGCGCGCGTAGCTGCTGAGACTTTCTACGTACCGGCGCTGTCCCTCGGCGAAAAGCGTATCCATCGTTATGCTCGACTTGCCGCTGCCGCTCACCCCGGTCACAACCACAAGCTGATTTTTGGGAATCACCAGGTCCACGTTCTTAAGGTTATTGGCGCGGGCACCCTTGATAAAGATCGAGGTGCGTAGGTCGGTATTCGATAGTTCGTTATTCTTGGACAAGCTGATGTTGATTGAAAATCTGGGCGGGGTACCTGTCTGACTGCTCGACTTGAAGACTGCCTGACTTATAAGGCGCGGCCGCAGGAATGCAAGGGTAGAAGGAGGGAGCAGGGCCGGGGGTTCAGCCACGGGGCGCATATTCCTTCGGACCGCAAAAATAGTTGGAAAATATCACTTTTGACGAGAATAAGTTGATAATGTATGACCTACGCCCGGCACGGCGGCTGGACGGATAGTAATTTGCCCCTGCTGACGGATAAAGGTTTCGGAATACGCGTGTAAATTTTTTTCATTTTACCTGAACAGCGATAGGGAATGGCACCTTTACCATCGCGCACCATCCGGATGCGTGACTAAAGGGAATACGCAGCATTTTACGAAGAGTATGTTTCCGCTGATCCGACCGTAACCCGTTTTGCAATAGCCGGGGTATCGTCCACGTTTTATCAGGAACCGCCGGCAAAAGATCAAATGTGGCGATTAAACTACTTACTATGAGATGTCTATACTTATCCCTCTTGTGCTTGCTCTCGCTGCCAACATTTGCCCAGCAAGGCGCCATTGCGATGATCGAATCCGGCACGGCTAAGGGAATATCTTTCGAGGAAAAGCCCTTCGAGGAATTACTCACCCAGGCCAGGAAGGAGAATAAAATCATATTCATCGATGCTTACACCACCTGGTGTGGCCCGTGCAAGCTGATGGCCAAAAATATTTTTCCCCTGCCGGAAGTCGGCGCGGTATACAACGAGCGGTTCATCAACGCTAAGATTGATATGGAAAAGGGCGAAGGGCCATCGCTTTCGGATCGGTACGGCGTAATGGCTTACCCCAGTTATCTTTTCGTAGACGGTAGCGGCGACATCGTACACAAGGGCCTCGGCTCCATGCCCGCGGACAAATTCCTGGAACTGGCCGATGCCGCCTCGGGAAACAACAGTCTCGGCTCCCTCGGAAAACGCTACGATGGAGGCGAACGCGACGCCGAATTTCTACTGAACTACTACGAAGTACTCACCGAACTATACGAGAAGGACAAGGCTGCCATGGTATCCGGGGTGTACCTCGGCATGCTCGACGATTGGTCCGGTGAAGAAACGCTGAAAATGCTCATCGCCAACCCCGGCCCCCTTGGCGGTAAGCGCATGACTTACCTGATCGATAACGCTGATAATGCGATCGTCATCGGAGGTAGCAGTTTCGTCAGCAATATGGAGAAAGCACTCGTGGGGCAGTACATGAGTGATAACAAAGCAAAAGAACTGCCTACGTTAGAAGAAGTTGGCGTCTTTTACAAAGAGAATGCTTCCGGTATGTACAGGCTCCTCATCGATCACTACCCGCTTTTCCTGGCCGAGCAAAACCGGGACCGGGACGGCTACCTGGCCGGATTGCTGGGCTACTTCTCCAAGCATGAAAGCAATGATCCCTACGAACTGAACGGCAACGCCTGGACGGTCTTCGAGTCGTCCGACAATCAGGATGACCTGAGAACTGCTCTCGGTTGGGCCAAAAAATCGGTTGGTATTGAAGCCTCCTATCCGAATATGGATACCCTTGCCTGGCTTTACCACAAAACCGGAAACAAGAAGATGGCCCGGGAAATTGCACGGCAAGCCATCCAAATGGCCAAGGACACCGGCCAGAACTACGCGGACACAAAGAAGATCCTGGAGGAGAAATAAGGGTACATCATTTCCTTACCGTATAACACGCCTGGCGCTCAGGTGGTCGCCATTCGTAATTGTTTTCCTACATTGCTAAACAAATGTTGATCACCACCTCACCTTTGGAGGGGCGCGGTAGGATATTATCGTGTTTGTCTAAAATGGTAGATGTTTGCCCCTAACGGCTGGCACTATTTTTATATTCCTGCGCTTAATTGCCGCCTGCCGTCATTCTCCGGGACCTACCAGAACAAAATCTTCCGCGAAGATTTTGTAACTTAAAAATCACCTCTCAATGTTCCTGCGCCCGCTATTTCTCTGTCTGAGCTTTTCCCTTACGCTACCGCTCCTTGCGCAGACCGAAGTCCCCGGTTACGGTATTACCTGTTCCATGCAGGATACTACCATCAATGCCTACTTGTCGGCACCGGTAAATTTTCTCAACGGAAGTTCTGAACTTAAAACCCAATTCGACCTGGTCTTCAGCGATAATGTACCGGCCGAGGCGGAAGAGGCGATGCGGTTCGCCGCCAATGTGTGGGGAAGCTACCTCGATAGCGACGTATCCGTACGCGTAAATATAGAATGGGAAGACCGCAATGATAACCGTCTGTTGGCCAGTGCCGGCCCCGCAACTTTATTTCGTGATTTTGCCGGCGGCAACCCCAACACCTGGTACCCGGTAGCCCTGGCCGAGGCCATCGCCGGGCGAGATCTGAATGACCCCACCGACGCCGACATCAACATGAACGCCAACAGTTCTGCTAACTGGTATTTTGGCACCGATGGCAATACGCCACGCAACCAGATCGATCTGGCTTCCGTGATGCTCCATGAACTGGGCCACGGCCTGGGCTTTCTTTCCAGCGTTGATACCATCAACGAAAATCAACTGGCCATCGGCTTTGGTGAGCGCTTCATCATTTATGACCTCTTCCTGGATGCGGAAGGCGGCGTTCCACTGACCGACAACGGCGTCTTCGCCAACCCCTCACGGGAACTGTTGATGGCCGTGACAAGTAATGACCTTACTTTTGGCGGTCCACTGGCCGCGCGGCAGAACGACGATGTGGCGGTGCCCGTCTTCTCGCCGGGTTCCTTCGATGATGGCAGCAGTGTAAGCCACCTCAACGAAGCCAGCTATCGCGCCGGTACCGAGAATGCACTGATGACACCCTTCCTCTCCGCCGGAGAGGCCGTACATGACCCCGGCCCGGTCACCCTCGGGGTTTTAGCTGATACGGGTTGGCCGCTGGTGTTCGTGCTTACCTCAACCCGTTCGGTCAACCGGCAACGACTGAGCGTTTTCCCCAACCCCGTAGCCGGCTTACTTACCGTCAACCTTCCGGTTTCGGGCTCCAAAAAAACACTGATTATGCACACGGTCGACGGCCGTGAAGTGCTGCGGCGTAGCGGCGGCCCCGGTCAGGAACGGATGGATGTCGACGTCAGTCAATTGCCGGGCGGGCTTTATCATCTTTCGGTGCGGGACGGAGAAACTGTTTTCGGGAGCAGGGTGGTGGTGCCGCGTCCCTGAATACTTACAGATCATAAGCCAGGCTCAGAGCCGGAACAAGATCAAAAAAAGAAGGGCCGCAGATGATCATCCGCGGCCCTTCCGGCATTTACGGCGGTCCTTACCTTAGGCTACTAAGGTGGGTAACCCTATAGTACTTAAAGTACCGGTCGGATAACTACGGGATTAACGCGCAAACGTGACCGCCCGCTTCTCTCGGATCACCATCACTTTGATCTGACCGGGGTACTGCATGGATTCCTGAATCTCCTGGCTGATTTTGAAGCTCAATTCGTCGGCGTGCTGATCGGAGACCTTGTCTGCCTCAACGATGATGCGAAGTTCGCGACCCGCCTGCATGGCGAAGGCCGATTCAACGCCGGGGTTCTTTTTGGCAATGTCTTCCAACTCCTTGATGCGGTTGATGAAACCGTCGAGCACTTCGCGGCGGGCACCCGGCCGGGCACCACTGATGGCATCACAGGCCTGCACGATCGGCGAGATGATGTTGTTCATCTCGATCTCATCGTGGTGAGCACCTATCGCATTGACGACGATGGGATGCTCTTTGAGTTTCTCGGCGAGTTGCATACCGTAAAGCGCATGGCTCAGCTCGCTGTCTTCTTCGGCCACTTTACCGATGTCGTGCAGCAGACCGGCACGCTTGGCCATTTTTACCTGCTTCTTGTTCAGCCCCATCTCGGCGGCCATGGAGGCACAGAGATGAGCGGTTTCGATGGAGTGCTTGAGCATATTCTGGCCGTAGCTAGAGCGAAAACGCATCCGGCCGACGTAGCGGATCAGTTCGTTCGGCATGCCGTGAATGTCGAGTTCGACGACGGTTTTCTTACCGATCTCCATGATCTTGTTCGTCAGTTCTTTCTTTACTTTATTGACCACTTCTTCTACGCGGGCGGGGTGGATGCGGCCGTCGGTAACCAGACGCTTCAGGCTCAGGCGGGCAATCTCGCGGCGGATGGGGTCGAAACTGGAGATGACGATGGTTTCCGGGGTGTCATCTACTACCAGTTCGGCACCGGTAGCGGCTTCGATGGCGCGGATGTTGCGGCCTTCCCGGCCAATAATCTGCCCCTTGACCTTATCATCGTCGAGGGCGAAGACGGAGACGGTGTTCTCGATCGTCATCTCGGCGCACATTCGCTGGATGGTATTGATTACTACCTTGCGGGCGTCCTTCGCGGCATCGGTCTTGGCTTCTTCCAACAGTTCACGCTTCAGGTTGAGGGCTTCGTTGGCCGTCTTGTTGCGCACGTCTTCAAGCAGGCGCTCCTTGGCGTCGGCCTGGCTGAGGCCGGCGATCTGTTCCAGTTCCCTGGTGAAACGGTCGTGCTGAGTATCCAGTTCTTTTTGCTTCTCTTTGGCCAGGGCGAGTTCCTGGTCGAGAATTTTGGTACGCTCGTTAAGTTTCTGCTCTTCCTGCACCAGGGCCTTATGCTCCTTGGCGATCTCGGCGCGCTCAGCGTTAAAACCGGCGCGTTCTTCCTTCATACCGGCGGCTTCCTCGCGGAGCGCTTCACGCTTCTCCTTCAGCTCCACCAGTTCGTCGGCCTTCTCCTGTTTGAATTCCTCCTTGAAGCGCTGGAATTTTTCCCGGCTTTCCTTAATCTTCTCTTTCTTGAAGATCTCCTGTTTTTCCTTAAACTGAGCAAAGGTCTTTTCGGCCTTCAGCTGGGCTTCGGTGATCGTTTTTTCCGCTGTGAGCTTAGCTTCTGAAACGACCTTTTCGGCTTCCAGTTTATAGCTCTTGTCCTGTATCGCGTTACCTTCCTGCAGCTTCTTGCGCTGGCCGGAGCCGACGAAGAACATGACGATGGCACCGATCACGATGCCCACAACGCCTAAAATGTATTCCATTATTTTGATGATTGTATTGAGTAAATAAAAACAACTCTACAATCAACGGCTAAACTCCCGTTCTAGCGGCAAAATAACGGATCGCCGGGCAAGAATCGAGAATCGAGAATATCTAGAGCATCCCGTCCACCAGCGTATTGAGCGCTTTCAGGCGTCCAGCCAGTTCCCCCTCCAGGCTGGTATCAGCCAGATTACGGGCGCTGCGCAGTTCGTCGGCGTAAGTAAGCAACGTCATCACCAGGCAATCCTGCTTGTCGCGGTCGGAATACTTGACCTGGAAACCATTGAAGCGTTCGTTGATTTCCTTGACGAGTACCCGCAGACCACTCTCCTCACTGGCGGCAATGCGCAGAGGGTAAGGCCGGCCGGCAATGACCAGGATGATGGGGTTGCTATCCTGTGTGGACGTTGGCATATTACTAATTCCGTTGCAGCCATTCCAGGCACCGCTCCACCTCTTTCAGGCAGAATTCGATGGTTTCCCGTTGCTGCCTGTTTACGGCCGCGGCGTCTCCTTTTCGGGGAGCATCCGTAAGTGCGGCGTTGGGTTCGGCGGTAACGTCGGGGTGGTTGCGTTCTAGTTTATCCTTGAGCGAGTTCACGATGCCGGTCTGGCGATCGAGGGCTTGCTTTAGTTGTTGATTTTCGGCTACCACGCGTTCATGATCCGCCCGTTGGCGGTCCGCGGCGGCGTTAAGTTGCCGGAGTTTTATTTCAAGACCGTCTAGAAGTGCTAGAGGTTCCATGTCGTTTATGGGTTGTCAGTTGTTAGTTGACGGTTATCAGTAGTCGGGTGTCAATGGTCAATCAACGGTTATCCGATTGGATGCAAGATACTACCCAGGTGGGAATAACCGATAAGAGACTACCGACAAATGGACTTTAACGGCGTACCTCCGCCCCAAGTTGTTGGGTGAGGCTGCCTTCAATCGATTTCATCGCCTTATCCACTTGTTTATCGTTCAGTGTATGCTCGTGGCTTTCGAGCTGAAAACTGACGGCGTAACTTTTCTTGCCGGCGCCGAGTTGTTCTTCGTTCTCGTAAACGTCGAACAGGTTAACGTCGGTGAGTAGTTTCTTTTCGGCCTTGCGGGCGAGGCGTTCCACGTCGGCAAAGGTGACGCGCCGGTCCACAATGAGTGCCAGGTCGCGGCGCAGGCTTGGGTACTTGCTGGGGGAGACGATCTGTACGGGCTTTTTGGGCAGCACTTTCAGTACGTTGTCCCAGTTGATGTCAGCGTAATAAACGTCGGTCTTTATTTGGCGCGAACGCAGGTGCAGAGGAAGAACCTGGCCAAAATCGGCTAAAACCAGCGGACCTCTATGGTACTGCAAACCGTAGCTGAAATCTTCCGACGGGGCTTCAGCGGTGCGATATCCTTTGATGCCCAGGCGCTGAAAGACCAGTTCTACCGCTGCTTTGACGGAGTAGAAACCGGCTTCGTTCTTACCCTTCGGCGTCGGGTGCCAGGTTTCGGACTGTCGCTGGCCGGTGAGCGTCAGGGTAAGGTGATTGACTTCCGTGTACGGAGACTTGGCGTCCTGGTCGAGGTGATAGGACCGGCCGAATTCAAACAGGCGCAGGTTGTTCTGCCGGCGGTTGAGGTTGTGGGCTACGGTGCCCAGGGCACTCTGAAGCATGCCGGGGCGCATCACGTCAAGATGAACGTTGGAGGTGTTGTTGACGTACACCAGCCCGTCGAGCTGTTTCCCTTCTTCGACCTTGCCGTAGAAGCGGCTTTCGTCGAGGCTGAGGGCCATCGTTTCGTAGTATCCGTTGGCCGCCAGCAGGTCACCGGTCAGTTCACGGAGGTAGCTGGGGTCAGGGTGGGGAGAAACGGTCAGTGCGGTGGTGATCATGGTGGGGATCGGCACGTTGTCGAAGCCGTAGATCCGCAGAATTTCTTCGATGACGTCGATCTCGCGCATCACCTCGGATTTGTTGGTCGGCACGGCAACGGTAAAACCCTCCTCGTCAGAAGAGACGATCTCCATTCCCATGCTTTCAAGGATTCCTTGCACCTGCGGCCGCGCCAAATCCGCCCCGATCACGTCAACGACCCGCTGATCGCGGACCCGTACTTCTAACGGCTGGATAGGGGAAGGGTAGAGGTCTAGCAACTTGCTGGTGACTTTGCCGCCGGCCAGCTCTTCTAGCAGCAGTGCCGCACGTTTGAGTGCATAGACGGTCACGTTGGGGTCGCTGCCTTTCTCGAATACCCGCGCCGCGTCGGTCCGCAGCGTGTGCCGCATACTACTGCGGCGGGTGGTGCCGGCCTCGAAATGAGCGGCCTCCAGAAATATTTTCGTCGTGCCATCGGTGACGCCACTGTCGATGCCGCCGAAAACCCCGGCGATGCACATGGGCCGGTGATTTCCGTCACAGATCACCAGATCGTCGTCGCTTAGCTTTCGTTCTACCTCATCGAGGCTGAGGAAACTGGTGTCCTGCGGTAGTTTTTCCACAATAATTTCATTGCCGCCGATTTTATCCAGGTCGAAGGCATGGAGGGGCTGACCGAGCTCGTGCAACACGAAGTTGGTGACGTCGACCACATTATTAATGGGGCGAACACCGATGGCCTGCAGTCTGATGCGTAACCACTCGGGGCTGGGGGCGACGGTGAGGTTATCGATCGTCAGGCCGGCGTAGCGCGGAGCCTGCGTCGGATCCCGCACGGTGACTTTTAGCGGTTGACCGGTTCCGGCTTTAAAGGCGGAAACGTCCGGTTTTTTTACTGCGGCCTCGGCTCCGTGATTGACGTTAAGAGCTGCGGCCAAATCAAAAGCGACGCCGAGATGGTTCGTTGCGTCGGACCGGTTGGGCGTAAGACCGATGTCATAGACGTGGTCTTCTTCAAGCTCGAAAACCTCGGCGGCGGGGGTGCCGGGGGCGTATGCCTTTTCTAATACGATGATGCCGTCGTGACTTTCGCCCAGACCGAGCTCATCTTCGGCGCAAAGCATACCCATGGAGACTTCACCCCGGATCTTGCCCTTCTTGATCTTAAACGGCTCGCCGCTGGTGGGGTGCAGCATGGTACCAACGGTAGCGACCACTACGTACTGACCGGCCGCTACATTGGGCGCTCCGCATACGATGGAGACGGGCTCGCCCGCGCCGGTATCGACCCGGGTGAGGCTCAGGCGGTCGGCACCGGGATGCTTACCGCATTCCAGTACGTGACCCACCACTACACCGGTCAGACCACCGGGGATGGATTCTACCTTCTCCATGCCTTCCACTTCAAGCCCGGTACCGGTTAAGACCTGACCGATTTCTTCCGGAGTGACGAGGATATCTAAGTACTGGCGCAGCCAGTTGAGGGACACTTTCATAAGGGGCAAAGGTAAAAAAGTGTGGGAGGTTTTTACGGGGGAATCTCCAGGTGGTGCAGCAGACTGATGACCGGCGAGCAACCTTGCCGCCGTGAAGTAGCGTGATACCGGCTCCACAGGATGGAAGATCCGGTTGGCTTTTTCTGTGAAGATTGCCGAAGATCATAAATTTTACCCCGGGTCAGCACAAATGACCCTTAAGAGGGTTTAGGAAGTGAGAAACTAAAATGTTAAAAGCTTTAACATACCTAATTCTTAAATTAATATGCACAAAAAAGTGCTTTATGTCCTTTTTTATTCATTAAGTCAGAATAGTAGTGTGTCTTTTTGAATCTTGATTGCGTCTAATTTAAGAAATTATTAGGGTTTGGCTGTTCTTCGGTCAGGCCGCACTTAACTTATCATACTTAAATATTACTTCCATGGATTTATCCGCAACTATTAATTCAATGCTCGCACGATTGGGCGTCGCGCTCCCTACGATTGTAGCGGCTTTGCTTATTCTGCTCATTGGCTACATCATAGCTAAAGTCTTGCAACGGCTCACTTACAAGTTGCTGAACAAAACCGGCCTCGACAACCGCATCGCTTCTTCCACCACCACTACGGTGAGACCCGAAAAAGCTCTTTCTAAGTTGGTTTACTACATCGTGATGGTCATGGTGTTGCTGGCGGCCCTCGATTTGCTGGGCATCAACAGCATAATGGACCCCCTGAACGGAATGGTCAATAACTTTTTAGGTTTCATCCCTAATCTCGTGGGGGCTGCCCTCATCGGTTTTGTCGGTTTTGTCATCGCCAAGATCGTTTCCAGCCTCGTAGGCATGGCGTCCGGTTTTCTGGAGAACTTGGGCAGAAAGGCTGGCCTGAACAGTGAAATGAATCTGACCAGCATTCTTACGAACGTCGTTTTCATCATCATCTTCATTCCCATCCTGATTGCTGCTTTGGACGCGCTCAAGCTCGACGCGCTCACCGATCCGCTTAAGGGAATGCTGGAAACCTTCATTGGCGCCATTCCACGGATCATCGCCGCAATTATCATCATCGGACTGTTCTACATCGGTGGTAAGTTCATCACCGGATTACTGAAGAGCCTGCTGACCAGTTTGGGGACGGACAAGCTGTCCACTCGCCTTGGACTCAGTGGCATCATCGGGGTGAACAACAGCCTCAGCTCGCTCCTGTCCAACGTGGCTTTCTTCTTCATCATGTTCATCGGCATCATCACCGGTGTGGAGCGTCTTGGGTTTGAGCGCCTCGATCAGATTCTTGCTCAGGTTCTTGAGATGACCGGTCAGATCGGTTTCGGTCTGGTAATACTTGCTCTGGGTAACTTCCTGGCCAACATCGCTTACAATGCAATGTCCAGCGGCCGGCCCGATAACTTCATCGCTTCTCTTGCCCGCATCGTGATCCTCGGCCTTTTCCTGGCCATCTCGTTGCGTACGATGGGTATTGCGGACAGTATCGTAGAACTTGCCTTCGGTCTCACATTGGGTGCCGTGGCGGTAGCCGTCGCACTTTCCTTTGGTCTTGGTGGCCGCGAGGCCGCCGGTGAGCAAATGAAGCGCATCCTCGATAAGTTTAACAGAAGGTAACCGCGCACGCAAAAATTAAACCGAAGCTTTACGTGGCTCCGTGCCGCTACAAGGTTTCAGTTTTTTAGCTTATGGAATTCCAGCCCCATCTCAGATTCGTCTGAGATGGGGCTTTTTACAGTTCAAATGTTAAATATCTCCATGTGTTTGCCGATTTAATTGGTATTTAGTGCATTATTGTGACATCTTTATTAACCTTACCTTCGTCTTTAGGTTACTGTAAGTAGTCTAAAGGACTTGTTACCATCAAGCCAGGTTTTCGACGCCGAACTTAAATGAGTAATTATACCTTTCCGATACGATGGGATGATGTTTTTACCTGATAAGATCAGTGCCCTTACGGCGGTATTACGACTGATGTTAAATGCTCTCTCTCTCAATTGTCGCGCTGAATGTGATCCCAGAAAAACTAATATGAAATCACTCCTTCTCTCACTTTTGTCGGTTTTTAGCTTCGTGTGCTACGCGCAAACGAGCGACCTGCGCGTAGAGCCGGCGAACGTGGTGAAGGAGGTAGTAGTAGAAAACCTCGATAAGACTTATCAGGACATTACCACCATCACGGTGACCAATGAATCCTTGCGGACAATGCAACTTGTTCGGGAGCAGGTAATTATCGGTAAACCGTCTGTGTGGCGATACGGCATTTTTAACCGCCGAACCCGTAATGCTCCTTACCAACTTTCCAATAGCAGCCCCGATGCGGGTGATCCCATCCTGCTTTCTCCCGGTGAATCCATGGTATTTCACGTTGTGCTGCAGCCGGAAGGACTGGCCGGAGACGGCCGCGTGGAGGTCCGCTTTACCGACCTCACCGTACCCGGCCGGCTGATCGGAAAAGCCGTCATCGCTTCCGAGATCGTACATCGAACCAGTGTATCTCCCGCCCCGAATTCCGGTGGCGGGGCAGAGAATTCCCGACCCGTACCCACTACGGTGAGAATATATCCCAACCCCGCCCGGGAGAACTTCTTCGTCGAGTCTCCACCGGGCACCCGTGTTGGCCGTATCGAAATTTCCAATGCACTGGGTAATCGCTTGCGCAAGTTTAATCGTCCGTCGGGAAAAGAAGGCTACAATGTCAGTGATCTGCCGGATGGCCTGTACCTCATATCCATATACGACAAACAGGGCAAGAAGCTAAAGACACTGCGGTTGCTGCACCGTCAGTTCGGTGCCTGATGTGCACGTCTTGATTTCGGGTTTGATTCGCGGCCAATGCCTTAAAAACAAAAGCCTAAGTAAACTCCAAGGCAGGGATGTCGCAGATATGTGTGGTCCTGGATAAGGTTGTACCCGCATCCAGACCGCAGCGGATCAGTACCTTCATAAATCCTATCCCTCACCCATGACTGCAACCGATCAACCTACCGATATTCGCACCGCGCTGGCCAATTTGCGCATTGCCGCGGCCGAACTCAATCGCCAACCGGAAGCCGGGATCAATGCTTGTCTGCTGAAACTGGCGGATTTGACCGAAGCCAATGTTTCCAAGCTCCTGGCCGCCAATGCCCTCGATCTGGCCCGGATGAACCCCGAAAACAGCAAATACGACCGCTTGTTGCTCAACGAAGAGCGGTTGCTGGCAATCGCTGCTGACCTGCGGCGGGTTGCTCGGCTTCCCTCTCCCCTGGGCGTGACCCTGGAAGCGAATAGCCTGGCGAATGGTCTGCAACTGCGCCGCGTCAGCGTCCCGATCGGCGTGGTGGGTATTGTTTTCGAGTCGCGGCCCAACGTAACCTTCGATGTCTTTGCCCTTAACCTGAAGGCTGGCAACGCTTCCGTCCTAAAGGGGAGTCGCGACGCCCGGGACAGTAACACCGCCATCAAGGCACTGATCGATGAGGCCCTCGGGGCTACCGGTCTGCCCGCAGCCTGCTATCTGGCCCCCGCCGGGCGCGAAGCCCTCCAACCAATCCTGGAAGCTGATGGGCTAGTCGACGTCATCATCCCCCGGGGAAGCCAGGGACTGATCGATTTCGTACGCGCCAACTCCCGGGTACCCGTCATCGAAACCGGTGCCGGTATCTGCCACGCCTACATCGATGCCGACGCGAACCTCGAGTGGGCCGAAGCCATCGTCACCAACGCTAAAAGCCGCCGGGTGAGCGTCTGTAACGCACTCGACTGCCTGTTGATCCACCGCAACAATCTGGGACGATTACCGGAGATCCTGGCCGAACTTGGCCGGGAACACCGCTGTGAGGTGTTGGCCGATGAGGACACCTATAAAGAACTGACGGATAATTATCCGGCCGATCTACTGAGCCGGGCCGGCGCGGAAAGTTATGGCACGGAGTTCCTGAGCATGAAAATGTCGGTCCGGGTAGTTGATGACATCGCCGAAGCCATCACCCACGTAGAGCGCTACGGAAGCCGGCACAGCGAATCCATCATCAGCAATAATGAAGCCAACGTTCAGCGCTACCTTAAAGAAATAGACGCCGCCGTGGTCTACGCCAATACCAGTACCGCATTTACCGATGGCGGCCAGTTCGAACTGGGCGCGGAGATCGGTATCAGTACCCAGAAGCTGCACGCACGCGGCCCCATGGGACTGGCGGCGCTTACAAGCTATAAGTGGCTGGTGGAGGGCCGGGGGCAGGTGAGGTAGCACAACGGCACAACCGATAAAACTTTGACAATGCTAAAGATCCATCACCATCGTCATCGTGGTGCCATCAAAAGCAACGGTACGGAAGCCCCTGCGCTGGTACCACTGCGCCGCATGGTTGTCTCCGTGTACGGACAGGGAGACTTGCTTGTCGCCCCTTTCCCGTAGCGCGTCCAGAAAATGTTCCAACAGTTTATTGCCGACGCCGCTGCCGCGGAGACCCTTTTTGATGGCGATGCCGAACTCCGGTACGTCGTTAGCCACAAAACCGTAGCCGGGTTGATCGTCGGCAAAACGACGCGACCAGATGGCGCCGATCTCCTCCCCATCCCGCTCAACAATGAACCCTAGATCACCTTCGCGACCCCAGTACTCATAGTAGCGGCGTAGCTCAGGGCTGCGAATGGCTTCAAAGGGCAGGGGCGTTTCCCCCGGCGGCGTATAGAAAGAGGAGTGGAACAGCTCGTGAAAAAAGGCAGTAGTGGTATTTTCAAGGGGGTGGAAGGTCAAATCCATAAATTGGGGAATTGGTCTGCATCAGCGGGTCAATGTACGCTTAATGGTTTAGACGCTGATAGATTTCTGTACCGGTTGTGGCAACACGCTCCGAATTAAAAATCGAAGTCGAGCGGGTCCGGGCCGAAACGTTGGCCACGTTCCAGTTCGTCGATGGCGATCATGTGTTCCTCGCTCAGCTCAAAATCGAAAATATCGGCATTTTCCTGAATCCTACCCTGATTGGTGGATTTGGGTATGGCGATTATATCGTTTTGCAGGCACCACCGGAGAATCACCTGGGCGGGAGACTTACCGTACGTCCGGGCGATACCGGCAAAGAGCGGTTCGTCCTTGAAATTGCCCTGCATCAGCGGGCTCCAGGCGGTGATGCCAATGTCGTGCGTGTCACAGTAACCGATGGCATCTGATTGCACAAGGTAGGGGTGGTACTCGATCTGGTTGATGGCAGGCATGGTCTCCCCCTGCTCAACGATGTCGGTCAGGTGCTCTTCCATAAAATTACTGACGCCGATGGCGCGCACTTTCCCGGCGGTCAGGGCTCGCTCCATTTCCCGCCAGGCGGCAAGGTAGCCATCGACCGGCCAGTGAATCAGCAGCAGATCGATGTAATCGGTTTTCAGGCGAACGAGCGCTTCATCAAGGGCGGTGGTGGTGCGGCCGGCACGGACATCGTCGTTCCATATCTTGGTGGTTAGCCAGACGTCTTTACGCGGTACGGAGGCGGTTTTCAAAGCCCGACCCACAGCCTCTTCATTTTTATAAATGCTGGCTGTATCTACGTGGCGGTAGCCGGCTTCCAGCGCCCAATGAACGGCGTTGATGGCTTCCTGTCCGTTGTCGGCCTTCCAGACCCCTAGGCCGAGTTGGGGGATTTCGAGCCCGTTGTTAAGTTTGATGTTTTGCATACGGTGAAGAACGTCAGGAAACGGATGGAGGTTGTTCGGGCGCGGACGCAGGTGCAGAGACAGGTGGATAAAGCAAGGACTTAGACGTCCGGCAAACGAATTTTTTCGTCAGGATGGCGTGGAAATTCTATAGGCCTCAAGCGCAGGGAATTACACGGAAACGTCAATGATCCGCAACGACTTTTATTGCACCAGCGTCCGCGCCCTGATAAAACACGCTGGAGGTACAGAATAGCTTAAAACCGTTGATGCGATACTGAAAGAATGGATAGTAGTCGATAATTATAGAAGAATTCGAGTATCAAATTTCATTTTTTTCGTTAGCTGGTAGTTAAACAGGCTACCAGTGCGTGCGGATCAGACTGTGATTACGATAAATTACTGACTACCACTCAGGTACCGACCGAACCGGTTCATCACCAAGGCATGGGCCCGCGCCTGCGTAATCACGTACAAGTACCAGGGGAGGGCCGGCACGAACTCGTGGATGGCCGAAATCACGTATTTACCGCCCAGTACCCGCCGAAACTCCAGCCAGCCGTAGTCTTTGCGCCTGACGAGCCGACCACCGGTGATGAAGAACAATTGGCGCTCATCGTCGCTGCGGTCGGGAATGAACTGTAGCTGGAGCAGCGGCACCCCCGCAAAACTGAAAATGGAAACATCCTCTTCGCTGTGCACATTGATGAGGGTGCGAAAGAAGATCGGGAGCCAGCGCTGGTATAACCTTGCGATGTAGGTGGCGGTATGTTGCCGAGGATTGGGAAGTCGCTGTACGCTGCGAACGGTATTTTTCTCCCGGGCCTCCTTTTTTCGCCGGGGCAGGGGGGGGAGTTTTTCCTGACCGAATAATGCGCGCCGGGCCGCCGTGCGAAAGTCTTTGCGGTCGGGAAAAGCATCGAGCAAGGGGTTGGGGACCGCAACGAGGTCATGCCGCAGGCTTTCGATCAGCGGGGCTACCAGCGCGCGGCTGGTATCGGTGAACAGGCCCACCCACAGCGTGGAAAAACCGGGGCTGAAAAAAGATACCGGTCTGATAACTCGCTGCTTACCCAGCAGGTCCGCTACGGTTTCGATCATCGCCATATAGTTTGTAGGCTCCGGTCCGCCGATGTCGAACGCACCGTCATAAAATTCTTCCCGGCCGATGCAGTACTTCATCATTTTTAGTGCATCGTCAAGTTCTACCGGCTGCGTGGCGGACTGGCACCAGGTGGGGCAGATCAGTACGGGCAGCCGCTCCACCAGTTTTCGAATCATCTGAAACGACGATCCCTCCGCCCCCACGATGATGCCCGCCCGTAAAGCCGTGACGGGAACGCCGGCGGACCCGAGCGTGCGTTCCACTTCCCAGCGGCTGCGCAGGTGCCGGCTCAGCTCACTGATGCTTTCGTGCTGCGGTAATAACCCGCCCATGAAAAGAATCTGTTTGACGCCATTGGCCCTGGCGGCGCGTCCGAAGTTATCGGCCAGCAGAAGGTCCGTATCCTCGAAATCACCCTGATGAAGCCTGGTGGTGGGCATCATGGAGTGCACCAGGTAAACGGCGTAATCGGCACCGCTCAGAGCCGCTTCCGTGCTGCTGAGAGAATACAACTCTACCTTACGCCACTCGGCTTTACCGTAATCCGGACCGGGAAGCATTTCGCTGCGGCTAAGCGCAATGATGTGGAAGCTCTGGTGGAAGCGTTCGATGAACCAGCGACCGATGAATCCGGTGGCTCCCGCAATGACGACGGTGGGAAGGGGCATACCCTCCTAAAGAAACGGGGTGTCGCAATGTTCGCGACACCCCGTTTCTCTTGTAGTGGTGAAGTTGATGGAAAAGGTACACAACCGACTCTTTGAAGTGATCAATACCGAAGATCTTCGACGTGGTAACCGGGAAATTCCTTTTTATTGAAGTCGAAAGCACCGGGGCCGAGGACGACGTTTCCCTTTGTCTTACCGAGATGGAAGGTAAAATTAGAACCGTCGGGACTAAAAGCCTTGATGGAAACAAGTTCCTTTTTGGTCTTGTCCACCAGCATGCGCAATTTGGTAAATTCACTGTTGTCGCGGTCGACGGGCTTGAGCTCGATCGCCTGAAGAAGGCGTCCCTCGTATTTTTCCACCCCCTGCATCGCAACAATGAAGTTGTCGCCCTCGTAGAAACTGAACAGGGTTTGCGGAGTCAGCATTCCATTTAGTTCGCCGGGTTCGGGCAGATTGTTTATCAGGACTGATTTATTGGCGTGCTGAACCATGTAGGCCGCTTTGTCATTAATAATTCCTTCCTGGTTGCCGAGCTTAAAGCGAACGTTGTTGCCGGTTCTGCAAAGGTTGCCTTTTTGAGTCTCCGCGGCATTGCCGGGGATCGAGATGTCCAACCGGAAGTCGGCCTTAATGTTCTTGTAGGCATCGTACTTCGTTCTGATTTTTTTTATCAAAGCAAGTGCCTCGGGGTCGCTGTCCTGCGCCGTGGTGTACTGTTTGACCTGGCCCCACAGGATTGTTCCGGGAAACAGAATAGAAATTAAGAGCAGGGTGAATAACCTCATGATGCAAGTTGATATTTGTACGGCTAGAACGCACCGACGGGGAAAGGGATGCGGATTCGCTAGTTAATGTAGCGTTAAACAGTGCCTGCCAGCTACCGGATTCACCGGCTGCGGATGAATAAGTGATAATAATCTGACAGTAGGGTTAAACAAAACGTATCTGGTTGTATTTACTTTTTTGCGAGCAATTTATTTGTTTGTTTTGCCTTGTATCTTCTATTGGCCTGGTTCCCAGCAAGCGACCATTTCCAAATTGTTTTAATAAACGATCATGAGTAGTAGAATTAATAAGTCCGGCAATTATGCCGGTGCTGGTAATCAAATTCAGGAACTTCGTTACAGTCTTTTCCAGTCTTGTAGTTGGCTGAACCACAGCACCCGGCAACTGCTGGCGCCGTTTGGGCTGACGCCGAAACAGTACAGTATTCTCCGGAATCTGGCGGCTAACAGCCCGGAGTCCTCTTCCATACAAGAAGTGCGTAGTAGCTTGGCGGACAAGATGTCTGATGCCAGCCGCCTCATCGATCGGCTGGTAAAGAAAGAGTACCTCGAAAAATTTCCCTCCGATCATGACCGCCGCAGTAATCGGGTGCGCATCTCCGATGAAGGATTGAGGCTACTGGCTAAAATCGACAAGAGTAAAGAAGACTTTAATCGTCTCATCAGCGACCGGTTGAGTGAGGGGGAAATTGATCAGCTCAACGAACTGCTTTCCCAGCTAAAGTGACACGGTACGTTAGATGATGCGCGTTAAATTACGCCCGGTTAGTTGTCATCTCCGGGCTTGATCCCCCGGTTGGTACCGTCCGCCAGCCCTACCTTTACGCTATGAATCTACCCGCCAAAATGGCCTGGCGCTACCTGTTCGCCCAAAAATCGACCAACGCAATAAACATCATCACCCTGATTGCGGCATTCGGGGTGTCCATTGGTGCTGCGGCGCTGTTGCTTCTGCTCAGCGTTTTTAATGGGTTCGAGGATTTATTTCTCGATCTGTTCAGCAATCTCAATCCTGACGTAAGGATCGTGGTCAGGGAAGGCAAAACCTTCGACGCCGACCAAACGGTGCTGGCCGGTTTATACGAGTTGGAAGGAGTCGAGGTCGTTTCTCAGGTCCTCCAGGAAACGGCCATCTTCAGCTACGACGATAAGCAAAACGCCGCGCAAATCAAAGGGGTGGACGAATTTTACCCGGCCATCAACGGGCTCGACACCCTGGTTCGTGACGGTGCTTACACCCTGAACCAGCAAGATGCCGAAAGCCCCACAGCGTTGGTCGGCGGTCAGCTGGCGACCATACTCGGAGTAGACCCCCTGAACCAGTTTGAGCGACTGGCCATCTTCATGCTGCGCGCACGCCCCCGGGGTGGAGGAATGCTCACTACGGGACGAAGTATTTATAAGCGTAAGGATTTTATCCCGACGGGAATCATCAACGTACAGGAAGCATTCGAGAACCAGGCGGTACTGGTTAACCTCAAAGATGCCCGTGATCTGCTCAGTGTGAGCAACTCGACGGTCTCTTCTTTGGAGTTAAAGCTAGCCGCAGGCTATCAAAACGACAAAACCTACCGCCGTATACAGGCTTATCTGGGAGATGCCTTTGAGGTGCAGAACCGTTACCAGCAGGAAAACAGTATCCTTAAGCTGATGAAGGTAGAGAAGTGGATCGGCTTTGCCATCGTTTGCCTGATGATGATCCTGATAAGCTTCAATCTGGTGGGGGCACTATGGATGATCGTTCTGGAAAAAAGGCGGGACATCAACATCCTGCGCAGTCTGGGGATGACCCGCCGGAACGTGCGCAGCATCTTCCTGAGGCTCGGACTGTTACTTTGCGGACTGGGGTTGATCACCGGGTTCATCTTGGCCACCGTCTTATTCGTCCTGCAAAAAACCTTCGTACTGATCAGCCTTCCCGGCGTGATGACCGAGGCGTATCCCATCTCTTTCCGGTGGTACGATTTTCCGATCGTAGCCCTGACGGTGCTCGTCATCGGTCTTATCGCTTCCTTTCTACCCGCTCAACGGGCGGGGATGGTGGGGGCGGTTACTTCGGAGGAGTAGGCTCAATCTTTTTTCTTGCGCCGTCGGGGGCTGCTGGCGTCCCCGCTTTTCAGGCGTGTCCAGGCCCAGTCCCACTTGCTGTTCTCTACCCGGGGACGGTGGTAGTCCCGCTCGAGGTCAAAGCCGAGATCATCCAGCATCCCTTCTTCTGCCATCTTCCAGGGGGCGTGTACCAGAGGGGCGGGGAGTTCGGACAATTCCGGTAACCAGTGTTTGACGTATTTTCCCTGCTTATCGTACTTGAGCCCCTGCCAGGGAGCACTGGTGTAGTAAATATCCAGTGCCTGGGTATGCCAGTTAAGCCAGTTAGCGGCTACTTCGTAATCTATTAGCCGGTTTTCAAACCAGGCGGCTCCCCAGCGCCAGTCGATCTTATAGTCGCGGGTAAGGAAACTGGCGCAGTTGACGCGGCCGCGGTTGCTCATGAATCCGGTGGTGTTCAGTTCGCGCATATGGGCATCGATGAAGGGCAGCCCCGTTTTACCTTCCCGCCAGTTGTTGAACAAACTTTCGTCTTGCGACCATTCGGCCTTGCGATCTTTGTACCCACCAGGCCGGAAGATTTTGTTGCCGTGCTTGCGACTCAGGTAGATGAAGAAGTCTCTCCAGCGCATCTCGAACAGGATACCGTTACCGCCCCTGTTTTTTTGGGCTTTTCCGTAACGCTCGATCTCCTGATAGATTAGGCGGGGGGATAGGCAGCCCAGTGCCAGGTAAGGGGAGAATTTACTGGAATAATCGGCCCCCAAGCTACCGTTGCGAGTAGACCGGTACCGCTTCACGAGGTGACTCCCGTCGAGGTAATAATTCAGTCGACTGAGTCCGGCCGTTTCCCCACCGGCGTAAGCGGGAGCAGCTATATCGGTTGAAAAGCCTAAGGTGGTCAACTCGGGAATGATGCCGTAGTCAACGTCTGGCGGCCCCGGAACTACCGTGGGCACCGCCAACGGGGTACGTACCGCCAGTTTTTCAACCTTGGTCCGGAAGGCGCGGAAAGGCTCGGGTGCCTCGTCGGCCGGAAAAGGAAGATCTTCGGGATGGTAAAGGGTCTTATTCCAGGTGCGGACGAGGGGGCAAGCGGAGGGTAACCCCCCTTCAACATCTTGCTCGTCGGAAATTTCCTCGCTGGTGGTTTCGGCTTGCACAAAAACCTTTTTTGCATCCTGCGTCCGCGCTAAATCCGTGATTATCCGCGCCGGATCATCGTGCGTACGAACGACCAGGTCGCTGCCCAGTTTCCGCAGACGACCACGCAGGTCCGCTAAGGCTTGTAAGAGAAATGCCGCCCGGTGCGGCCCGGTCTTTCGGAAGCCGGGCCCGACCCTGGTTTGGAACAAGCGAAGGTCGATGACGTAAACGAGTAAGACCCTGGCACCGCCGGCGAGGGCAAGCGTCAGGGTCTCGTTGTCGTGGAGGCGCAGATCATTGCGCAGCCAGTAAATGTGAACAGGCATGATGTTTCGGTTTCAACGACAATGACAACAGCCGCTGAAATAGAAACAAAATCAGGCCATTCGCGTGTTCGCTTCGGCGCGATAGAACTCGCGGAAGCTGATCATGCGCTGCTTTTCCTCGTCCCACAGTTTGTTGAACATCATCGGAAGGCTCTGAAAGAAAGAGATCTTGGTGACGTACTTCTGTAAAACGGGGTTTTCTTTTGCGCACTTGCGCAGGTTGTAATTAGGGATGCGGCTGGAAAGGTGATGAATATGGTGGTAGCCGATGTTGCCCGTCAGGAAGTGTAAAAAACGGGGAAGCTTGTAGAAAGTGGCTCCCTTGATGGCAGCGGTGAGGTAGTCCCAATTCTTGGTCCACTGCATGTAAGTATGCTCGTGCTGGTGCTGTACGTAAAAGAACCAGAAGGAGATGATGCCGAAAAAGAAGATGATGGAACCCTGAACGATCAGAAAAGCCTTCCAGCCGAGCAGGAAACCAAGCCCAACGTACAGCACCCCGATGAGGATGTTGTTGACGTGCTGTTTAATGTGCACCTTGTGCCAGCCTTCAAAACTGATGGAAGGTACCCGCAGCATCACCCCGAGGTAGATCATGGGCACAACCACGAAAAGAACGATGGGATGACGGAAAAGACGGTACTTGAAACGACCCCATTTGCTCAGCTCCCGGTATTCTTCTACGGTGAGAAAATCAATGTCGCCGATATCCCGGTGCTCCAACTGGCCGGTATGGCCGTGGTGGTAGCTGTGTACGCGGGCCCAGTAGGTATAAGGAATGGAACTGAAAAAGGAACATACGAAGCCGATGGCATCATTTACCCGTCGTTTCTTAAGGAAGGAGTAGTGTCCGCAGTCGTGCTGGATGATGAAGATCCGAACCAGGAAAAAGGCGTTCACAACACCCAGGCCCAGGGTGAGCCAGATGGAGTAATTTACACTGAAATACATGGCTATCCATAATACTACGAAGGGGCCAAAACTGCTGAAAAGCTGGCCGATGGCCCGGCCGGTGTCGGCTTTCTGGTATTTAGCAACAATGGACTTCCAGTGTTGGAGACCTTTGTTAATTTCCTCGGGGCTGCGGTCGATAGAACTTTGCACGCGCTGTGTTTTTGATGATGTTGGGAAAGAACAGGATCTAGGTATTCAAATTATCTGTAATCCTGCACAAGGTAGTCATTCCAAAAGCTAACGGAAACTGTACAATGCAAGGTTTTACATAACGTTGACCCCGTTTTGCGAAAAGTGCCGGTGCACGGGGTCATAACCTGAATAACGTAGACGGAGGGACAAGTGTTTCACGATTCTATCAGTAAGAAGGCAGCTCTACGGGGCCAGCCGTCCGCTTTGCGCTGCTTGCTACCACTGTCAGGGTGATCTTCCGTGCGCTTAGCACCGTGTTTGCGCGCCTTTCTGCGTTCAGAATCAGGCGCAAAACTTCTCTCGGGAAGATAGCGGGCGGCAATTTCACGCTTTTCCGCTCTCCATTGTTTGCGCTGCGGAAGCATGCGCTTACGCAGGCTTTTTAGTTCCGCGGCATACCTGGAGGTCAGGGCTTTCAGTTCGGCAATTTCAGAGGCGTGGTCTTTTTTCCAGGCGTCCGAGGTCGCCTTACGGTCGGTTTGATCGCTTGCGCGGGATTTAAGATTCCGCTGCGGGTTATCCACCCCCTCCCGCATCGTTTTCCGGCCGGGCTTATCGGTAAAAATCGGGCGCAGGCGTTCAATTACGGCCCGGTCTTCGGCGGAAAGCACCTGATCGAACCGGGCACGGGCTGCGGTAATTACTGGTTTGATTTTAGCATCACTGTGTTCCTTCAGTTCAGCCTTCATGGCCTTTTTGCCGACGGATTTAAAAGCCGCTTTGCGTTCGGTCCGCAGGGTTTTCAGCTGCTGGCGCTGCTCGGGGGTGAGAATGGCCTGAATTTCAACATTGGCTTCCTGTCTGATTTGCTTCTTCTCGGAACGGTCGTGCTGCCGGTCGTCATTTTGACCGCGCAACTGCTGCATCCGGGCGCGGTTCTTGTCCCTGACGGTTTTAATTTTCGACCATTGTTCGTTTGAAAGTTCGAGCTTATTCAGCAGGTCATCGGCCCGCTGGCCCCGGCTGCGCTGGGCGGTAACGACGGTAACCGTCAGCAGCAGCATCGTCATCGTCATGATTAATTTCCGCATGTCATTTTTGTTTGGTGGTTGGATGCTTCGGGACCAACGAAGTTTATTTGAAGCCGAATAATTCTTTCATTTTGAAAAAGATAGCGGTATTTTCATAGATGCCGGCGAATTGCTCCGCTCCCGGACCGTAGGCAAAAACGGGAATGAGATCGGCGGTGTGGTAATCGGAGGTGAAAGCCCCGTCGATGGAGTCCATTTTAGAGCCGTTCTGGATGGCGTACCCGCCGGTCTCGTGGTCAGCGGTAACGATGACGAGGGTCTCACCATCTTTTGCCGCAAAATCGAGCACTTTACCGATGGCGTTGTCGAATTCGATCATCTCGCTGATGATGTAGTCGGATTTATTGGCATGCCCTCCCCAGTCGATCTGAGACCCTTCTACCATCAGGAAAAAGCCCTTGTTCTTTGCGTCGCGCTCTTGCAGGAAACGGGGGGCAAGTTCGGCGGCGGGGACGAGGTAGTCGCGCCCCTGGCTGAAGGGCAGGGGCTCGGTATCGGCGGTGAGGTAAAAGTAATTTTTATCGGAGGCGGGGCGTACATCTTTCATGTCGATATTGACGAAACTCTCTACGAGGTAATTATGGCTGCGCAATTCGGCGCTGAGATTGCGGGTATCCAACTCGCGGCGGTCGAAAAATTTAGCGCCGCCACCGATGAGCAGGTCGACGTCGGTCTTGGTAAAGTCGGCGGCGATCTCCTCGTAATTTTTACGCTGGCGGTTATGGGCGACAAAACTGGCGGGGGTGGCGTGCACAATGGAGCAGTTGGCCACCAGTCCGGTAGGGAGGCCGGCGGCTTCGGCGAGCTCGAGGATGGTCACCACGGGCATCGTGTCCATATCGACGCCGATTGCCCCGTTATAAGTTTTCACGCCCGCGCTGAAAGCGGTCGCCCCGGCGGCGGAGTCGGTCACCAGATTATTTCCACTGTAGGATTTGTGCAGCCCGATGACCGGAAAACGTTCCAGATTAAGCCGGTTACCGTTGCTGTACATCCCGGCGGATATCTGGGTGATACCCATGCCGTCGCCGATCATCAGAATGATGTTCTTCGGGCGGTTTTTGCGTTTAGCGTCCGTGGCACTGGCGCCGACCGCGGCAGGATTCATTTTCGGCGTGGGCGCGGGCGCGGGTGCGGAGACGGTTGAAGGAGCGGTAGCTGGATCAGAGATGGTTTCCTTCGGGGCGGGAGGGCACGAAATCAGCAGGAAGCTGAGGCAGAGCAAGAAGAGGATAGCGTTTGCGTTCATACGGCGAAGATACGGTGGGGGAAGAAGGATGTTTGAAAAACTCCCGTTCAGGTTTTCGAAAACTCTTTCTTATTTTATCCAAAGTGCGCGCGTTCCCAGGGTGCGAATTCACCCCCCCCCTCCCGCCTCCTGTAAGCTCCCCGCATTCAACTGATTTGCCCTAACCGGCCAGTCGGTACCGGTGGCCCGGCATGACGGCGATCACCCCCTTCATCTCCAGCAGCAGCAGCAGGCTGGCCAGGTGAGCGGGCGGCTGGCTCAGGGCAAGGTGCAGCTCATCGATGTCTACGCCGTCGCGGTCCCGGAGATGGTCCACTACGGCCTGCTCGGCGGGGTCAAGATCTTCGAAAAAGCGCTGCTGCCGACCCGGAGCGTGACCCTTCCAGCCCAGCAGGTCCACAATGTCCTGCGCCGATTCGATCAGGTGGGCGCGGCCGGTTTTTATAAGCTGGTTACAACCCTCGGTGAGGGGATCGCCGCCGCGGCCGGGGCACGCACCGACCTTACGGCCGAGCTCATGCGCCATGCGGGCGGTGATCATGGAGCCACCCCGCACGGCGGACTCCACAACGACGGTCAGGTCGGACAGCATGGCCACCAGGCGGTTGCGGGCCGGAAAATGGTCTTTTCCGGGCTTGGTCCAGTAAGGGTAGGCCGTCAGTACACCGCCACCATTCTCGGCCATACGGATAGCGGTGCGGCTGTGGCCCCGGGGGTAGATGCGGTCAAAGCCACTTCCCATTACCGCAACGGTGGGAATACCTACCTGCAGGCAACGGCGGTGGGCGTGAATATCGACACCGTAGGCCAGCCCGCTTACTATGAGGGGGCCGAAGTCAGTCAGCGGATCGATAAGGCGATCGACCTGCCGGGCACCGCCGCTACTCATCTGGCGGGTACCGACGATGGCGGTGGTGCGCGGGTTATTAAGATCGGCTTCCCCGTAGTAATACAGGATCGGGGTAGCGCCGGTGAACTGCTGAATGCGGGAGGGGAAAACATCGTCCAGCGAACAGAGAATGTGAATGTCGTGGCGCTCGGCGTGCCGGAGAATCGCGTCGGCCTCACGGCGGGCCCGGTCGGCCTCCGCAAAGGCCCCGGCAGTACGGTCCGCAATGCCTTCCACCTCACACAGCTCCTGCGTCCGCGCCATTAAAACCTCCTCGGCGCTGTTGAAATGGTGAATGAGCGCGCCAAATAATTTGGGTCCGATACCCGGAATACGGCTAAGGGCAACCCGGGAGTAAGTGTCCGGATGCATGACAAAAAAGTCAGAATGATGGATAATCGCGTAATAGAAGGGTTGGAAAAGCTGAAAACTGGCGATGGAGTTGTGCGCGACCACGTAAAGATAAAATTTTTACACAAATTGTAGTAAAAATTCGCAAAACGCTCAATAAATAATTAGCGTTTGATGCGGAGATTTGGGTTATATTTAACGCATGACCTAAAGAATTTATCTATCTTTGTAGTCTTGTTTTAGTGACTTTTCCGCTTTTGTATCGCCCTACTGTTAGAAACATTTTTGTACCTACCGATATTCGATTCGTAATCTCTCCAAATGAACACTACGTTTTTCCAAAATTTTACCGTTCTGCTGTTGTTGCTCTCCACTTTTAGTGGGTGTGTACGCGACGAAGCCGTTTCCCCGGTTGATTCCGAACTGGAGCGTACCCTGCTCCGGCTGAGCCAGAACAATTCTCTCAACGACTACATCCTTCCGGAGGGTAGCAACCTCGCCGGTATCCCCGCCGGCGTCGGCAACCCCATCACCCGCGAAAAAGTGGAACTCGGTAAACTGTTGTTTCACGAAACCGCCCTGGGTCGTGACGCCCTGAATCCCGCAATGATCCGCACCTTCTCGTGTGCCTCCTGCCATGTGGCTGACGCCGCCTTTACGGCCGGCTCCGCCCAGGGAATTGCTGACGGTGGCGTCGGCTTCGGAGATGTCGGCGGTGGCCGGGCGATGTCGGATCTTTACGAAGAAAGCCAGATCGATGCCCAGGGAGCCCGTCCGCTATCCATGCTGGGCGTCGCTTACGTCACCAACACCATGTGGGCCGGACGCTTCGGTGCCCGCGGCGCCAATGCCGAAGTAGAAGAGGTCTGGGGCGTGCACGATCCGGCCACGGAAGTGAATCACCTCGGCCTCGACGGCCTGGAAGCCCAGAACATCGAGGGCACCATCACCCACCGCATGAGTACCGATAGCTACCTGCTCGATACCATCGGCTACCGCCGGCTGTTCGACCGTGCCTTTCCCGATTTTCAGGGAGATACGCGCTACGGCCGCGTGGCCATGAGTTTTGCCCTCTCCGCCTACATCCGTACCCTGCTGCCCAATCAGGCCCCCTGGCAGAAGTGGCTCCGTGGCGATAAGGAAGCACTGACCCTCACCCAGAAAAAAGGCGCGAAGCTGTTCTTCGGCAAGGCCGGCTGCTTCCGGTGCCACAACGGCCCCGCGCTGAACCGCCCCGCGCAGGATGGAGACGTTTTTCACTCCGTCGGCGTCAATGATCTCTGCGACATTCCTACCGCCCTGCGCACCAGTGCCAACGATCCCCGCAATTTCGGCCGGGGTGATTTTACCCGCCGGGATGAAGACATGTTCAAGTTTAAGGTACCCCAGGTGTACAACACCAAGGATATGCCCTTCTACTTTCACGGCAGCAGCAAGCAGAACCTGCGGGAAGTGGTGGAGTATTTTAATGCCGGCGTCCCCGAAAACGATCGCATTCCCGCCAGCAATATTTCCGACTTCTTCCACCCGCTCAACCTCACCAGCACCGAGGTGGACGAACTCACCGAGTTTTTAGCCGAGGGCCTCTACGACCCGAACCTGAATCGCTACGTGCCCGAGGAGGTGCTTTCCGGAACCTGTTTTCCGAACAGCGACCCGCAGAGTAAGGCGGATATGGGGTGTGAGTAGGCGTGGGCTTGCGTAACACGGGTGGGTCGTGCATCTACCGGTTACAACGAATTCGTAACCCGGGGAAAACCAATGCAGCCTTGCCGCCGTTCGGAAAAGCAGTGTCCATCAATAACGATAATATCTCCGTCGACCCGGCCATAATGGCCCTGGGCGACACCTGGTTCCAGCAGCAGGGATGGCGGCCGTTCCCCTTTCAGCACGAAACGTGGCGAGCTTATTTATCCGGTCGGAGCGGACTTGTCAACGCGCCTACCGGCAGCGGCAAAACCTACTCGCTCATCATCCCGATCCTGTTGGAATACCTGCGGGAGCAGCAGAATCCGGGCGCGGACGCAGGTGCAGAGAAAGAACTAAAGGGTAAAGCGCGAACCTCCGGCCTCCGTGCCGTCTGGATCACCCCCATTCGTGCGCTCACCAACGAGATCCGTCAGGCGGCGCAGCGTGCCGCCGATGACCTGGGCGTGCCCTGGCGGGTCGGTATCCGCTCTGGCGATACTTCCACTTCCGAGCGTATCCGCCAGAAAAAGAAACCTCCCGAAATTCTGATCACCACTCCTGAAAGCCTGCACCTGTTGCTGGCCAGCAAAGGCTACGAGAAATTCTTCGGCAACCTCCGCGTACTGGTGGCCGACGAATGGCACGAGCTGGTGGGTACCAAACGGGGGGTCATGCTGGAGCTGGCCCTGAGCCGCCTGCGGGCCGTGCGCGGGCCGGCGTTCCGAACGTGGGGAATATCGGCCACCATTGGTAATATGGAAGAGGCGATGGACGTACTACAAGGAGTCCGTTTGCCGGATGACGGCCAGCAGTTGCCCGCCAAGACAACCATCAACCGGCAACTGCCTATCGCTAACCACCAACCGCTAACGGACGGCGGACAACCCGTGATCATCAGGTCCCGAACGCCGAAAGACACCGAGATCATCACCGTTATGCCCGACAAGATCGAGCGTTTCCCCTGGGCCGGTTACCTCGGTATCAAACTGTTGAAAAAAGTGTTGCCGATCATTCACTCCTCCGGCTCCACGCTGATCTTCACCAATACCCGCGCACAGTGCGAGATCTGGTACCAGCGTCTGCTGGAAACGGACGAAGATCTGGCCGGACAGATTGCCATGCACCACGGCAGCATTGACCGGAAGATGCGCGACTGGGTCGAGAACGCTCTGCACGAGGGTACCCTCAAAGCCGTGGTCTGCACCGCCAGCCTGGACCTGGGCGTCGACTTCCGCCCGGTGGAAACCATCGTGCAGATCGGCAGCCCGAAAAGCGTAGCCCGGTTCTTGCAGCGGGCCGGACGCTCGGGACACCGCCCAGGCGCTAAATCCATCATACACTTCGTGCCTACCCACAGCCTCGAACTGGCGGAGGCATCGGCGCTGCGCAGTTGTGCGGAGGCGGGCCGGATCGAGTCACGTACGCCGTACATCCGTAGTTTCGACGTGCTGATCCAGTACCTCGTCACCCTGGCGGTAAGCGAAGGATTCCGACCGGAGCAGGTGCTGGCGGAAGTTCGCGGAACTTACTGCTTCAGTTCGGTGACCGATGATGAGTTTGCCTGGTGCCTCGACTTCATCGTTACGGGGGGTAACAGCCTGGGTGCTTACGACGAGTACCGCAAGGTGGTGATCGAGGATGGCGTGTACAAAGTCACCAGTAGACGAATCGCCATGATCCACCGTATGAGTGTGGGGGCGATCGTAAGCGGGCAGGTGATGATGCTTAAATACGTGCGGGGAGGCCGGATAGGGACCATCGATGAGTACTTCATCTCCAGTCTGAAAACCGGCGACACATTTTTCTTCGCCGGCCGCTCGCTGAAACTGGTGAAGGTAAAGGGGACGGAAGCGTTGGTGCGGAAGAGCTCCGCAAAGAAAGGTAAGGTGCCCAGCTGGCAGGGTGGCACCATGCCACTAAGTATGCAAATGTCGACCGGGCTGCGGCAGGCACTGGATGACCTGAAGCACGAGAATTACCATGATGCGGAACTGGCCAAACTCGGTCCCCTGCGGGATCTGCAGATGCAACGATCCGCGATTCCCGCCGTGGACGAATTACTGATCGAATACTTCCACGACCGTGAAGGGTATCACCTGTTGATGTATCCGGCCGAGGGGCGGGGCCTGCACGAAGGCCTGGCCAACCTGATCACTTACCGCATCAGTCAGTTCGCCCCGCTCAGTTTTACGGTGGCGAGCAACGACTACGGCTTCGAGATGCTGAGCGATATGCCCATCCCCATCGAGGAAGCACTGGGCAGCGGCCTGTTCGATACGAACGGTCTCGGTCCTGATCTGGAGGCCAGCCTCAACGCGACGGAGATGGCCAGCCGCCGTTTCCGCGACATCGCCGCCATTGCCGGATTGATTTTTAAGGGATACCCTGGAAAGCAGAAAAAAGAGAAACACCTGCAGAGCAGCAGTAAGCTGTTCTTCGACGTTTTCAGCCAGTACGAACCGAACAACCTGCTGCTCACCCAGGCTTACGACGAGGTGATGACCTTTCAGCTGGAAGAAGCACGGTTGCGAACGGCATTGGAAAGGATCAACGGACAAACCATCCTGTTTACCCAGCCGGCGAAGGCGACGCCCTTCAGTTTCTCGCTCATCGTGAGTCGGTTGCGGGAAAAGATTAGTTCGGAAAAACTGGCGGACCGGGTGAAGCGGATGCGGTTGGCACTGGTGCGGTAGGGCAGGGCAATCGCAAAGTAGATTAAGCAAAGCTCACTACTTTGAGCAAAAGACGGCAGCTAACCCAATCGCTGAAGGTCTCCTTGCTCACTTTGAAGCCCTATCAGATCCACGCTCTCCCAAAAGTGTTCGTCATTCACTACGTACGATTCTGACAATTTCATTTATTGCGACTCTTTGTGGCGCTGATGAACGGACCGAAGTCGAGCAGTTTGGTAAAGATAAAATCAGACTATTTCAGGATACCTTTGGCGTTGCTCAAAATGGGATTCCAGGCCACGATACATTTGGTCGATTTTACGCGCTATTAAATCCAGCTCCCTTTCGTGAATGCTTTATGGCTCGGGTGAAATCGATGGTACAAATCTTAGGCCAAATATCCATTGATGGCAAAAACAGGAGAGGTGGTTTTGATACCTTTAATGAGCGGCTATCCCAGCACGTAGTTAGTGCCTATGGCAATGAATCAGGTATGGTAATTGCTCAAATAACGACGGAGGAGAAGTCCGATGAAATTACAGCTATTCCTCCGTTGTCAGCGTTGCTCGATTTAAAAGGCTGCCTGGTGACTATCGACGCCATGGGCACCCAAACTACTATTGCACAGCAGCAATTCTCAGTTTAGCCTTTTTTAGCTTTGAGGTACTCCGCTCAGGCTTTCAGGTCACCAATTCTATGCGCTTAGTCCCCCCCCCCTCTCCGGAGGAGAGGGGGGGGGTGAGGTCAATTGAATCCAAATTGAGAACTGCTGATTGCACAGCAGATTGTAGAAGGGGAA
>Ga0209185_1000751_pt1 | contig 33812 bp, 23 predicted proteins | sample SidtaG_2_FD_187425 | JGI IMG/M metagenome (GOLD analysis project Ga0209185, IMG submission 187425) | Marine algal microbial communities from Sidmouth, United Kingdom - Sidmouth_Asex2 metaG (SPAdes) (version 2) | ecosystem: Host-associated > Algae > Red algae > Unclassified | place: Sidmouth... | reverse complement strand
TTTCTTCAAAGCGAATGCAAAAATAGATATTTTTCCTATATATGTAAATAGTAAATAGAAAATATTTTAATTATTTATTCTCTGACTTTGGATGTGCCTTTTTATAGACCTCTTTGAGCTTTTCTATAGAATTATGTGTGTATATCTGGGTTGCTGCTAAGTTCGCATGCCCTAACAATTCTTTTACAGCATTGAGATCTGCTCCCCCATTCATCATATGAGTAGCAAAGGTGTGCCTTAGAATATGCGGTGATCTCTTAGAAGAGGTAGTAACATTTGAAAGATATCTTCTTACAATATTATAGACCAGTTTAGGGTACATTTTAGAGCCTTTGGAGGTTACAAAAAAGTTCTCATCGTAATGGCTATCGTCAAATAACTCAGCCCTTAATTTTCTGTATCTCTTAATGCGCAATAATAAATTCTTTGAAAGTGGGATAATACGTTCTTTATTTCCCTTTCCCAAAACTTTTACCGTGCATAATGCGCTATCAATATCACCATCTTTGATATTAATTAATTCTATCCTTCTTATACCTGTAGAATAAAAGAATTCAATAATTAGTCTGTTGCGAAAATCTTCAAAATCACCATCTATTATATTATCAAATATCTTTGCTATGTTTCTTTCTTGGATAAATTCTGGCAAGCGTTTAGCTATCTTAGGTGTAACTATTTTTAATGTAGGATTCTTAGAAACTATAGCCTGTTTCATCAAATAGTTATAAAAAGACCTCAAGGAGGATATTTTTCTATTTATAGATTTAGAGGATATACTATTATTGACGAGCTCTACCATCCATGATCTTATGTGGTTATGCCCTATCTTATCTATTGTAATACCCGTATAGGTCTTAGCTATAAAAAATGAGAATTGTGAAATATCATTGTTGTATGATGTTATTGTATGAGGTGAATATCTCTTTTCGAACTTGAGGTAATCTATGAAGGAAATAAGGAACGAACTCTTAATGAGAATAGACATATGTAGTATTTATGTAATATATCTATCAAAAAGAGCGCCATATCCTTATATTTAGCGCAATACAGTATTTGCTTTTCGCTAATTCAAATATAATCCATTTTTGAATTCCATTTTTATACTTTCTCCAAATTCTAACTGCTTTTCTTAAGGGAACATAATCTCGATAAAAAGATCATATTTTCATCCCATTTTAACCACAGAATTCCAAATATCTACTAAAGAATACATCATAAATACTACCTATACTAACATAGTCATCTGTATTTTTCTACCCACAGCTGCAATAATATTGAGCATTCTCAGTGATGGGATCATTGTAGCTTCTACAATTATAGATGATCGTATCTGGTGGAGGCTCAATCATTATTATTAAAAGTATTACTTATAAATACTATATAATTGAAACCGTATTAGCTAAAATATGTGTAATTCTTCGCTACAGATCTATAATAACGAGCCGCTTGGACTTAATACGCTTACCCTTAGGGGTATCAATACCGTAGATATATACGCCTTTCTCAAATGGGGGCAGATCTACAAATTCTTCGTGCTTCATGGAGTGCACGTCTATACGCTTAGACCATAATTTCTTGCCTATGATATTGTATATATTTAAGATGTAGTATTGGTTATCAACATTCTCAAATCTCATCTTGATATCGTCATAAGTAGGATTAGGGAATACATAGATATCGTTAGTGCTATGCGTACAATCAGGATGTGAGCCGATCGGCGCTTGTGTATACATCGTAAATGTATTGTATGGTATTATACCCAATCGAGCAGTCTCTACTACAGAACCTATGGCGTATATGCTGTAGTGCTTCTCTTTGGTATCAGAGAACAAGTCTTGAAGGTAGCCCTTCTGAGTAAGATCAACTTTCTGCCACTTTGATCTTTTGACTTCGAGTTTATTAACAGAATAGGTATTGTTGTACTCTATCACATTACCCATGGATTCTTCCATATATAAATTTTTATAGAAGTCCTTTCTGATATATCTACTATCCCATTCTATAGAACCATTAATCCTGATCTCAGTGACATCATTCTCATTAGCCCAATCCTGAAGGCTATCAGGCCAATTTTTCCTTTTATATACTAAGAAAAAATCACTTGTCCCTTCGCTGCTAAACTGTTCTTGGTTTGATAATCTTATTACCGGAATAGGTGTAAAAAACTGTATGATCATATCAGGAATAGTTAGGAATGGATCATGCATCTTCATCCCTAAGAGATTAAGATAATTATCTCCATATGAGTAGTACTCAAGATAACCAGTATTACTAACGAGTTGGAAGTCTGCCTGTGATAATGTACTCTCAGCCACTGTCATCTCATCGACACAAGGATAGAACTGATTCTGAATTTTAATATTACTGAACAAGTCAGTGGCATCTTCCAGAACAGATTCATACCTATATATTACGTCATCTATCTCGTATCTTGTCTGCTGAGCTGTACCGCAAAGCGATAGGGATAAGACGATAAATATGGCGAGGCTAAATTTCATAAAATGAATTGATTGTAACTACATTCTTTTTTTTAATTATAATCTATTAGTACTTTAATTGTAAGTCTATCACCTTATCCATTAGTGTCACTCTTGTCACGTGGCTCCCATTCTAAACTTGTAAAAAAATATAACAAGAATAATTTAACAAGATATATAAAGCTTTAATTATTACTAAAGCTATATAATTTATTTAAGGCTAAAATTACGATCTTCTATTGCGTATAGGAAGGTAAGGCTAGTATTTCCTGCTTGTCGGCAGAAAGTTTAACGCTGTAAATATCTGATTTAGTTTAAATGCTTACGGTTGATTTATTCTGCTCCAATAAATGAAATCCATGTTATATAAAAACTCTATTAATTAAAAGTATCCTAATCCCAAGGCTGTGTTTACCACTTTGTCATATATATGGTGGGTTAAAACTGGTTACCACATCACCACTACTGTTTTCATTTACTGAATACAAATTAAAATAAAGCCTATCAAAATTACTTTCATATGTATAATAATAGTTTTTCTCATTAAGACTCCCATCGCAAGACATAAGAAGAAAATCATGATGATCTCGCAGACGTAGAAATATATGGAAGGATATCAAAAGTAAATTCCTATTCACTTCAGGATAGTAAATTCACTTAGGACAAAACAGACATAATCACCATCTTACTAAATGCAATTGCGTACTGTGTAATTATGAATAGAGATCGATTACAGGTTGATCATAGCAACTTGCGCATTTACTTTTTCTTACTTTACAATGTCTCGAATCTTTACCAAAACATAATTAAAAAATAAGAGCCCTATAAAAATTATAGAGCTCTTAATTAACTAATCTATGTGTCGTTATATTCCTAATTTATCTTTTCTAATAGTCCATTTCTGTCTATTACTACTTGAGCATCCTCATAGCCTTTTGCTATAGCTTTTTGTCTTGCTTTTTCTGCTTCACTTTGTGAGTTATATCCACTGAGAACAAATATAGTCCACTCAGCTTTAGTCCATTGTTCGATGACGCCGATGCCTTGGACTTTCTTTACATCAAACCAGATAGGGTCTTCATAAGACGCTAATCTAACTTTGTAACTTACCCCTGTACTAGAATAGGTAACATCATTGGATTGGCCTGATAATTCTACCAGTTCCATGTTGTATGTATTCAATGGTTCGTAAGTTATGAAAGCGTCTTTGTAGCCCATTGACTTTACTTGTCTTAGAATATCTTTCGCTTGATATTCATCTAAGAAGTAACCTAATTTCACCTTAGTGGCATTAGATTGGCTGAACTTGTACAAGCTACCGAAATGGTTCAATCCAGAGAACGTATTCATATTAGCTTGTGAAGTAAATAATGCTGCAACTTGGATGAAGTACACATTGCTGTTAGACCTAATGACTTCACCATAAGCTACTCTTTTAGCTCCTACTAAAGATACAGTCTTAGAATTCATTGTATTAAGATCTACCGCTTTAGGAGGTAGGATCTTACTGAAATCTAAGGCGCCATCTTCGTTTTTAAATTCTTCAGATATCTCATCATCTTGGAGTGAAGTAGGAGCAGTGTTTTTCTTGACTTTAGCAGTGGGATCAGAAATTGCTGATACATTATCTATGCCATCATCATACTTAACACTTTTAGTTGTCGCTGTCATGCCTCTGTCTTCGATGAGATCTTCTTCCAGGTTAATCTCAGCGGGCATAACATCTTCGAACTGAACAACTTCTGCAAGGATCTCTTCAGGCTTGCTTTCTGCTGCTTTATTAATTATGTATATATCGTAACTCCCTCTACCACCTAATCTGTTAGAGGTGATGTAAGAAGTTTCTCTATCATTTTGTTTTGTAAAATAGAAGTCATCTTCAGGAGAGTTAATTCCGTTGCCCATATTAGAAGGCGTCTCCCACGCTCCGTTTTTAGCTTGTGTCTTGAAGACATCTAAGCCGCCTAAGCCCATCTTATAATCAGAAGAAAAGTATAGTTGCTGACCATCAAAAAATGGCGTTACCTCATTACCAGGAGTATTGATTTTGTCACCAAGATTCTCTGGATAAGACCACTTACCACCTTTATTATAAGATACATATATATCAAATCCTCCCTGACCACCAGGTCTATTAGAACTGAAATACATGATTCTTCCAGAAGGATTCAGTGTCCCGAAACCAGTAGCATACCCTACTTCATTATAAGGAAATGGTACTAAGTTCTTGAATGATCCATTAGGCAATACACTTGCAGTATACAATGCTAACTCCAGATCATTAGTAAAGATCTGTTGCTCGCCATCTCTGAAATTATTCTTAGTTACAGCTACTATAGGAGCTGACTGTGCATAGTGCAACGGTCCATAATCAAACGATTCCATATCATCAGGAAGTAAAAAGTCAACATTATTGACCGTACCTGTGATCCCTTGATTTCCTTTGTAGAGTTGTGTTCTATCATCTTGGATCTGACTCTTGTTAAGCTTATCTAATGATCTCTTAAAGTCAGTTCTGAATGAGCTAAATATGATATTATCCTTAAAACATGTCGCTCCGAAGTCTGTAACTTTAGAACTTGCATTGTAAAGATTTAATTCGAAGTCAATCTCGGAAGACAACATCGACTTAGCAAGATCACAACTTTCTGAAAAGAGTTGAGCTTTATCAGCATTTACAACTGCATACTCGTCAAAGTATCGCTTAGCTTTATCATACTGCCCCATCCTCTTCAATAAAAGACCATAATTAAAAGCATAGTCTTGAGGAAGGTCAGACATCTTTTCCATTTTTCTGTACCAGATCGCCGCATCGACATTCTGATTCATCATTCGGAAAGATTCTGCAATAAGACTGTGACAATCAACACAGTCAGGCGCATCGACGAGTGCTTTCTTAGCATTCTCAATGGCCAAATCAAAAGCTTTAAGCTCGTATTGCTTTTGTGCTTTGATTAAAGATTTCTGTGCAGTTATGGTATTCATAAAGGCAACAGAAAGGATTGCAAGTAGGAATATCTGTAGTTTTCCTTGCATTTCGTTAGTTTTGATTTTTAACATATAACTAAATACAAATATATGAAATACTTTGAACTATAGTGATTAATATATGTAAATATTATTTAATTTATTAATATGTTAAAATTTGGGTACAATTTTTGCCAGAGAAAGGCTTCGTTCATAAACCCAAGGAGAGGTCAAAGACCTTCCTTTCGGAAACTTTAGAAAATGGGCATAACTGAGGAATATGGAACACAAGGAGAGGTCGAAGACCTTCCTTTCGAATTCTCTAAAAAAAGAAAGCAACTAGGCAAAGGTCTCTAACCTCTTGCCTACTTTTCTCATAAACCCAAGGAGAGGTCGAAGACCTTCCTTTCGGAAACTTTAAAAAATGGGCATAACTGAGGAATAAGGAACACAGGGAGAGGTCGAAGACCTTCATTTCGAATTCTCTAAAAAAAGATCTAACGAGGCAAAGGTCTCTGACCTCTTGCCTACTTTTCTCATAAACCCAAGGAGAGGTCAAAGACCTTCCTTTCGGAAACTTTAAAAAAGGGCATAACTGAGGAATAAGGAACACAAGGAGAGGTAGAAGACCTTCCTTTCGAATTCTCTAAAAAAACAGAAAGTGACGAGGCAAAGGTCTCTGACCTCTTGCCTACTTTTCTCATAAACCCAAGGAGAGGTCAAAGACCTTCCTTTCGGGAACTTTAAAAAATGGGCATAACTGAGGAATAAGGTATCCAAGGAGAGATCGAAGACCTTCCTTTCGAATTCTCTAAAAAAAGAAAGTAACGAGGCAAAGGTCTCTGACCTCTTGCCTACTTTTCTCATAAACCCAAGGAGTGGTCAAAGACCTTCCTTTCGGAAACTTTAAAAAAGGGCATAACTGAGGAATAAGGAACACAAGGAGAGGTCGAAGACCTTCCTTTCGAATTCTCAAAAAAAACAGAAAGTGACGAGGCAAAGGTCTCTGACCTCTTGCCTACTTTTCAACTGCCATTAACAACTTCATCAAGAACCGATAAGAAACTAAAATTCTTAGATTGAACTGAATATGCTTTTGCAGAGCTGAAATAATAACTCGTGCTGTCTTCTACGGTTTTGTAATCACCCTTCGTTGGATTTTTATGTATATAACGGATTTTAACATTAAGCATATTGGGACTGTTGACCAAAATATTGCCTTTGCTGATTTTCCAGATTTTATATTCTCTGTCTTTTCTATCAGAAATAAAATACTCCAGGTATTTTCTATCAACGTCTTTAAGGTAATTACAAATCAGCTTTCCAGTATGCTTCTTGAATGACATAATTACATCTTCGACTGATTGGCCTCCTAAAACTTGCCAGACGATGTGTATATGATCTCTCATAATCACGAAGGCATAAATCTTAACTCTGCCAGAGTCCACTAAATGCTTGAAAGAATTTAAAATTATAAAATTGGATTCTGGAAAATCCTTAAATACCGAAACAAACCTATCTATAGCAAGTGTTGTGAAATATGTATTTGGATATTTAGTAAGCAATAGTTTTTTGATCTATTTAGTTTTAACTTTAAATTATCTCTTCCCAAGGGTCAAGGAGAGGTCGAAGACCTTCCTTTCGTCCACTCATTACCCAAAGAACATCAACGAAGCAAAGGTCTTTGACCTCTTGCATGCACAATCCCAAACCTTCCTTTCGTCACTCCAAAGATAGTAACAAGACAAAAACTTACTGTGTCTTTTCTCTGATACGGCATCGAATAATCCAAGGAGAGGTCGAAGACCTTCCTTTCGTCACTCTAATCCAAGAACCTCTTTCAACACTTTACAACAAGGACATCGAGGAAACAAAGGTCTTTGAGCTCATGGCTAAAAGACCCAAACCTTCCTTTCGTACACCCCAATATTAGTAACAAGACAAAAACTTACTGTGTCTTTTCTCTGATACGGCATCGAATTGAAAAAAATCAAAATTCAAATCCAAATCCAAGGAGAGGTCAAAGACCTTCCTTTCGTCCACTCATTACCCTAAGAACATCAACGAAGCAAAGGTCTTTGACCTCTTGCATGCACAATCCCAAACCTTCCTTTCGTCACTCCAAAGATAGTAACAAGACAAAAACTTACTGTGTCTTTTCTCTGATACGGCATCGAATAATCCAAGGAGAGGTCGAAGACCTTCCTTTCGTCACTCTAATCCAAGAACCTCTTTCAACACTTTACAACAAGGACATCGAGGAAACAAAGGTCTTTGAGCTCATGGCTAACAAACCCAAACCTTCCTTTCGTCCACTCATTACCCCAAGAACATCAACGAAGCAAAGGTCTTTGACCTCTTGCCTACTTGTCACACAGCAATGTATAACACGGCATTTATATCCTGCTCTTCTGCATAAAATATAATCCCCCTACCAACATAATTCCGACTACAAATGCAGCAATTACATAAACCGTACATGGATCTGAAAAGTAGTCCGAGGGAAGGACATTAATTTCTTTGACGATCTTGATATTTTTATCGGTTATAGAGAAGGTACTGATGTTATTAGAATCAATAGGAGAAATCACACTAGTATCTTTATTTAATATCGCAGTGGGATTGCGCCACGGCCATATTTTATTAAGTGATCCAAACATAAATCCTGACATAACTGTAATAGTAATATCGTGATAATTCTTAAAAGCTGCCGACACTATCCTCGAGAAAAAGGCGAGACCAGTGAGACAACCTAATGCAAATACGGATATCAATAATAACTCAGATAATTCTGGAGATTCTAAGAATGCTTTTATTGTGGGTATGACTACTGTATATAAGCCCATCAGTAATAAAATGAAGCTACCTGATATACCAGGTAATACAAAGGCGCTTATCGCAATGACACCCGCTAAAAATATGTATGCCATATTAGTAGATCCTGCTGCTGGACTTATAGAGGTAATCAGGTAGGCTATCGCAGCACCAATAATAAAGGGGATTGCATGTCCCCACTTTCGATTCTGCATCTGGCTAAACATTAATGGTATAGACGCTATAATAAGTCCGAAAAATAAAGCCCACAGAGCTTCAGGATAATTTTCTAATAGCTTAGTCACGCCAAATACACCTGCCAATATACCGCCCACCATACCTATAATCAAGTATAGTAGAAATGGACCATTAAGCGATACCCATACGTTACTGAACCTTAACTTAAGTATATCCCATACAGTATTCTGATCGACTCCACTAATTGTATCGATAAGGTCCTCATAGATTCCAGTTATAAATGCTATCGTACCTCCCGAGACGCCGGGGATCACTTCTGCGATACCCATAGCAGCACCTTTGAGAATAAGACTTATCTTAGAATGATGTGTTCTGGGCTTACTCATGTTCTCTTCCATAGATCTTTCCTTTATTGATGGCGGCGTCTAATTTTTCATTTGTTTTTGCATCCCCGTCTAATACAATATTCTCAATCTCCTCTAAGTCGGGCTGACCAGCTTCTACCCATGCACTATACCAGAAACTACCTACTGCAAGAACGGATGCTTGCATACGTGTCTCTACCATATCACCCATAGAGTCATGATACGCCTTACTATATTCTGGACATTGTATCCATATTGTCTGTCCTAATCTCTCATCAAAACAAAACTGCTCATCTTCTGGATATTGTTCTTTGATAAGCAATTCTTTAGCTAATACCTCTGGTAGTAAAGCATGACTTGATTTTATAATATCCCATATGTATGTTCTTATATCTTCTATATACTCTGCCCTACCGACGATAAAGTCATAAGTATTATCTGCATATAATTCTGGTAGTCGGCTTTCCCAGAAGGCATGTATACCTATCTGTCCTGTCAGCTGTCCATTGTAATTAAGTGTCGTATGTAAGGGTACGTGAGCATCAGATATGTAGTGCCCTATATCTGCGCTTATCTTCAATATCATATCTACGTCATTTTCTTTAAATGCATAGATTAATCGCTTATAGAAGTGCTCTAAGAAATATGGCGCTATACCATAATTGACTATATCATTATCAAAATAAATTTCCGAGTAGGTGCCATCTATATCCATTATATTACCTAAGGAAGTCTGATCTAATGGAATAATAGGATCAAATCTGTATAGATATAATAAATTTTGATAGACATTATTATGGAACTCTTCTGGAAATTCCAATGTAACGGTATCCTTATCTGCGACTCCCTTGAGAGAACCGAACTTAAGGATAGCATCTCTATATAACTTGGGGACATTATCAAAAGGAAGTGTATCCCAGTGATCGATATCTATATAATGTCTAGCAAACTCGTTCTTGGTGGCATACCTGCGCTTGTCAGGATCTACGGCGTGCTCTGTAAGATATTCTATGTTTTTCTTATAAAGAGGTAGGACAGCCTCAGGCAGCGTGAGTACCGCCATTCTATTTATCTTTCTGTGGCCATAGAATCCCCAAGCTGGAGCAGGACTATGTGCTACAGATAAGAGCATAATGCAACCAACTAATAATAGATATCTAAATATCAAAATGAAGTATTGGTTTAAATAGTTTTTTGACTAACCTATGTTGTACCATATACGCCTCACCATCTGAAGCAAACATATTGTATCTGTCGATCTGCTTAAGATCGTTAACTGTTCTTAAGGTAGCGTCCAGATTAAGAATATCTGTCACTGGATAAAAACTAAAACCCAACTGAGACCCGTCCTTCATATCTATTGCTAATTCTACAAATGGCATTGTACGACTTAATGAATCCATACCAGGCTTTCCAGTCATAAAGCTCTCTGCACCAAACTTCTTGAAGTCCTTAATATAAGCGGTGAGCACATTTTGGTTCTGCTTAAGTTGATTAGTGGAAGTGGTAGGAACAATAGGCTTAATATTATAAGATGTGCCTTCCTTAGTAATCACAAAAGAATTAGCTCTATCCTTCTTATAGTCCACAGTAACCTTTATGATGTCATTACTATTAATATCTAAGACAGTCTTGTCTCTTAGGTCCACATCTGTATGCGTAAAATAATTTCTGATACCTCCTCCTACTGATGGTACGATCATTACATAAGGTTGCTTGGCGCCTTTCTTGAGACAATAGGTACCACTCTCAATATTATTATTCTTACCTACTATAAAATCTGATAAGACTTTTCCGCTCTTATCATAAGTCGTGACGTCGATTCCTAATAATTTGATGTCCTTCATGATCTTAGTATACTTTGTCTTAGGAGGTATATAATCTAACTTCATTTGTGTCAAGACACTCAGGAGATTTTTGACAACATGAGGACTTGCTTTTTTTCTTTGGTTCAGTAACCAGCCATCATTAGATTTACTAAGATGCATCTCTGGGTAACCAGGTCTTTTTATAACTATAATATCTATTATCTCTCTATCCTCTACGACAAAATCTCGATCGTCTAAGTCAATAGAAGTATCTTGAGGATCATCTTTGGTATAAAAATATATACCTCCGAGAAGGATAAGTATAAGTAAGGGAAGAATAGTTTTTAGCATATCTACAGGTTCTTAAAGTCCTATGACGAAGGTAACAATATATACTTATGCAATCCCAACAACAATACTACAATTATGCTTTATTGTCATGGTACAACTGCGAGATAACTTAATCAATAAGAACTTATATCATTCTTACCCATTAGTTTAATTAGGTATTTATATTCTAATTTTGTGAATTGAGCATTTTGAAAAATTTAACCCATGAAATACGACTTGATAATATTTGATTGTGATGGGACGCTTGTAGATACAGAAAATCTAACTAATGGCCTCATAGCAACCATGCTTAATGAGATAGGTATACCGATCAGTGAGAAAGAAACTATTGCACTATTCCGAGGTACCAGCCTTCTCAAAATAGAACAGTATATTAAAGATAACATCTATAAAGAATTAGATTTTGACTTTGAGAAAGTATTCCGTCAGAGATCCAAAATCCTATTCGAAGCAGAACTGAAAGCTGTCGAGGGAGCAGAAGATTTATTAAAAAAATTAGAGATTCCATATTGTGTAGCATCCAATGGACCACAAGTCAAAATGGCTACGACATTAGCCGTGACTGGCTTAGATAAATACTTCTCGGCTGAGACTATATTCTCAGCCTATGACATAAATAAATTCAAACCCCTACCAGATCTCTTCTTACATGCATGTGAGAAGATGGAAGGGTCAGCAGAAAATACATTAGTTGTAGAGGATACATTAGTGGGTGCTATAGCGGCGAGAAAGGCAGGAATGGATGTATTAATTTACGCTCCAGAAAAAAACGAGCAAGAACAATTTATAGCTCAAGATTATAAAGTTTTTGATACTTATTGTAATTTTTACGCTAAGTATTTGAAATAATACCTATTAGGATTAAAGCTTTATACTATTTTTGTACTAAAATTTATAAATAACAATTATGGCAAAAAAGAGAGTAGCAATTAATGGTTTCGGTAGAATCGGAAGATTAACTTTCAGAAATCTGTTACAAGACAAAAACATCGAAGTTGTTGCAATCAATGACTTAACAGATAATGCGACATTAGCTCATCTATTAAAGTACGATAGTGCTCATGGTCCATTCGATCAGAAAGTAACTTCTACAGATACTCATATCAATGTAGGTAGAAAAAAAATACTGGCTACAGCCGAGCGTGATCCAAGTAAATTACCTTGGAAGAAAAACAAAATAGACATCGTATTAGAATGCACTGGTATATTCAGAACCAAAGAGACTGCAGAATTGCATCTAAAAGCTGGAGCAAAGAAAGTAATACTATCTGCTCCCGCTAAAGGAAGTGGAATAAAAACTATCGTACTGGGTGTCAATGATGATCAGATCAAAAAATCTGACAAACTTCTTAGTAATGCATCTTGCACGACCAACTGTCTTGCGCCGCTTATGAAAGTTATAATGGAGAACTGGGGATTAGTGCAGGGATCTATGACTACAATACATGGATATACTGGAGATCAGAAACTACAAGATGCTCCACATAGTGACTTAAGAAGAGCTCGTGCTGCTGCTGTCAATCTTATCCCTACAACTACTGGTGCTGCCAAAGCAGTAACTCAGGTACTTGATGGTGTAGAGGGTAAGTTATTTGCCATGGCAATAAGAGTACCTGTTATTACAGGATCTCTTGTAGAGCTTAATGTAATATTAGAGAAAGATGTCACTGTGGAAAAGATCAATAAGACATTCAAAAAATATTCTAAAAGTGCTCTCAAAGGCATCCTACAATATGAAGAAGACCCTATCGTCTCATCTGATATTGTAAGAAACCCATACTCATCTATATACGATTCTCAACTAACTCAAGTATCTGGGAGAATGGTAAAAATTGTATCATGGTATGATAATGAAGCTGGTTACTCTGCAAGGCTTGCAGAACTTACCGCAAGAGTATAGCAAAATATTATTACAAGCCGATCATTGAATAAATGGTCGGCTTTTTTCTTTTTCGAATTTAAAAAATAAACATCGATGAACGTCTCTAATCTATCTGATAAAAAAGTACTCATAAGAGTAGACTTTAATGTACCTCTTGATAAATCTTCTAAGATCACTGATGATACAAGAATTGTAAAATCATTACCTACGATTAAGAGAGTATTAGAAGCGGGTGCATCGGTAATATTGATGTCACACTTAGGTAGACCTAAGATAGTCGCTGGAGAAGATAACACTGCTCAGATAGATAAGAATACACTACGTCATCTCGTACCCCATCTATCCGATTTATTAGGTTTAGAGGTACAGTTTGCTGCAGACACAGTAGGACAAGAGGCTTTTGATAAGGCATTGGCATTGCAATCAGGTGAAGTACTTTTATTAGAGAACACCAGATTCGAAGCTGGAGAAACTAAAGGTGATAATGGCATGGCTGCTAAGCTGGCGCAACTTGCTGATGCTTATGTAAATGATGCATTCGGAGCTGCACATAGAAAACACGCTTCTACATATACCGTGGCAAAGTTTTTTGAAAAAGAAGATAGACAACTCGGACTGCTGATGCAGTCAGAAATAGAAAGTGCACATAAGGTACTTAATAGCCCTAAGCGACCATTGACATCTATATTAGGTGGCGCTAAGGTCTCTGATAAAATCCAACTGATAGAAAAACTCTTAGACTTTACTGATAATCTTCTTATCGGTGGAGGTATGAGTTATACATTTACTAAAGCACTGGGAGGCAAAATAGGTGACTCTCTCGTAGAAGATGAGCACATCGACTTGGCTAAAGAATTACTCCAAAAAGCTAAAGACCGCAACGTACAGCTAATACTTCCCGTCGATAATATATGTGCTGATAGATTTGATAAAGATGCGGATACTAAAATATGTCCGAGTGATAACATCTCAGATGGGTGGATGGGCTTAGACATAGGTCCTGAGGCTACAAAGCAATTTGCTAAAGTCATCAAGGAATCTGCGACTATCTTATGGAATGGTCCTGTCGGTGTTTTTGAGTTTGATAAATTTGCCAATGGTACTAATAGTGTAGCACAAGCTGTAGCATATGCCACTCAGACTGGTGCTTACTCCCTCATAGGAGGAGGAGATTCTGTATCTGCTATAAACAAAGCTGGACTTCAGGACCAAGTAAGTTTTATATCCACTGGTGGAGGTGCTATGTTAGAATTTCTTGAAGGAAAGGTACTCCCTGGAATAGCGGCTATAGAGGCGGATTAGAAGAAGAATTTTATCTTAATTTATCACTGGTTTTCTTATGATCATTTCTATAGCTATAGTTTGATTATGGTAAGCCTCTGGATGAGCTCTATTAATATGGACTTGATCATTACCTAATACCATTTAAATATTAGAATGTCGGTTATATTATAATAGAATTAGTCAATCTCTGCGTTAAAAATACTCATCATTACGTGTGCCGCCCACGGCGGTAGCAAGCGCTATGACTCAGCCCACCCACTTTCGTGGTTCACTTTTTTCGAGTATTGTCATACTCGATTCGTCTACAACGAAATCATTCGTTCATGCCTTAATCTTAACAAATTCTCTTCTATAATCTTTTCCGACACCTTAAAATTTAAATGGTATAAATATTGATCAGAGCTATCTCTGCATTTTGAGTTGGTAGCTCTGATCAATTATGATATCTGCTCTTCTATACTCAATCATGAGACTTTTCAATAAACTATGTCTATTAATCTAACGTAGATAAGGATAAATTTTATAGCTAATTGTCTATAAATCTAAAATGTTATTTTTCAATACTTAATTGCTTTTAATGACACAATCTGACTTCCTTTCTGCAAAGAAAAGATATAAGCTCCTGCAGTCCATTCTGCAGTATTAATTGAAAATTTGTTCTCATGGGCATCAATATTAATTACCTCTATCAGATCACCATATATATTATGAACAGATAATGTTTTATCAAATTCATCATTAGAAACATGAATCATTATTTCATCTTCAAATAGGTTTGGTGTCAATTCAAATTTATAAGTTGATATCACCTCAGTTGTGCTGGTCGTAATACAATCAGGATCAATTTGTGTTTGCATAACTCCATTAGAATTAGCTACTAGCCTGTAGTAACAACCACTTTCAAAGTATAAGGCTTCCATAAATCCATTATTGAAATTATTACTATGGTTTACATCTGCTACAATTACGCTTTGGTCGTAAATTGAAGATACTTCTGGAAAAACAGTATGACCAAAAATCATCTTCTCTCCATTAAAAGAAGATATTATATCATCAACTTCGGTTTGACTTAATTCTTCCCTTGCGATACCACGATACCAATACACTCCCTCATCAGATCCACCATTTACGATTTCGCATGGCGTATTTCCACTTGGGCAATTGTCATCCATTCCTAACCTGCCGTAGTCATTGATCTCATCATAGGTCAAATTTAAGTCTCTCACTTCGGGACTTAATCCTGCGTGTACTAAGATGGCAGAGTTACCAGCATTTTCCAGAATATTTTTAGATCTGAGCCATCGGCCCATTTCAGTATCTGGTTCATACAAATTGTAGAGCATTTCTCTTAAGTAATGAGCATTTTCAAAGTATTTATCACGTACGTATCTGTAATCGTATACAAAATTTAGTACCTCATGATTTCCTATTATGAAATGAACTTGCCCACCTGCTAATTGAGCTTCTTGTTCGAGTTTATATAATAACCAAAGACATTGAGTTACATATTCGCCTCTGTCAAACATATCACCAATAAAGAATAAATGTCCATCACCATAAGTCCAGTTATAGTTATCATCTATTACACCGGACTGTTGCAGTAATAAAATGTATGCATCAATTTGCCCTTCAATATCAGTGGTGACTAAAAACTTTTCTGGCATCTCATATTCTGATTCTGGAATTATAATCTCCTCCATAAGCTGAAAACTGAAACTATCCCCATTGGGTAAGTCACAAGTCAGAGTAGGCGTTGTTCCTTCTGGATAAGAGGTAATTGATGGACCGTCTTCTGTAATGTTCTTTACTATAATTTCATTATTTCTATGGAATACGTATGGTCCATCAACACTGTAATTGATAGTCTCATTTGTGAATGCACAATTAAAAGAAAGGTCGACATTACTGGAAGATCTATTATGCAGTTCTATTGCTATGACATTTAATCCTGAATTAAAAAACGAAAGAGGAATATCATATTTCACCGCATGATTTTCGAAATCATGAGGGACAGACGAGTCAGGTGTGGTCGTTGCAGTTATAGGACCTTGTGGTAGATTGAAAGAGCGAGTGACTTCTTGACCATTAACATAAATAACAATTGCATCATCCGACGATATATTAGCTACAATAGATGTAATCGCATTGATATCAGTGACTTCCACAATTTTTCTGAAGTAGTAAGTAATATTACCTGATTCCAAAAGAGTGTTTTCATCTCCATCTCCAAAACCAAATTCTTCAGCTCCCAAGGCCCACGTCGTGTCATCATAATCAAGTTCTATCCACTCTTGTCCCAAGTTAGATCCATCATCTAAGTATCTCCATGCAGAACCACTTCCAAAATAGATATCTGAATATTCTTCTATCACTTCAAAATCTACCTCTAATGAATTATTAAAATCTACGCTATCTAAAATGGTAGATACGTGTGCTTCCACAGTTTGGTCACCCAAATCAATCAAGTCTAAGGTTTCATTGAAGGTATGGTTATAACTTTCATTTGGCGCTAATGTTTGATAGATAACTTCAGTACCGATAGTTGCATTATTTAAGGAATACGACAGCTCAAATGAGTCAATCTCACTGAGCCCATAATTTTTAACAACAGTAGAGATTACAACATCATTTTGGGCAATCATGTAATCGTTAAGACCATTAAGTTCTTCAATCCCTAAGTCATGATCCACTTGTGGTAGAGTATATTCAACTACTAATATTGGAGCTTCTTGCGGTATACCATCAAATGACTCTGCCTCTCGAGACCCCGTACCAGTGACTATAAAAGTCATGGCATTTCCACTAAGCCAACCATTATTTTTAATTATTTCTTCGACTAATATGGAGATGTCTGGGCTCCTCTCATCCAATCCACCTTCGTGAGCGTCAGACCACTCAGGTATAGACCAGTTTACAGATGAATTTGTCTTAGTCCTTCTGCTAATATTACCTGGAGTATCCAAAAAAGTTTGTGAGAGTGCAGCTGCCTCACCATAAATTGTTACATCAGTATCGATATCTCCAGTGTCATCAGCATAAAATTGAATGTAAGCATTTTGGATAATAGCTGTTGAAGGTATAGTCACTTCTGAAAAGCGAATCCCTACTGTTTGATTGTTCTGATCTGAGAAATCATCAAAGACCAATTCTAAGTCACTACTTTCAAGTAAGACTTGTGAAGTATCTTCGCTTTCTTCAGCATCATCTGATGATTGCGATACTTGTGCAGTAAAAATTTCTGTTTGAGAATAATATGGTGTCATTATTGAAATGACAAAACAAATCAGTAGTAATATTTTTTCTATCATGTTTTTTATTAATTTTCTTTGGCAAATTAGTACTCTACCAAAGTTTATATTGTTGAAGTACTTCGGTAGATTAGATAATAAAACTAATAAAATAATTTAGCTTTTAGACATAAAAAAAAGTTTCTTAGAGCTGAATTATCAACTTGTTTCTCCTAATACTAAATACCAATTTATTTGTTCGAAATTCATTTATAGCTGGCAGCTAACAAGCAAGTATATGACCTCTATGTGTGGTAAAAGTCTTAAGTATCAGATAGAGATCGTAGTCGTATATATGGATATCAATACTTGCATCAATTGTGTATCGATGCTCAAGTTATTAATTGACTCACATATCATATATAATACATTTCTATTCCAAGAAAAACATTTAAAAATTTATGGCCAATATGTGAAGAGTTTGTTCTATGCTATAAGAAAGTGTCGTTACTGTGAAGTACGAGCAGATACGTTATCATCACTCAATATTAGGTACTGATTTTATTTATTTAAAAACTTAATCATTTCTATTGTATGATATGTGGACTTACCAATATTTCCTTTTAATTCATCTGTCTGCGGAATATTGAGTTCATTTACATAAAAGAATTCGCCTCCATTTTCATTATCAGGAAATGTATTAAAATAGAAGTTCTCCAAATTTTTCGCTTTTATCTTGAATTTGTCATCTGCTAAGGAAAGTGATATTAAGGCTTCACAGTGTTGCCACCATGTTTTTCTTTTGTCTGTAATTTCATTACTTACAGGATTGACTTCACTATAAAAGCCCTGAGATAAATCCTTTTCTGGAAAAATAGGTTTTTCTAAAGTTGTGTTCAAGACTTCAATTCCAAAATCGTGATATTTTAATTGTTCTTTCTTTGTTAAGAATTCCCATTCTTTTGCTCTTAAAAAAATAGAGGCGTATTGAAAGTTATGGCCAGGAGTAACACTAAAGCAAATAGAATCTTGAGAAGAATGCTGACACGGATTCCAACTGTCGTCAAATTTAATATTTACCCAGCCTAATTCTTTGTTCCACCCTTTGTCAAAAGCAATTTGTATATTTTCTTTTAGATAAGGTTCATATTTACTCCTATTTTCCACATCAACTGACCATAAGTTTTCCATATATGCTGTGATCGGATATATAAGTGCTTGTAAGGTTTTGCTACCCTCAACTTGTGCATCATCCGCATAATTACCATAAAATCCTCCTACTATAGAATCGTGGAATGTTTTTATAAAACTATCATGTGACTGATGTATCTTGTCTAACAAATTCTTACTTGGACCCTGCCTATATAATTCGGATAAGCCACAAAGTCCATAAGCTTGTTGCCATATATCTAAATTGTACGAACTATCAGCCTTATTAGTTTTCAAATCAAAGAATGAAGCGAAATAAGTATTTAGAGAATCTTTGATAATTAGTTTTTCTATTTGAAAATCAGCTGCTTTTTCAGCTTTTGCTAGATAAGAGACGTCTACATCCTTAGCGTAGGACAACCCGTATATTAATCTGCTTAGAGCAACATTGTAAACCTTATCTGATACCACTTTACCTTCATTGTCGACATCAGAGTAATAGGTGCCTTGAGTTTCTTGATAAGCATTTTCGTTGAAAAAATTTAATAGTTTTTCAATCTTTTCCTCATGAATCAAAGTGCCTTTAATGGTCTTCTTACTCTTATCACACGATATAAATAAAGACAGTATAACGAAGACATAAAGTAGTATTCTATTCATTTTTTCCCTTTTTTATTCTGACTTATGTTCGTACAAGTCATTGTTTTATTTTGACCTTTTTATTTTATAAGCGAGTTTGTATTCTTGATATTTAAAAAAACAGTATTTCAGGGTCAATTCCGAATTTACTCATTTTCTTTATAGGTCGTGCTATAGCTCTTCTCTTTTCATCTATGAGTTGTCTCACGAAGCACTGAAGATAATCATCCGCCAAAATTACAGCTTTGAAAAGACAAAAAAGATCCTTATATAATCTTCAAAAACGAGGAACCATAACATTACAAAATCTGAACACGAGAACGGATTTCGAGTCAGTCTACGATACGCCATAACGAAAATAAGATGTCAAACTACAAATCTAATATCTTTCGCTTATTGCTGTAATACAACGGATGACTATAAGCGGAGGAGTGACGTAGAAGCTTTTATTTTTTATCTATTGTTACCTACTGGCATTCCTTTGAGTCAGTACCAATTATAAATTAGTTTTGTATTATAAAATGTACATTAATGGAAATCGATGATCACAGGAAACTCTGGTAACAAAGCCATATCTGCTTTGCAGCTCGCATTGAAAATAGCTTCGACACTATTTGAATTGCCACTAAAATTAATCACTTCTAATTAATTTTTTTCTTTGATATTTAATTTATAAAAAATAGGCAATTTCACGTCTTCATGTCTTACATTAAAGAGTATCTTAATTATTTTAGTTTGAAGCCAACAATTTCAGATATTGGTCCCAATCCAAGAAGCCATCGATTTTTATTTACATCTTCAATACTCCCTTCGTATGGTGCATAGCTCACTTCTTTATCTTTAATTTCATACTGCGTACAATATCGCTGAACTTCGTTCTTCTCTACTTGAAGTCTGTCGTATAATGTTGCATAATTAATCCAATTAGATTCTCCCATACGACATGATTGTTCTAAGTATGGTAGGTATTTTGCTATTATCAATGTGTCGTTAGAATGTATCAATGCATAGAATGGCGCTCTATTCGCTCTTCCACCAACATCATCAATAGATGGATAATCATATTTATCAATATAATTCGTTATTTGATTCAGTACTGAATTATCGTGAGTTTTTATGAATTCTGAGTCCTCTACTGAGAACATTTTATCAACCCCATAATAGACGCCAGTAGTGTCATTAGTTGTTAATGATCTAAAATTCTTGGCCATAGTTCTGTACCATTGATCCTCTATAGATAGAGAATCTAAGTAGAATGCATGTTTTGTCAATTCCAGATAATCATTTTTAACTAACTTTTTAAAATTCTTATCTTGATTCAATGGGTCTAATCGACTATCAAACAAGGCAAATATTCTTTTCCAAGTTGGTACTACATAGAACCACTTAATTAAATTTGCACGAGCAGTTTTATAGTCTCTGTGATAGATAGCTGATAAAGCTAATTCATAGAATATCTGTGATGTTTTTATCTCAGATATAGAAATCTCAGATCTTCTATTATACTTTCTTTGGTTTTCTTCTGATAGACTATTTGAATCTAATCCTATAGACCCTTTACCTATAGCTAAAATAAGCTCATCAGGATAATTATATTTTTCAACAATAAGTTCTTTTATTCTCTTAGACCTATTAATACTCAATTCTAAATTCCTGGAACCTATATCATCTGCAAATGAAATGATTTCAATAAGCTTTTGGTTTTTTCTGGCAAATGTCACAATACTATCTAAGACTAAAGTATCTATTTCCAAAGGCTCTATTTGATTCGTATTATAAAATACTGACAAAGAGTTAGAATTATAAATATCATCATCTTCGCCTGCAATAATACAATCTTGTGTTTTAACAGTATCCGTTAATATATAATCTTTCTTTTTTAGCTTCACATTTGAAATATAATAGCTCATCTTGGGTTCAGAATAATAATCTGGCCATCCCAATTCTGGAAACACACCAAAAGTCATAAACTTAGAATCACAGGATAGCTTTACACTCATATTAATTGTATTCCATTTACCTCGTTCTACATCCCCAAAACTTAAGTAAGGAGGAATTAGAAAATAATAATCATCTGTTACATTTAGCGACCTCCTTTTGACTCGATTACGAGAGAACTTTACACCAATACGCTTTGATATCTCACTAACATTGTAAGCGTCATTTGGAATAAATATGTCATATGACAAATGATAAATAGATTTGTAATCTAAAACTTCATCAAATTCATAACTTACATACGAAGCTCCTGCACCATTATGATAAGTTAGTGTTGGGTCCTCAGTCACATGAGAATAAAAATATAACTGAAAATACAAGCTGTGTAATTCATTCCCTTCACAAACTAAATCACATATCTCAGCTGAGCCATAGAATTTACTATTATATTCTTCATCCCGACATCGACAAATATTTGCAGAACTATTTGTTGTAGTCCAGTTCTCGCAAGTATTCAAGGACTCCCATGGTTGAAAATTACTTATTTCATAAGCCCTACAATCTGAGATAGGCTTTACCATATTTTGCGACATAATCCCGTTACTGCATAGAAGTAATGTTGCAATCAAATAAAAACTTAGAGAGAGGAAATTGTATTTCCCTTGCTCTAAATTAAGTTGAGACTTAAAACTCAAATTCATCATTTTTTCCTCTACCCGCGGTAGTAAGTCCATAGAGTTAAGTTGCTTATAGAATGAAAAGTTTTTCATTATTTTAAATTTCCTTGAATTGCTTATATCTTCATCCCACATAACGTATCGGTGTTATGCGGGGATTGACCGATATAATATTCAGTCTTATACATTATGATCGGTTTTTTCTATTTATTATCTATCATTTATTTAGGCAACACTTCTTAAACTTCTTACCGCTTCCACATGGGCATTTTTCATTTCGCCCAGTTTTAGGTTCGGCTTTTATTGGGTTAAAAGGTGAATCATATTTAGTACTAAAATCAAAATTCGGATAAGATTCTTCTTCATTGTATCCAGCCCAGGTTGAAGTGATATTATCATATCGATCAAATATTGGAAGTATATCTCTTCTCTTGTCGGAACTGCCGGAACCAGATAATGCTTTCTTTACTTCAATCCAAGATCCACATATTCCTGTAGAAACTATTCCTTTATCAAATAACTTTTCAATTACAGATAATAGTTTATCTCCTTTTATATCGATCACATTACAAATTAAAAGACCAATTAGATCACTATCAATGACGTTGTCGTTAATGTTACTTTTAAGGAAAAATTGAATAACCTCGTCGAACCAATTAATAATTTCATCAGCTCTTTCTGGATGATGTAATGCAATTTGCTCTACCATATCAAAGAAATTATTTCGAGCATATGTGTCAACACCTGGTCTAAAAATAAATTCCTTACACTCCTGTAATTTGTTAGCAGCAATTTTGTACAATGGTTCCCACAACATCCCTGCAAGAAAATCACCAAAGTAAATTTCTAAATAATCTTCTGACTGACTCAAAACGTCAAATACGGCTTCTAAGCTATTGGAGGCTTGAAGCTCTCCCAAAATGTAGATTGCATGAATCACAAAATTCGATGATTCTTCGTTCCATCCATCTTCATTCATTATTTTTTGGAAGAAAGAATATCGGTTGATACTATCCTGAAGAACCAACTCAAGGTCTTGTAAAAGCGTCTCTCTTGGAAGGGAAAGAATAGTTTCTAATTTTTCTTTTTCTATGTAAAGTCCATTATTATATAGATCATTAATCTCTTGATGAAAAAACATTGGCTCTTTTCTGTCGGTACGAATTTTCTGTGACTTTGTTACTACTGATATTTTAGTTTTTTGTTCTTCTTCATATCGCTTTTGACCCGCTTTCATTCTTGCTGCAAAAATGATACGAGTTATCATTTCTGTATCTGGAGAATCGGGTGCAATTTGTTTCATTAGATCAAAGCGTATTTCTGCTTGTTCGATATCATCAATTGCAGTAAAATAAAGAATGGTGCTCTTTAAAAAAGAAGTCACTTCATTTAAGTGGAAAGTTTCACGATTAGGATAAAGGCTTTTTAATTCCATTTCATGACCCAAAACATCGGGCATTTTATCGTACTCTTTTTTTAAATAATACTCATTCGCCAAGTTCAGTTTTCCAAATAGATAATTAGGATGTTCAGCAATAATCCATTTATTGACATCATACATTTTTTGAACCATATTAAGCTGTCTATAAAGGACAGATAAATAGTTTTTTAGTTGAGGGTTATCGGGGTACTTTTCAATGGCAGAAAGCATTAATGGGATACTTGACTTTTTACCGTCTAATGCCATATGATGATATCGCTCAAGTATATGTGCAAATAGAGGGGTAATCGCATTTTGATCGTCTAAAAATTGAGGATCTGTAGTTATGTTATAGTTTATTTTAAAAGTTTTCATTCTATAGTTTCTGAATATTTATTTCTATGCTATTACTTCAATATGGTAGAATTACTTTAAAGTCGATATCATCTCTTTTTCGAAGGCAAAGCAAGTGCAGATTTTCAATCCCTTCTTGTAGAAAATATGACTTAACGCTTCTTATTGGTTATGAAGTAAAATTAGACATGTCTTTTCACTTCCTGTATAATTTTTGTTCCTTTCGAATGTTTTAGATAGTCGCAAACTTCTGCGTCCTTATCAAGAGTATTGCTTTCTAAATATGAATATAATAATTTTAAAAATGTAATAATTTTAGATTTATTCAATGTGAAAATTGATGAAATTGGCTATAACGGTGATTACATGCAGCATCTCCGAAAATCGAGGATATGCCGTCACTATTTAATGTTAGCTTGCGGTTTTCAGTCTATAGTATAGTGATCCAGCCCCCTATTAATCAGGCAATAATAACAAGAGCTAAAAAATTAATATAATAATATACATGTTTGTTTTTAACTGTAAGCCAACGGCAGTAATAAAACGAAAACCTTATAGTCGTGTTATTTTCGACACTTGATCGGACGGTTCACTTTCGTTCATCTCACATAGAAACACCATGATATAGTTAACTCTCGTGCCTTACCGTTTTCAGATCACTCAATCACAATACCTTGGAAAGACAGCACCATCTGGAAGGTATTAAATGTCGTAGTAAACTCATGGTAGATTATTTCTTCTAAAAAAAAGAACCACACCATATAATCTACAGTCCTGCTACTTAATAAATCAAAGAACATTCTTAAATTAGTACCCTTGAGCAACGCAGAACACACAGAAAGTGCTAACACCTTATTAAAATAGAACCACACCTAAGTCGTGACTCTGGATAGCCGTAATCAGTTAAGAGTTATAAAAGATTAAAAATATGAGATTGCACAGTACAAAATTGATTTTATTGATTATTACATTACTAAATACTGCTGGAATATCACAGCCATATAATGTCACAATTGAAAATAAACCTTATGCATCATTGGAAAATGCACAAGAAATCGATGCTTATAATGTAGACTACGAATGGCCAGTATTTCAAATTCCAATTGGCTTTGAATTCCCATTTTTTGATATCACATCCAATATGATATATTCCAATGCAAGGTCATTTGGTGGATATACATCACTGAACCAGAATGAAGATGATTTGTATATGTTAGTTCATTTTTTTGCAAATTTCATAGAACGAGGTGATTCGCAAGGTACAACTTTGTCACCAATTAGATATAAAACTGAAGGCACCTCACCAAATAGAATTTTTACTTTAGAGTATAACGATATGGGTTTCTTCTTTGGTCTACAAGATGTTAATGGAACTTATTTAGATTATATTAACATCCAAATACGTCTGTATGAAGGTTCTGGAAATATAGTATTCCATATAGGTCCGTATGTAATGAATGAAGATCCTGATGAAGTGTTTGATGCATTATCAGGTCCGTTTATCGGAATTTTATCAAATGTTCAGAATACTGTAGGCGGTGATATCGGTGAAGTTATCAGTATTTCAGGTGATATAAATGATCCCGTAATATCAGATGACCCTTTCGCATTTATGGATTGGCCAATTCCAGAAAATACCGTATTCAAATTTCAAAACTTATCAACTGCAGTTAGCAAAAATGAAAGGATAAATAACTTAAGAATATTCCCTAATCCTGTCACAGATAATATTACAATCCAATCAGAATACCAAATTGATCAAATCAAAATAATGAATGTAATAGGCCAACAAGTTTATTCGACTAACAATTCACAATTCAACATAAATCATCTGCGTAATGGTTTATACTACTTGAAAATATCTATTGATGATAAGGAAGTAATTCACAAGATAATAAAATTGTAAAATACGACTTCTAAAACTATACATCAGATTATATCCCACCGTACCTCAGAGAGACGATCAACATAATAATCCGTTGCACAAAACAAAATAAAAAAAATAGTAAAATTATGAACAGCAATATAATATATATCATAGCTGCAATAGCGTTGATTTCAATTTCCTCAGTCAGTGCTCAGACAAAACTGAAAGACAAGCAAGTACTTGATGGCAAGCAAAGAATGAAGTATGAACTTGCAATAGATATTAAAAATGTTGAAATCTTCAGTGGTAGACTTGGTAGTCCTAACCTAATGCTAAAAATAGGACATAAGAAAGATGGGCAGTTCGACAGAAATAAAATTTATAACTACAGAATTTTTGGTAGATTAAATAGTCAAGCAGATTTTAAAGGCAAGCCATCATTAGAAGAATTGAGAGAAGAGTCCATCCTCAATGAAGGATTTGATCAAAATGACGCAGATGATTTGGCTGTGCCAGGTAATTACTTCGATATTTCATTAGGTTTTGGTTTTGAAACGCAAAAGGAAACAAAGCATATAATTTTCTATCAAGGTATAGATTTCATTTATGATTTTATTTATTACGATGACGATTTCATATTTAATCGAGAGTTATCAGGAATAGGTTTTGACATTTTATCTTCTGCAGATAGACAATATAATTATCATCAATTTCATCTTCATCCTTTTTTTGGCATTAGATATTTCTTTGGTGAGAGATTATCATTAGCACTCGAAACTGGATTTGACTTAGCTATATTCTATGGTAAATCCAAAATTTATGACAGTGAATTATCCCAAACCAGTTACGGTATTAATTCAGGTTTAGACAATATCAGATTCTTGAATTTGTCATATATGTTTTAGAAATAACTGTAAGATCATGTATCGGATATCTGGAAAGTCTACAATAAGCAATGCTTAATAATAGAATTTAGATGAATAGTAAACTATAGCAAAGATTTGGCACTCAACTCAGCCCCCCGCCATCTAAAGTTTGTGTATCGGATTTATATGACATACGATTTGAAGTCAAAGACTTCAAAGAGCGGTGGGGAATTGGGAATAGATATAATAAATTCATAAAATTTGGATAATGAGCAGTCATTCCATGGAGTTTACAACTATAAAAATATACACATGATTAGAGCACTTTTATTACTGATACTTTTATTATCGATTTTAATCGGATGTAATAATGATAATGATTTTGAAACTAATAATCCGACTAATCCTATAAAAGATTGTACACCATTAAGGCCACTAAGTGATCCTACATATGAAATATTAAATATTCGAATTGGCACTTGGGATGGTTCTACCATTATATCACAAAGCGGTGAGATAATAACAGTTGGTTCCAGAGATATTATAGGGATGACAAAAATGAGCTTATTTGTAACGGATGAAAATGGAGGGTTAATTAGAGAAGTTGATTTCAATGTTCCAGAAAAAAATAGTCGAGCACTTAGCCTAAGCGAAGATTCAGTTGGCAATCTGTATGTCATCGGATATTCTTATAATGAATCACGGCTCGAAAATAGAATATTGACAATCGCGAAGCTGTCTGCAGATAAAGACTTACAATGGATTAGAACCTATAATGAAGGAGAAGATATTACTGGTTCTCATATAGGTATATTAGATAATGACATAATCGTATGTACTGGAGAGAGAGATGGCGATTTAGTTTTTCTTACTATCACCGATTCTGGAGATGAAATCGTGAATAAAATAATTGAAAGCGAATCTTATGCATCACCAGCAGGTATGCTAATTACTAAAGATAAGGGTATAATTATAACTGGATCAGAAGACCGACAATTACATTTAGCAAGCTATAATGAAAATGCTGAAATAATATGGGAGAAAACCTATGGTCCTAAGTCGAAAGCAGGGAGGAGCACAATTGAATTGGAAAATGGAGACTTAGTCACTGTCGGAAGAATAACTCATCTCCAAGGAAATACCAATATAGTTGAATCCCAAAATGCATTGATACTCAAGACAGATAAAAATGGTAACTTAATCTGGGAGAAAGAAATTGGAACTGAGGAATTCTCTAATGACGGTCAATCCATTAAGAAAAATATAAATGAAGGATTTGTATTGACAGGCTATTCCATACAATGTGGCTATACTGATCATTTTTTGTATTTTATTAACGATGAAGGTGAGAGTATTAATATGGTGAATTATAATGATTTCGGTGCAGTTAGAGGCCAAAATATTCTGAAGTTACCAGATGACAGAAATATTATAACTGGCAGCTTTAATGGTCCAAGCTTTTTCCTAAATGTCGACAATTTCGGAATGTGATTAATCATGTATAGCAAATGCTATGAAGCTCGTGTCTGCTTTCTAAGCATACCGCATGTCATAGAACCGTCAGTGCACTTTTATAGAAAGAATATTTAAGATTTTAATCATATATGTAACGAAGAAAAAAACTATATATATACGCGGCAATTTGGATATTAGATGGTATAAGTTCTCTGGAAACAATCGAGTCCCTTTACTCATAGACTACATCACAAAAGGAATATATAGAAGACTATAACGTCGTATGGCGACTATTAAACAAATAAAATTACCCTCCTACTGGATTTTTAATAAAATACATTTTACATTTACGTAAGTTATGAAAACAAATTTCCCATATACATCATCTGCATCACATATGTCATATATGTCATGCACATGTTTCTTTTGTTGTTGTCAAAGAACATCATTGGAAGGGGATTACTAATCAAGAAATAATAAAAAAATTGATATAATTAGAGCCTTTCCATAGCGGAAAGGCTTTTTTTTTGCTTAAAAGAAAGAAACATGAAAAAAGTATACATCATCCACGAAAACGAAACATGGTTAATTCCATTGAGAGAAGCCTTAGATAAATTAGGTGTACCCTATGAGGAATGGAATATCGGTAAGATGACCTTTGACCTCTCAGATACCCCACCTGATGGTGTATTCTACAATAGAATGAGTGCATCGGCGCATACACGAGATCACAGGTACGCTCCAGAGATAACTAATAACTTACTGGCGTGGCTACATCGTCATGATCGCAAAGTAATCAATGGGTGGCGAGCTCTACAACTGGAAGTGAGGAAGTCTGAGCAGTATCTTGCCTTACAAGAATTTGGCATCAAGCATCCTAAAACATTAATCGCTAACGATGTAAGTCTCATTCCTCAAGCGGTAGAAAAACTACAGCACTACCCTTTTATCATCAAACCTAATCGTGGAGGTAAAGGTACAGGCGTACAGTTATTCTATTCTAAAGAAAGCTTAGAAATCGCCATTAAGAATAATGATCTCGGTGAGAGCCTCGATGGCATCTGGCTCATCCAGCAGTATATAGAGCCATTAGACGGTAGAGTTACACGTGTAGAATTTGTAGGAGGCAAGTTATTGTATGCCGTTAGTATCGATTCGAGCGGTGGATTCCAATTGTGTCCTGCAGACAGCTGCCAGATAGGCGATGCTTTCTGTCCAGCTTCAGAAACTGATAAGCAATCTAAGTTTACGATCTTAGAAAATTACTCTAACAAAGACATATCAAAGTATGCTGAATTTTTAGAAAAAAATGATATCGGTGTCGGTGCCATTGAATATGCTGAAGACGAAAACGGTGATAAGTATGTCTATGATGTCAATACAAACACAAATTATAATGCGGCCGCCGAGTTAGTATTCGGAAATTCTAAGAGAGGCATGCAGGAAATCGCTAAGCACCTCAGTCATAAACTTAAGAGTATAAAAAAATTAAGAAGGGCATAATAATTAGATTCAAAAAACGCCTATACAATGGACAACTTAATTTAATTCAGAGTAAGTTGTCCTTGCAGTGATCTATAGAAGATATAGAGCTATAGAAATAAAGATGGAAAATCTCGTCACTCCGAAGTTTAAATTTTTCAGAATCGAGATTGGTAAAAAATTTAGGACTTCTCGTTTAAAACAAAAAAAGTCATACCACATAGTCATATAACAGATAGAATCTTCATTTTAAAAATTAGGATTGAGACCTCAATCAAACGATCATAGCAGATGCATTAAAGTAAGTAATCAACTTAATAAATTTATTATGTAATCTAATTCAGCTACGGACATAATGGATTAGTTATAGCATCTTCAGTGATCAATTATATTTGTTAAAGTCAGAATAATCTAATACGAAATAACTACATTACATACTAAATTTATAATTATGAAAAAAGTTATTTTAACCTTGGTATTTGGAGTACTATTTATATCAATGTATTCTCAATCTACTGAGCGATATATACGTATCATAGGAAACTCACAGCATGTATATAATTCTGACGTAACACGAGTGTACTTCGTACTGAGCGAGATAGCACCTAATGAGTTTAAGAAGATAAGTTATAAATCTATGGAAGCTGTAGAGACAGAGTTTATGGATAGAATGAGAGAATCAGGCATACAAAAAAGCCAAATAATTCCAACCAATACTGAAATCAATAAATACAACAAAACGAAAACACGAAGCTATTATGTAGACGTGAAAGACCAGCGTTTATTAGAAGGACTATCGGGTGCTCAAGATGAAGGATTTAAGGTCAAAGAAGTTAAATACTTGTATACAAACGTTGAAGCCGACTTAGAATCTAATCTAAGTCTCAGTGCCATAAAAGACGCTAAGCGTAAGGCTAAGAAACTATGTGATGAATTAGGAATGACACTTGGTAAAATATTAAATATAGAAGATAAGTCAAGTGGTTGTTGTAATACAATAGGAGAATCAAAAACAGCTGAGACTACTAAGAATTACAATATCACGATCACATTTGAATTAATTGATTAATGAAGTACCTATTAGTAGTAGTCGCCTTCCTGTACGCTAGCTATACTTACGCTCAGCCTACGACACTTCAGGTCTTAGGACAGTACACCTATACTAATCATTCTCAGTCATATGGAGCTATAATTGTGCTGGAGGAAAATCCAAATAAATGTGATCCAGTATTAGGATTTATAAGTATAGAAGAGCAGTATAAGCACCTAAGTGAATCTATAGTATCTAAAGGCAGTACTGCTAAACTAGAGCTTGTCAAGGATCATACATACTCGGAGTATAGAAAAGAGACGTACCGTATAGAAGAGCCAAATGCAGAAATATTTGAAGATATCATAGCGGCTTGCAATAATCAAAATGCTACCGTCAAGAAAAGATATTATAAGCTGCCATCAAGTGACTTCGAGAGTCAAGACGACAAGGCAGTAGAAGCCTTAATAGACGCAAAACAGAAAGCAGAAGAAATAACGAATCACATTGATTATAAGATAATCAAGATTCTTAATATCGACGATGATACAAGAATTGCTAATTTGATGATTAATTTGACTGGTAAGGACGCAGCTTATATAGAGAAAGTAATGCATCTCATGGAGCTATTAAGCCACATCAGTAATAGCAATGAATCTAAACAGGCTACACAAGATGGTAAGTACAGTCTATGGGTAACTTTTGAAGTAGAGGCTAATTAAGAAATACCTATCTTACATCTCACATACTTAAGAGATGAAAACCATACAAATACTTCTACTACTCACCCTCCCATGGACACTGACAAGCCAAACTAAAAAAGGATTTATAGATTTTACTTGGCAGGATAGCACGGGACAGCTATTGCTCCATATACCCACTGATAGAATAGGAGAAGAATTACTCTATGTCAATAGTCTCGCAGCAGGGCTTGGTTCTAATGATATCGGACTCGATAGAGGGCAATTAGGTTCTAATCGAGTCGTTAAGTTTTACCGGTCTGGTAAGAAGATGTTACTCATCGAAGGCAATCAGAAATATCGTGCCATCAGTGACAATCCAGATGAAGTCAATGCTGTCGCAGAGGCATTTGCGCAGTCGGTTTTATTTGGATTTAAAATCATAAGTGAGGAGAAAGGCATCTATAACATAGATGCAACCCCGTTTCTATTACAAGATGCACATGGGGTCACTCAGAGACTCAAGCAAAGAAAAGAAGGACAATATAAATTAGACGTTGGTCGTAGTGCCGTATACACTGAAGGCTTATTGAATTTTCCAGACAACACAGAACTGGAAGCTTTACTTACATTTAAAGGTGATGCCAAAGGATCAGAAGTCCGATCAGTAACTCCTACCCCTGAGCTCATTTCAGTCAGGATGCATCACTCATTTGTTAAGCTGCCAGATAACAACTATACGCCGAGGCGATTTCATCCAGAGTCAGGATATTTCTATAAGAGCTTCCATGACTATGCAGCACCTATAGGTATGGAAATGGAGCAACGCCATATACTAAGGCATCGTCTCGTCAAAACTAATCCATATCAGAAACTCAGTACCGCTATAGAGCCTATCATCTACTATATAGACAGAGGCTGCCCAGAGCCTGTCAAGTCAGCACTTATAGAAGGAGGATCATGGTGGAATCAAGCTTTTGAAGCAGCTGGCTATCTCAATGCTTTTCAGATAAAAGAGCTGCCAGATGAAGCACACCCCTTAGATGTACGCTATAATATGATACAATGGGTACATAGATCAACGAGAGGCTGGTCTTACGGTGCTTCCGTTTCTGACCCTCGTACAGGAGAGATTATTAAAGGGCATGTGAGTCTTGGCTCATTACGTGTTAGACAAGATTACATGATAGCACAGGGGATACTTTCTCCATACGATGTAGAAAGTACAGATCCTAAGATGCTGCAGATGGCATTAGATAGACTCCGTCAGCTTTCTGCACATGAGATAGGACATACATTAGGGTTGGCTCATAATTTTGCATCGAGTTATAACGATAGAGCATCAGTCATGGACTACCCTCACCCTTATGTAGAATTGGATAATGAGGTAGCAGACTTTTCTAATGCATACGATCAGAAAATAGGTCCGTGGGATAAGAGAGCCATAATCTACGGCTACGGACAAGCCGATAACGGTATGAATGAAGCCGATTTTCTCAAATCTGTACTTGAGGAAAACACAAAATCGGGATACCTCTTCATTACTGATCAAGATGCAAGATCAGCAGGAAGTCTACATCCCTATGCACATCTATGGGATAATGGCAAAGACCCTATAGGAGAGCTGGAACGCATCTCAATATTAAGAAAACACGTACTGAACAATATGGGAGCTAATTCTATCAAGAATGGTGTGCCCTACTCCGAATTAGAAAAAACTTTAGTACCGGCGTATCTCATGCACCGTTATCAAGTAGACGCTGTCTCTAAGCTCATCGGGGGTTATCATTTTGAGTATAGCGAAAAACCAGAACCTGTCAACTTTAGACCTGTCGACTTAGACACCCAAAAGAGGGCCTTAACCAGCCTACTCAATACATTAGAAGTCGACTTTCTAAAGATTCCAGAATCATTGACATCTATGATACCACCTCCAGCTTATGGTTATCCTCGTACGAGAGAGACTTTTAGTGGTACAACGGGAAGCCTATTCGATCCGCTATCGGCGGCAGAAGCTGTGGCATCATATACGATGAGTTTTCTTCTGGAACCACAGCGTCTTGCGAGAATCGATCTACACGCTACTAAAGACTGGAATCTGCGCAGCTACCTTAATGCTATCATAAAAAGAGCAAGCAGTAATGAAGAAAATGAGCAGTATAGAATGATGTTAGAGAAGACTCTATTCATTCATCTCTTAAAATTAAAAACGGATAATACGATCAGTAAACAAGTATCTGCAGAAGCTTCTACCATAATAACCAAATTAATCAGCTATAATAAGAAAGGATCTGAAGCACAGATTGCTCATAACAGCTACTTCATAAATATCATCTCTGAAAGTGAAAAAAAACCAGATACTTACAAAATACCTAACTTGGCTAAAATGCCTCCTGGCTCCCCAATCGGATGCCATTAAATATGAATTGATTGTATAATTTCAGAAAATAAAAAATCCACCAAGTGCTGTGTCAGATTCAGACAACTGCTGATCCTCTTAACAGATTGATTAAGAAAAATAAACTGCTAAGCATAGGTTATATAGTTAAGATTTACTATTATTAATATCTCTATTCTCTGTTACCCTAATAATATAGAATAGCATACTAAATAAGCTCTGTAAACAGTAAAGCATTAAACGTTTTAAATATATTAAACGTTTGCATCCGTTTGAATGACAGTAACAGTATTTATTTAGAAATATAACTCACTGAAAATCAATGCTTCATAAAGAAGTACAGTTCATTTAGTTATAAACATAGAAGATATATACGTAACTCACGAATAAGGGTGTATATATACAGTTGTTATATGGCAGTAAAATAAAATCAGAACTATGGGAATGGACTTTGTAGCAATAATTGAGAATAAGTATTCTAAAA
>Ga0209185_1000749_pt1 | contig 33888 bp, 30 predicted proteins | sample SidtaG_2_FD_187425 | JGI IMG/M metagenome (GOLD analysis project Ga0209185, IMG submission 187425) | Marine algal microbial communities from Sidmouth, United Kingdom - Sidmouth_Asex2 metaG (SPAdes) (version 2) | ecosystem: Host-associated > Algae > Red algae > Unclassified | place: Sidmouth... | reverse complement strand
AATATCTAATGGTATATTGGAAGGGACAAATAGTAAAATACAACTTGCTAAAAGAAGAGCACGAGGATATAGGAATACTCAGAATTTTATCAATATGATCTATCTAATTGCTGGAAAATTGAAATTTAACTACCCATACAAATCAACATAGAACCTTTTTTTATGTGTGATATTATGAATTATGTTACTATGAATATTATTTACCTTTGTACTCATCATGCGTAAGTCAAGTTTCATAAAACACATCGACCAATTAGGAGAAGAAGACCTCAGGGCAGAATTATTGATGCTATTCGGTAAGGTGAAAGAAGTATCTGAGTTTTATAAAATGGAACTAGGTACAGAAGCAGATCGGAAACGCCTCTACGATAAAGCCAAGAAGAATATCACATCTAAATTCGCTACTAAAAGTTATCGGCGTCCACGTCGTCCGAGAGTTCAGAAAGTATATCAGATTCTAAATGATACAAAGTCTAAATCTCTATTAGATTATGAGATGATAGATGTTTATTTATTTACTTGTGAGACGGCAGTATATTTCGCTGATGAATATGAATTTGCTTCTACGCCATTGTTTAACATAATTCAGAAGACTTACGATTGGGCGATATCACTTGTCAAATTGAATAATATGGAAGCTGATTATGAAGATAGATGTACAGCGTTAACTAAAAAGGTGTTTTTTGACAGAGAATTATCGAAGCAAATAAGAGCATCGTATAGATCTGTTTATTCTGATGACAGTCAATAGAGTTTTATAAAGTATAATCTACTTATGTCACCTATTCAATTAAAACGCTAATTTTTCCTTCTTCATAATAACCTATACTTCCTTATATTGCGTTATATATAAGATGAATACAACCAAGCTCTTATTTCTAATAACATTAATTACTACAATAACTTCTTGTACAGTCACTAAGAAAGTCAAGACTGGAGAAGAAGCCTATAAGTATAAGCAGTATAAGCTCGCTACAGAGCTGCTACAGTCAGAGTATGATAAGACTGATGCCAAGCAGCAAAAAGCCCGGATAGCTTACCTTACAGCACGCTCTTACGATAATCTTACACTTCATGGTGATGCTCTGCAGTGGTATGATATTGCAGAACAGTTAAATTATAGTGCTCAGTCAGAAGAAGATCTCGCATATGCACTAAAGCGCAACGAAAGATACGCTGATGCTTATGAATTATTTACAGATATATACAAGAAAACAAGAGATCAGAAATTTAGATCAGAAGCTGAATTGTGTAGGCTTGCTGTAGAGAATAAGGAAGATGAATCAAATACTATTATTACTCCATTTTCAGCTAATTCTAAGTATTCTGATTATGCACCTGTGTATTATGAGAATGACTTTATAGTCTTTACATCCGATAGACAAGGAAGTACAGGTAATGGCGTATATAAGTGGAACGACAATCCATATTCAGATTTATATATAAGTAATCGTAAGGGAAGGAATATCTACAGTTTTGATGGATCTATAAATACGGACGCTAACGAAGGTGCTGTCGCTTTTAATAAAACTTTCGACGAGATTTTTTTTACAAGATGTGTCTCTACGGAATCAAGAGATCAGCATTGCAAGATCTTCTACAGCCTTAAACCCAATGACTTTTGGGTAGAACCAGAAGTGATGCCTTTCTTTGGTGATGATACTAATTTTGGGCATCCGACATTAATAGAGAATGATAGCGTATTGATATTTGCGGTGACGCCTCCAGGGTCTGATAATCATGATCTTTATTATTCTGTACGATTAGAGAATGGCTGGTCTGAGGCAGAGATAATGCCATCCACTATTAATACTGTCGGTGACGAAAAGTTTCCAACTTCTTACGGTGATACATTGTACTTCTCTTCTGATGGACATATCGGATATGGCGGATTAGATATCTTCAAGACGCATCTTCAGGCAGATGGCTCATGGGCTCGTCCGACTAATCTTGGTGTGCCCATTAATAGTGGTTCTGATGATTTTTCTCTTTCTGTAGATCCAAGATTTAGGACTAATAACAATATAGAGTTAAGAGGGCTTTTTTCTTCTTCTCGTAATACTGGATTTGGTGATGACGTATTTGCTTTTGTGCAGTACGCCGATGAAGATGATGACGACAAAGATACAACAGAACCTCTCGTAGAAGATACTAAGACCTACAAGATCTACCTTGCCGGTAGGGTAGTGGAAGTTATCCATGAAGACGATGACCCTAACAAAAAAGTCATTGATAGAAAAAAATTACCAAATTCAAATGTCGAACTGATATCTGCTGATACAACATTTGTTGTTACAACGGACGACTCAGGTAGATTTCTCATAGAAGTAAATGAATCAAAATATAGATTAATAGCATCGCAACAAGATTACTTAGCCAATCAAGCAGAAGTTATCTCGCGTTATGCAACAACTAATTCTGATACTACAATTAATGTAGAGATACCTCTGGAGAAGATTATCTACAATAAGGAAATAACACTTAATAATATCTACTACGATTTTGAAAAATGGGATATCAGAGATGATGCTAAGCCCGCATTAGATTCTCTGTATAATACCTTGCTCTATAATGATAATCTCAACATACAATTATCCTCTCATACGGATTGTCGAGGTGGTTATGCATTCAATAATACTTTGTCACAGAAACGTGCTCAGTCTGCAGTCAACTATCTTATCAAAAAAGGCATTGCAAAAGCAAGATTATCAGCAGTGGGATTCGGAGAGACACGACCTGAGGTACCGTGTAATTGTGACGACTGCACTGAAGATCAACATCAGACAAATAGGAGAACGACGTTTACGATATTACAATAGTTGGTTAAACCATATATATCTTTAACTTTAAGTGAAATATCAGCAAAATGAAAAAACATATTCTAACTACCATATTCTTAGTTGCGAGTTTTTGTACTTCAGGTATTTACTCTCAGTGTACATCATCTATAGATCTATCAATAGGAGTAGGGCATTCTTATAGGACCTTATCTAATCAATCAGGAGATGAGATTGTTGATATGCTCATATCAGGAAGGAATAGTAATGAGGAAGTGAAGAGTCAATGGAATGCTACAATAGGCTATAGTAGATCATTGTCTGAAAAGTGGATTTTAAGTACTGGATTAAAATATTCAAATTACAGTTATTATATCTCCAAAAATACAGATTTGAGATGGCCAAGTCAACATGATGGGACGGGTGGTTTTGACCCTACAATAGAAGTAGAAGGGCCTTACAATGCTCTTTATACCTATGAATTAAATCATTTCGTAGGCGTCCCAATAGCTCTTAGATATCAATTATCAAAAGGTAAGATAATGCCTTACTTTCAATTTGGAATCACATCAAATTATCACCTGAGTTCTAAGGATTATTTTTCTGCAGATAGTAATATAATTAGGGAAACTTCAAACGATGTAACTTCTAAATTTAATATTTTTGGAGATTTAGCCTTAGGTGCAAATTATACAATTACTAATTCTACAGAAGTCTTTGGACAAGTCCACTATTCACATCAAGTAAATGCTACCCAATATGGCGAATTAGGGCAGAGGTTGTTGGCTTACGGTATTAATTTTGGAGTAAGAAGATCGCTATGTTCTAATTCTGGTATTGTTACACAATAGCGAATTTGCACTGTTGCCATCATAGGAGAAACAAGAATTGAAATTATCAGAGTTTTAGTATGATTCTATAAACTTATATCCCACACCCCTCACTGATTTTATATACATTGGATCTTTAGGGTCATCCTCAAAATACTTTCTCAGTGTCGCTATGAAGTTGTCTATTGTTCTCGTAGAAGGGAAGACATCATAACCCCAAACTGCTTTAAGAATTTCGTGTCGTGAGACAACTTCATTTTTGTTATTGATAAGAAATTTAATGATCTGAGATTCCTTGGTACTTAGGTCAAATGATCTGTCACCATGCCATCCTTTATAAGCTTTAAAGTCAATTTTATTATTACCGAATACGAATAGGTCTTCGCTATGTTCATTGGCATTTGTAGGCGCTCTTTGGATAAGGTTCTGAATTCTTAATATTAATTCTTCCATCTCAAATGGCTTGCTGAGATAGTCATTAGCGCCAGACTTGAGACCTGTGATTCTGTCTGTAGAGGTGCTCTTAGCAGATACGATTATGACTGGAATGTCAGGATTTTTGACACGTAATGTGGCGAGTACATCTAAGCCGTTAATCTTCGGAAGCATAAGATCGAGAATGATAACATCGAAGTATTGCCCATCTATCTTCTCTAATGCCTCTTGCCCATTGACTGCGGGTACAACTTCATAATTCTCGAGTTCGAGATTGAGAGTGATAATGTCCCTTAGGTTTTTCTCATCTTCTATTAATAGTATTCTTATCATAACTTACTGGGTAACAGAACTTCTACGATAGTGCCTTTAAGTGTATTGTCGAGTATATTGATAGACCCTTTATGAGCGGCAACTATTTGCTGTACTATAAATAGTCCGAGACCTGTTCCTTTACTTTCTCTTGTCTCTTCATTACCGATACGGTAGAACTTTTGGAGGACTTGTTTTTTTTCTTCTGTACTAATGCCGATACCTTGATCTATAACTTGAAGTTTTACATTTTTATTATCGGCATTTAGGGTGACTGTTACGTCCTCCTCATCGGAAGAATACTTGATGGCATTACTGATCAGATTATTTATTACACTTATAAAAGCTTCCTTGTCTACTCTGGCTATTATATTTTCTTGTAGATCATGATTGATTCTGCTTATGTCGTTAACCTTGTAAGTTCTTTGGATATAGGAAGCTATTAATTCAGATAAATTGATCGATTCATAATTATATTTGTAGGACTGTTCTATCTGTGCAGCGGTGAGTATATTATTGACTAGAGATTCTATGCGCCTGCCTTCTTCAGTTGCAGCTTGGAGTAGTGTTTTGTTTTTTTCTGGCGGAAGATTTTTAGTAGCTAATGTTTTGTTGATAAGATTAAGAGAGGCGATAGGTGTCTTGAGTTCGTGAGTAACAGAAAGCAGAAAGTTACTTCTGCTTTTATTGGCTTTTATTTCTGTCCAGAAAGCTTTATTGATAAGATAGAGTCCACATATAAGGCTTATGCCGAATACAAGCCCCTCTCCGATAATCATTTTCTTTTGTTTTCTATATTCTAACTCTATATCCTGTACAGAATATGTCTTGTCTACATGCAAGATTCTATTCTTAAGATGATAGTTTTCTTCGTTTTTACTATTGAGAAGAATTGCCCACCAAGCAAAGGCCGCAAGCATATAGCCCATGATGACAAAATGAAGGATTCGATATGTCTTAATTTTCTTCATAATATACTTAATGCCAATTTTTTTCTACTTAAAATTACCTTGGTTTTTTTAGCGGCTTCTATAGTTTCTTAATTGTCTAAAGTTAAGGTTTGAAAATCTTATTTGTTGCGAATATTGGGCAATATCATCAAAAATGAAAGCTATCTTAAGCCTTATGTGTACATTAGAATTATTCATTAATATGACCACTTTATATTAACAAATTAGGGTCATTGCGCCTCACTATCAATTCACTTATCTCAGTTGAAATTATTATCTATAAAGAGTAATATAAATGTTTAACATAGACAGCTTAACATATGTCAATCTCGAACATACCATTTTTACCTTCATTAATAAATTACTTGCGTATATAAATAGCTATTTTAGCAGTTGAGAAGAAAATCAACTCGTGCAAATAGACATTGCTGCTAGTATTAGGGAAGTATTGGATAACATGGATGCCGTGTCTATCAATGCTATAGGTACTTTGCAACTAAAGCACATCCCCGCATACTTCTCCAACAAAGGGACTACGCTGAGCCCTCCAAGTATGGCTCTTGATATTCAAGATAGTATTACATCTAACAGCCCTCTTATTAAGACGATAGCTTACAACTACGGTATCACTAAAGATGCAGCTAAGAAACTCGTAGGTAACTTCAATAAGAATATACTTAATAATCTTGTTAACTATAAGAAAGTCTCGATAGAAGGCGTCGCCGTAATCTCTCGTTCTGAAAAGGGAAAGCTTAGTATAGAAACCACTTCAGGATTTGTAAGTTCTTATTACAATGAGCTGCCAGAGGTTAAGGTAATGCCTAATGTAAAGGGCAATGTACAAGAAGATCAGTTATCAACAAGTACGATCTTACCTATCCCAACGAAAACTGAAGCAATACGACCTACTCCTATAGAACCTTCAGGAACTAATAACAATGGTTCTAATAGTATAAATAAGAAGCCTAAGCTCACAGAACCGATCTCTACCAAGAAAGATTCTGTCGATAAAAAGACAGAGGATCTTCCTGATATCAGTAGCTTGAAGAAGGCAGAACCTAAGACACCTGCACCTAAAGTAGAGCGTGTTGTAGATTCTAATGTATATAAAGCAGCAGCTCCATCTGAGCCTATCAAACCATATGTATACGAAGAGAAAAAGCCAAGTTTGCTATTGCCTTTGATTCTATTAGCAACTTTAATATTGTTATTGCTTTTAGGTTTTAAGACTTGTTCTAAGTATGCATTTACAGATGATACTAATGCTGATAATTCTAAGATGACTATCACAGATGTTGATGTTATAGATGGAATTACTGCAACGGACTCTATATCAACAGAAGCTTTGATAGAATTAAGAAAGGATAAATCTATTATACCTGCCTCAGGTAACTGTAAGATCATAACTGGTGTATTCTCAAGGATGATCAATGTGATAGCAATGAAAGAAAAACTTAGAGACGCTGGTTACAATGTCTACACGGAGGCATTCGGAGAGTATACAAGAGTAGGATTAGAATTTGACTGTAATGAAGAGACTGATTTAGAGGCCTATATTCAGGAGGTAAGAAGAGACATAGCTGCAAGGGCTTGGTATTTAGACCCTTCTTTGTATGTCAGTTATTAGATTTTATACAGAACTGTACAAGTACTTTGTGTTTTTCTATCCATTAATTTATCCAAGTAGAAAAAGATTAGATAATTGGGATTGCTAATTAGAATTAGTCAACGCTAATAACTATAAGCATGCCACGCTATCTCAAGAACTAAAGATTATTGTAATCGTTGGATTCGGAGTAACTTTTCGTCTTCGACGACTCTAATTGCAGCCCAGATCGTTCTTAGATTGCTGATCATTGTTAGGGAAGCAATTACCAGATAGGACATCACTTGGCATAAATCTGTTCATGTCAGGATCCTTAAGTGAATTCTTTAAGAATGCGGCTAAGTGTGCTTTCTCTTCCTCATTGAGATTAAGGGGTAAGAACTTTTCAGATATCAGATTTTGGCTGACTCTATTATTTTCAGTCAATGCAAGATTTTTATAATCTATAACATCTTCTATGCTTCTCTTACTCGATCCATGAAAATAAAATGGTGTATCACTTACATTATATAGTCCTGGAACTTTAAACTTATAGTAATCTTCCGTAAGATTAGTGAATCCACCTCTACCAAGATTTCTCTTGTCAGAAGGAGAGGTATTGTATGAAGGGATCTGATCCATATCATTAACTCCTAAGGCATGAAACTCAGTAGATCCTAAGTTTTCGTTGTAGTGGCAAGCGCTACAATTTCCTTTTCCAAAAAATACAATACCACCTTGTTTTTCTTCATATCCTAAGGCGTTATTATCGCCTTTAAGCCACTTTTGGAAAGGAGCTTCTGTAGATAATATCGTTCTTATATATGCAGAGAGAGCCAGTGCCCCTCCGTGATTAGAATATCTTTCTTGCTCCGTTAAGTCTGGAAATGCTTGATCAAAAAGATCTTTGTAACCATATTGCTCTATGAGATCTTCAGTGTATGTTATTCTATGTACATGTAAGCCTTCGATATTTTGTGTCTCTATAGCCTCAAATCCTAGCTCATTGAGACTCGTCCCATCTTCTTCATTCCACAAATGCTCCGTACCTTCGTTAACGCCTTTGCCACCGAATGAGCCGTTCCAGAATGTATTAGATACAAACGCCACATTAATCATTGATAGAGGTCTTGCACTCTGTACATCTAATTCCGAATCTACATATGAGCTTGATCTTCTTCTATCCTCTCCATTTATACCGAAAGCTTCTCCACCATCAGCGATACCTTGAAAGTAACCGGGCTTAAATCCCGCAGAAGGTATGTGGCAAGATCCACAAGAATATGTCTCCATGCCCTCAATTTTTGCAGCTCCTCTTGAGAATCCAGTCTCAAAAAATAACAATTTACCTAATTCAACTTTAGCAGGGTTAAGAGGGTTTTTGACATCTTGAGGTATTTGAGCAAGATCATCTTCATCCGGAATGACATAGAAGTCTAATTTTCCTTCAGTTGCGGGCACTTGTCTTATAAGATTCTGTAGCTGCATATCTAATTCTATAAGCTCAGGCATCTTATCCTTTACACAAGAAATTAAACAAATACTACCTATTAAAGCGACTACTATATATCTATACATGTTCCTTTCACTTAAAATCAACGCAAAAATAATAATTTTTTACAAATATGATATTTTATATTATAAAAAATACTTATGTGTAAAATGCTGTATTTGAATCAATTAATTTCTGCTAATTAATTTTATTCCTACGATATGATCATAACGTTAATAATGTGATATTTGTTAGATCATTTATAAAAAAAATAACTTCTGATATATGGACGCTACATTACTCGTATTAGCTGCAGGAATGGGATCAAGATATGGTGGATTAAAGCAGATGGATGCATTTGGACCTAATGGGGAGACGATCATTGATTATTCAATATATGACGCTAAGAAAGCTGGCTTTAACAAAGTTGTATTTGTAATAAGGAAAAGTTTTAGGTCTGATTTTGAAAAATACTTCAGTGATAGAATTGGCGATCAGATAAAAATAGAATTTGTAGAGCAAGAATTGGACAAGATACCTGAAGGTTGTACTTATACATCTGATAGAGAGAAGCCATGGGGGACGGCACATGCTGTATTGATGGGGCAGGAGGTTATTGACGAGCCATTCGCAGTTATTAATGCTGATGATTATTATGGTCAGGAATCGTATAAGACACTTATAGATTATTTTCAATCACAGAAGGATAAGGAAAAATATGCTGTCGTATCATATCTTTTAGATAATACCTTGTCTGATCACGGTACAGTTAATCGAGGTGTATGCTTTAAGGACGCAGATAATTACCTTACTAAGATTGTAGAGACATTAACGATAGCTCGTCACAAAGATGGATCTATTACATACCCGATAGAGGGTGGATCTGAAAGTTTGACACCTGATACGCTTGTGTCTATGAATATGTTTGGATTTTTTCCTAACTATTTTGATAAGACGAGAGACTACTTTACAACATTTCTTAAGAATCATGGTCAAGAATTGAAGTCAGAATTCTTCATACCGTTTGTACTTGATGAGATGATCAATAATAATGAGATTAAAGTAAAAGTATTGACTTCACCTTCTAAGTGGTTTGGCGTTACTTACAAAGAGGATAAACCTTTTGTCGTAAGTAGAATAAAAGATCTGGTAGACAGGGGAGTGTACCCCGAGAAATTATGGTCTTAATTTTACCTATCGGGAAGAATAGCCCGATTGTAATATCTGCAATTTTTTCTATTAGAATTAAGAGTCAGTAATCATTATCTAATTACAATTTAAGTCTGATTGTGATATGTAGTCATTATTAGGAAAACAATTTCCTGATTTAATATAATCGGGCTTATATCTCTCAAGATGCGGATCTCTAAGACTTTTCGATAAGAAAAGTACGAGCTTATCTATCTCATCATCAGAAAGTGTAAGTTTCCTAAGCTTTTTTGAGACTTGCTCCTCTGGTACTCTATCGTTTTCTTTTTCTGCAGCGATTTTATATCTGATCACATCTTCGAGCGATTCCTTGCTTGATCCATGAAAGTAGAAAGGTGTATCGCTGGAGTTGTATATACCTGGAACTTTAAATTTGTATAGATCTGCTACATCATTAGTAAAGCCACCTCTTCCGAGATTTCTTTTGTCATCTGGTCGTTTATTAAATGAGCCAGGATTCTGATCTATGTCATTGACACCTAAGGCATGAAATTCACTTGAGCCAAGATTTTTGTCATAGTGGCAACTGTTACATTTTCCTTTGCCAAAAAATATTAATGCACCTTCTTTCTCATCTTTACTCATAGAGTAAGTGTCTCCTTTAAGCCATTCTTGAAAAGGTGCCTCATCAGATATAATCGTTCTAAGATAAGCAGACATTGCCATAGCTGCTGTGAAGTTAGAGTACCTCCAAGTTTCATTTATATCAGGAAAAGAACTATCAAATAATTCGATATATCCGAATGCATCCATAAGGTTCTTATTCACTATCATTCTATGTGTGAATAGACCTTGAAGATTCTGAGTTTCTAATCCTTCATAACCGAGATTATTTCTTTTAGTAGACTCGCTGTTACTCCAGACACCTTCTGTGCCTACATTAACTCCGCCTCCACCGAACTGGCCATTCCATGATGTATTCTTAACGAAAGCAACATTAACTAATGATAAAGGTCTCGCGGATTGTACATCTAAGTCTTCCTCGTTATAATTATCGTTCATTATACGGGCCTCACCGTGATATCCAAATCCCATACCACCGTCAGCGATACCTTGCAGAAATCCAGGTCTGAAGCCAGCTTCTGGTACATGACATGTTGCACAGGAGTATGTACCCATGCCTTCAGTATTTTTTGCGCCTAAGGCTATTCCAGTTTCATAGAATAGAAATTTGCCTAATTTAACCTTATCTGCTGAAAGTTGATTTTTAGAATCCTGCGGTATCTGTGCAAGATTACTATTATCTGGTAATATATAGAAGTCTGAAGAGTTAGTCGGGGAGTAGGTACTGATAGCACGTTCTAGATTGTAATCCAATTCGTCGTTAGGATCTATTTGATCTTCTGCACAAGAGCAGAACACCAATACACATAGTACGGCTGTTAATCTACTTAGATAATTCATTCTCGGTTGTGTTCTCATTATCAAAAATCATATTACCTTCTCGAGTAATACGTCCATCCAGTGAGAAGTATTCAAATTCTATGCCAAAGCTATAGCTTTTTGGCGGTTATTGAATGTAAGTTAGTTGTCATTGTAGTCTTAAAAACTGAGATATATCGGTGTCTTTAAGGCATATTTTTAACATATTACATTTAAATAAAATATTTGCAAATTTTTAATTGATGTTATCCCATAATCACGAGTTATACATCAAAAGTGAATTGCATATTTTAATTTCTTATTCAAAACAAACGTTAGTCACGAAAAATAATAAAATGGGTAAAAACTTAATTCTAATCGGCTGTATTATCACATTTATTGGACTTATTTATCATTTTTTTCCTAGTGCCTTAAAGTGGTTCGGTAATTTGCCAGGAGATATAAAAGTCGAAAAGCCTAATACTAAAATTTATTTCCCGATTGTCTCGATGTTGCTTGTAAGTGTCATTTTTAATATTCTATATCGGCTTTACAAATACTTTCAATAGGGACAAAAAAAAGAAGCCATCTAATCAGACAGCTTCCCTTTATCAAACCAGTATGAAAAAACTACTCTTTACAACCTTTAGACGAGGTGTATAATTAAAGTAACGGCTTGAAATCTTAAAGTTTTTAAAAATGTAAAGGGTGTGACATGAAATTAGGTGGTCTCTTTTAGGACATGCATAACCTCGATCCTATGCAATCATCATGTATGCCTGTCTCGATGCTTCCCTTTTGTCTGAACTATGCCTGCTCGCCTTTGGAGGGATTAATTTTGACTATTGGATTAGCAGAATTAAGATCAACCCACAGATATGACAGGTTTCAGAAACCTGTTATATCTCGCTCAGCACACGCAACTAATTCAAATTTGAATAAACCTTCATTTTTTTCATGTCGACCAGAGGGAGGCATCTATTACCAATAAAGATGCTTTCTCGTCTTTCAAGAATTCTAATCAAGGAATAATATCAATCATATACAATTAATAGAATTCTCCTTGCAGTCGAGATGAAAAAACGATATCTTAGACTAAGCCATATATATGAAGGGTTTCAAAAATCTGTTATATCTCGCTCAGCACACACAAATAATTCAAATTTGAATAAACCTTCATTTTTTTCATGTCGACCAGAGGGAGGCATCTATTACCAATAAAGATGCTTTCTCGTCTTTCAAGAATTCTAATCAAGGATTAATATCAATCATATCAATTAATCCAGTTAAGCGTAGGCTGTGCCTCCGCTTGAGCGATATTCTAATTTATTAGAATTGTACTCGATGAGGTATCTCTGTTGATTAATACTCAAAATAAATTTTGATGTCACTGCGACGCAGGCACAGCCTACGCCGAACATAAGAATTCTAATCAAGGAATAATATCCATCATATACAATTAATAGATCTCTCCTTGCAGTCGAGATGAGAAAACAATATCTTAAACTAACCCACAGATATGTCAGGTTTCAGAAACCTGTTATATCTCGCTCAACACTTACAAATAATTCAAATTTGAATAAACCTTCATTTTTTTCATGTCGACCAGAGGGAGGCATCTATTACAAATAAAGATGCTTTCTCTTTTTTCAAGAAGGAGGGAGGCATCTATTACCAATAAAGATGCTTTCTCTTTTTTCAAGAATTCTAATAAAGGAATAATTTCAATCATATACAATTAATAGATCTCTCCTTGCGGTCGAGATGAGAAAACGATATCTTAGACTAACCCACAGATATGACAGGTTTCAAAAATCTGTTATATCTCGCTCAGCACACACACAAATAATTCAAATTTGAATAAACCTTCATTTTTTTCATGTCGACCAGAGGGAGGCATCTATTAACAATAAAAATGCTTTTTCTTTTTTCAAGAATTCTAATAAAGGAATAATTTCAATCATATATAATTAATAAATTTCTCCTTGCGGTCGAGATGAGAAAACGATATATTAGACTAAGCCACATATATGGCAGGTTTCAAAAATCTGTTAAATCTCGCTCAGCACACACAAATAATTCAAATTTGAATAAACCTTCATTTTTTTCATGTCGACCAGAGGGAGGCATCTATTAACAATAAAGATGTTTTCTCTTTTTTCAAGAAGGAGGGAGGCATCTATTAACTGTAAAGATGCTTTCTCGTCTTTCAAGAATTCTAATCAAGGATTAATATCAATCATATCAATTAATAGATCTCTCTTTGCAGTCGAGATGAAAGAACGATATCTTAGACTAAGCCACAGATATGACATGTTTCAGAAACCTGTTATATCTCGCTCAGCACACGCAAATAATTCAAATTTGAATAAACCTTCATTTTTTTTCATGTCGACCAGAGGGAGGCATCTATTACCAATAAAGATGCTTTCTTTTTTTTCAAGAATTCTAATCAAGGAATAATATCAATCAAATACAATTAATAAATTTCTCCTTGCAGTCGAGATGAAAAAACGATATCTTAGACTAAGCCACATATATGAAGGGTTTCAAAAATCTGATAAATCTTGCTCAGCACACACAAATAATTCAGATTTGAATAAACCTTCATTTTTTTCATGTCGACCAGAGGGAGGCATCTATTAACAATAAAGATGCTTTTTCTTTTTTCTTGAATTCTAATCAAGGAATAATATCAATCATATACAATTAATAGATCTCTCCTTACAGTCGAGATGAGAAAACGATATATTAGACTAAGCCACATATATGGCAGGTTTCAAAAATCTGTTAAATCTCGCTCAGCACACACACACACAAATAATTCAGATTTGAATAAACCTTCATTTTTTTCATGTCGACCAGAGGGAGGCATCTATTAACAATAAAGATGCTTTCTTTTTTTCCAAGAATTCTAATCAAGAAATAATATCAATCATATACAATCAATAGATCTCTCCTTGCAGTCGAGATGAGGAAACGGTATCTTAGACTAACCCACAGATATGACAGGTTTCAAAAATCTGTTAAATCTCGCTCAGCACGTGTATACAAAACACTCCAAGAAGTTTATGCATTCACACGAAAGTGTATACCTCCTACTAACTTAGCTCAACTTATGACAAAAAACTAATCAATATACCCGCTGCAACAGCAGAACCGATAACACCACTTATGTTACTGGACATGGCATACTGCAAAATATGATTAGATGGGTCATGCTTGAGTGCAATGTCATTGGCGACACGAGAAGCCATGGGGACAGCACTTAATCCTGTAGCACCGATGAGAGGATTTATCTTTTTCTTTGAGAAGAGGTTGTATATTTTTACCGCAAATATTCCTCCTGCTATAGAAAATCCAAATGCTAAGAAACCACCAGCGATAATAAGTAGAGTCTGAGTATTAAGAAATGTCTGAGCTGACATCGTAGCACCTACTGTAAGGCCTAAGAATATGGTCGCTGTATTCATAATTGTATCAGAAGCGGCTTCAAATAATCTACTGGTAGCACTACCTATTTCTTTTATCAGATTACCGAATAGCAACATACCTAATAGTGGTGTTGCTGATGGAACTATTAGAGCTATGAAAACTAAAACGATAACAGGAAATAAGATCTTAACCAATTTTAGGTTTTTGATACTATATTTATTAGGATAGAGCTTATCTTGTGCTTTCATATTGATACAGAGCTCTTTTTTACTGGTTGTAATTTTTACAATCATCGGAATGATCAATGGTACGAGTGCCATATATGAATATGCCGCTATAGCGATGGGACCTAATAGATGTGGCGCCAAGATGATAGCTGTATATATTGCTGTAGGTCCATCAGCACCTCCTATGATACCTAATGCTCCAGCTTCTTGTGGTGTAAATCCTAAAGCTATAGCTCCTATAAGTACCGTGAATATACCCAGCTGTGCAGCTGCTCCAAAGAATGCCAATCTTAGGTTACGCAATAGTGGACCAAAGTCCGTCATAGCACCTACACCCATAAAAATAAGTGGTGGAAGCAATCCTGTTTTTATAAGCATATAATACAGCATATTCATAATACCATAGCCTTCTGCTATCTCGATGAGGGTCATGTGCTTAATCTCTGGTACCATCTGACTTGAGATCACGGCCATATTGCCTCCAGGAAAATTAGCTAAGAGTACACCGAAACCGATAGGTACTAGAAGCAGGGGCTCATATTTCTTGAAGATACCCAGGTAGAGTATAACGAGAGACAAAGCCAGCATCAATAATGATGCAGGTTCGGCAGCGAGTTGACTGAAAGCAGTCATCTCATATATTTTATCTAATACAGACACAGGCTTAAGATAATTTGATCAATGGTGCATCTTCTTCTATGTCGTCACCATGTTGTGCCAGTATTGCAGCTACAGTACCATCTTCTGTAGAGGTGATAGCGTTTATGACTTTCATAGATTCTACGTATGCTACGGTATCACCTTTTTTGACAACATCACCTATTTTTATAGCAGTATCAGCTGATGTTTTTGTAAGGAAAAATTTACCTTCTAATGGCGAATTAATATACTTTCCTGGGCCACTGCTGTCGCTTACGTTATTAGCCGCAGCAGGACTTGCTTGCTGATTGTTTTCAGATTGTCCAGGGTAGGAGATCTTGACTTTATATTTTTGGCCATCGACATCTACGACTAAGTCTTTGGGCTGAGATGAGTTTTGGCTTACAGGTAGCACTCCGGCAACTGGTGCAGAGGCTATTGACGATTTAGCTGCTTTTCTTTTAGCAAGATCTGCATCGAATTTTTCTTTTGCTTTACCTGATTTATAATCTTCGTATTGAGCTGGGTGCATGGCATATTCAAATAACTCTTCATCATCCTGTCCAGTCTCCCATCCTTTTTCTGCCATTTTCTTTCTATACTCATCGAGCACATCAGGATACAGATCCTGAGGATTATCAGTGAAGAAGGTTCTGTCTTGAGCTTTAGCTAATTCTTTTAGGTGGCCATCGACTTCGCCAGGGAGTTGTCCCGACTTACCGAGTATCATGCCCCATGTATTCTCGTCTATCATTGAGAATCGATCCTTTCCTTTCATGACTTGCATGACATTCATAAGAGAAAGATTCTTGACATACTGACTGAATGGTGTTACTAATGGCGGGTAACCTAACTTCGGCCAAGAGTATTCTACTTCTTTAAATAATTTTATAAGGAATGCATCTTGTGTAATTTCTGGTTTGCTGTTTTTCTTAAGGTACTTATTGATAGATGAAAGATTCTTCTCAAGATCTGCCATAAGGCTCCCCATCATACCACCAGGAAGACCTGGGCCTATAATTAAGGAATTAAGGAATCTATTCTGCGGATTAATGAAGTGACCTAATCCATCATCGATGAACTCTTGAGTCATTCTTCTTACCTCCATATATGCATCCATATCGATAGGCTTCACATGAAAGCCTGCATCCTCAAGCATAGCGTGTACAGACAATAAGTCAGCGTGACCCGTGCCCCATGATAAGGGCTGCATACTTACGTCGATGATGTCTGCGCCATTCCGAGCTGCCTCTAGTGATGAGACGATTGAGAATCCTGTAGTAGAGTGCCCATGATATGTTATCACGATATCAGGGTGTCGCTCTCTTATCCCTTTTATCATCTTACCTATAGATGCTGGTCTACCTATGCCAGCCATATCTTTGATACATATTTCTTGTGCACCTTTGTCGATGTATTGATCAGCAAGATTAATATAATAGTCTACAGTGTGTATAGGAGAATGCGTTATACTTAGTGCTCCTTGTGCAATCATGCCACCTTCCTTAGCATATTGAAATGAGAGCTCAAGATTCTGAGGATTATTAAGACCATCAAATGTTCTTGATATATCTGTGCCTTGTTTTTTCTTAAGGCTAAACATGAGTTTTCTAAGATCCTTAGAACAAGGGCTCATTCTTATGCCATTAAGCCCTCTCTCCAGCATATGTGTCATGATGCCTGCATCGTTAAATGGTTGTGTCCATTTTCTAACGCTGACATTCGGATTTTCACCTCTCAGTAGATTTATCTGTTCGAATCCTCCACCGTTAGTTTCTACTCTGTCGAAGCAACCCATTTCTATGATGGCTGGTGCTACTTGAGTGAGCTGATCTACTGTAGGCATAAATTTGCCAGAGGCTTGCCACATATCTCTATATACGAGAGCTAATTTTATATCTTTACCCATAGTGAAATCTTAGACTTTTTTTATTGACTTGATAACTCCAGTACCTTGGGTCACTAAGTCGACAACTGAACTTAATACGACGACGTGCTTTTGAGCTATCGTATCTTTCTTTGTTATACGATGATCAATTACTTGAGGGGCATATTTGTTCACTAATAATATCAGAAGCTTACCTAATCCTACAACTACGCCTAAAATAAAAAAGACGGATAGCATTCCAACGAGAAGTAGTTGGAGGCCGATTTGAATATTAGGATCCATGGTTAGCTATTTTTTTTTAGAAGCTGCTAAATTATGGAATTATAGCTTGACAGTAAGTATAATTATTTGATATTATTGGCATGTTGCTTAGTATTGTAGTGCTAAAATTTTAAAGCAAATATTAGTTTGTGTATGTGCATTAAAATATGTTGATTGTCTATCTTTAATCAATATATTATCCTATATCAGAATAATGTATTGTTTCTAATATTTGTAAATATCCTCTGTTTATATGAGTGTCAAAGTATTTAAATTCGGTGGAGCATCTATCGCAGATCATGATCATGTGAGAAATGTCTGTTCTATAATACAATCCTACGGAGAAGATAAGATTGTCATAGTGATATCTGCTATGGGTAAGACAACTAATGCCCTTGAGAAAGTGATGGATAGTTATTTGGAATCTAAGAGAAAAGTAAAGCTTTTGGATCTAATGCAAAATATCATAGAAAGTCATCTATCTCAGGCTATTAAGTTAGGGCTTGGTAGAGAGCTTCTATTACAGAAGTTTGAAACTTTTATCGCTGAGAGCCAAGAATTATTAGATGTAATTGATAGTAACGATAAAGCAATAGTTTATGATCAGATAGTTTCCTTAGGTGAGTTGTTTTCTACAACATTGGTCGAGGCCTATCTTTCTCTTTCTGGTATGAATAGCCATTGGCTCGATGTACGTAAAGTTATTAAGAGTGATGAAAGTTACAGAGACGCTACCGTAAATTACAGTACCTCAGTGCCCAATATTCGGAATGCTACGACTGAAATATTTACGGATTCTCAATATATCGTAACTCAAGGATTTATAGCTTCTACACCTATGGCTTATACGACGACCTTAGGGAGAGAGGGCTCTGATTATACTGCTGCCATATTTGCTTACGCCTTAGATGCTGGAGAATTGACAATATGGAAAGATGTACCAGGAATATTAACTGCTGATCCTCGAAAGTTTGAAAATGTAGAGTTGTTATCTAAATTATCGTACACTGAAGCAATAGAGATGACATACTATGGTGCTTCTGTTATTCACCCTAAGACTATAAAACCTATCCAGAATAAGTCAATCAATCTGCATGTAAGATCATATATAAATCCTAAAGAAGAAGGTACCCATATAACTGATCAAGGATTGCCTAACTATCCGCCTATAGTCGTTTTGCAAGATAATCGTCTTCTACTTAAGATTACGACTAAGGATTTTACATTTATTGCGGAGAATCATCTAAGTCTAATATTTAGTACGCTTGATAGATATAGAATTAAGATGAGTGTCATGAAGAATTCTGCTATCAGTTTTACATTGGTTATAGCCGATCCTGGTAAGGAGAAATTAAAAAAATTCTTAGAGGCATTAGGTGATAATTTTTCTTTCGACATATATGATAAACTTCAGCTTATAACAATACGATATGCACAGAAGCCGCTTATAGAAAGTCTTACTAAAAATAAAGTTATCCTATTCGAAGAACGTATGAAATCTACAATACAATTAGTTGTCAGACCAGCTTTGGAGCTTAAGGAGAAGGTTTAGTTGAATATCGAAGAGAGGCCGGGATATTATTTGACCTGATTATCAAAGAGAGGTCAGGAGGCCTTCTTCTCAATTTATTATTTTAAGTTATCTGAAACTAATATTAATAAACATGTATAGAGATAATGGCGCAATCGGAGCACTATTAGATGAGTACGAAAAAGCAATCGGGGAATTAAAAGATGTTATTAAAGACCTTACAGCTCCGCAGATTATGGAAATTGTAGATAACGAAACTAAGGATGTCGATTGTAGGTCTATCCAGACAATACTGGCTCATACTGTGCAAGCGGGTTATACTTATGTTGTCGAAATAAGGAAATGGCTCGGAGAGGATATCGATTATAGAAATGCCATCAATCTTGAATCTGCTGACGAATTTATTACTGCCTTAGATGATATGTTTCAATATAATGAAAAGTTATTCAGCGATTATCCAGATATTAGAATCGAAGAGTTAAATCCTGAAAATAAGATAAATGTCAGATGGGGTCAGAGTTATGATGTTGAGCAGTTATACGAGCACGCCATAGTACATATTCTCAGACATAGAAGACAGATTCAGAGATTTATATTAAGCTTAGAATCTTAGAACTTTAAATACAATGCGATAGCTTTAAAAGAGAGAGGTCGGGAGACCTTCTTCTCGCGGTAATTAGTTTTTACACAGAAGGTAGTATAGATATAGAAGCAAAGATCTCCTGACCTCTTGCTGAGTGGGGCGCTAAAGCTAAATACCTTTTACCTCTTCTCTGCTGCCTTGCCTCCTAACTAAATACACTCTTAATCAATCCTCCATCTACGGAGATCGTCTGTCCTGTAATGTATTTAGAATATGGTGATAATAGCCAGCATGCTAATGATGCTAAATCCTTAGGGTCTCCCATTTTTCCAGCTAATATTTCATCTTCAAAGTTTTGCTTTGCGGCCTCCTTACTGATTTTTAAAGTTTCACTTTTATTGATGAACAGTCTGTCCATAGCAGCTGTGTTGTGGTAGCCAGGTGCTATAATATTCATAGTGATACCTGTATGGCCTACTTCATTAGATAAGGTTTTTACGAAACCTACCACTGCTAATCTAAGTGAATTAGAAAGAACAAGATTTTCTATTGGTTGCTTAACGGAAGCACTTTCTATATATACTATTCTGCCTGACTGATCCTTCTGTAGGACGGGTAATAATTCTTTAGTCAATTTTACTTTCCACCTCAATAGACTTTCATATGCATCATCCCAATCTGAAATATTTGATTTGACAAATGACATCGCTGGTGGCCCTCCAGCATTAACTACAAGGCCTGATAACTGCCTTTCGCCGACCTTATTAACCAAGGCACTGATTGTAGCATCAGTTGTGATATCTCCGCAAAGGATTTCAATTTGATTGGGATTTAGATTTTGGAATTCTATGAGCTTTTCTTTTCTTCTGGCATTGATGATGACATGAGCACCTTCAGCAATAAGTGATTCTGCGATTGCTCTACCAAATCCACTGGTAGCACCTGTAACGACATATAATTTATCTTGTAATTGTAAGTCCATGTTGTAAATATAAAGTTACTTTTCATAATAGACCAGCATCAATAAAATGATGATTCGTATAGTTTTTTTTATGCCTTATTAGAGTCTTTTAAAAGTCTCATTATTCGATTAATTCGAGATAGCGCTTAGTTTTTTCTATAACAAGATCCTTATCTAAATAGAATATATTTTTAGCAGCATTCAGCATGTTGTATATTTCAATAGCTTCTTTTGGTAGGTTGTTATTATGGGTTTTTTGTAAGTAGCTTTTGATTCTGTAGATACGATTTCTTTTTACATCATCAGTGAGTATCATAATCAGATATTTTTTGAGATTAGTTTCTTCTTTAGTGAATAGGTACTCCAGGCCTTTTAAGTTAAAGACTTTAATCTTATTGTTATAGAGGTATGATTTTATTTTTACTTTATGATTGTCAGTCATGTAATTTACCAGATTAATAGAAGGCCTTTTCTTGCCATACGGTCTGTATCCTTTTTTATCTATATCCTTGTTCATATTATTAAAAGCTCTACTTAATTCCCTGACAGCATCATTTCTAACAATTTGATAATCAAGGTTATCGATGCACCAGTTAGTTAGTTTTCTTTCTCTTTCTTCTCCAATACTCAAGTCTCTTATTCTGGCGTTGTCCATTATTCTGCGATGGTAAGTATCTAATCGGCTTTCGTTATTGTGATATGTTGTGCTGTATGAGAGTCCTGTTGTTCTGTATTCTTGGTCTTTTTTCTTAAAAAATACAGTAACCAGTGCACCCTGTTTAAATCTCGCAGGCGAAGGACATATCATATGTGCATCGTAGAAAATTTTTACGGTTTCTTCTTCTATATAACCAACAACCATTTTTTCTATTTTGACAGTAGCATAGGTTTGTAGAGAATTAGAATCCTCCTTAGCAATTGTATCATAACTATTTATCACCTTGCCATACGCTACATATGGACTGCAAGATATCATTTCATTAAGGGTAATTGGATCTATAGGATATGCAGAACCATATTCTTGAGATAATAAAAGAATCAGTACTATAAGATATTTCATAAGGATATAACTTGATCACTTAATGTTATATTATGTCAGATGATTTATAGGATAAATATGATGTATGAGCTGTTATAACTAAAAATAAAGTTGTATAACTGATAATTACGTTATATATTTGAGACATAAGTTATACAATATGATATCACTAACAAAAGCAGAAGAGGAAGTTATGATGATGATATGGGCACATGGACCTTGTACCGTGAGTCAATTGATTTCTAAGATGGATGAGCCACATCCTCCACATAGCACCATTTCTTCCATAGTCCGCATCTTAGAGAAAAAAGAATTTGTAGATCATAATACTTATGGTCGGACGCATGAGTATTTTTCAATAATAAAAAAAGAGAGTTATACTAAGTTTTCTTTAAAGAGACTCGTGTCAGGATACTTTGGAGGATCTATGGATAATCTTGTCTCTTTTCTGGTTAAAGAGAATGATATGAGTCTGAAGGAATTGACTGCTGTGATCAAGAAACTCGATAAGGATAGGATATGAATTTTAACTTCTTATATATAATATTGCTTATCAACTTGGTCTCGTGTGGAGGAGATAAAGTAAAAGATGCCCCCAGTATCCCAGACAGTTATGTATTGCAAACTCAAACAGTATTGCGAGGCTTACATTCTCAAAATAATGACACCAGTGCCTATTATTACTCCAAGGTATTTGATGATATGGAGTTTTATTTAGACGATGAGCCTACTGATATTACTCGCTTAGATTCTTTTATTACTCAAGGTAACGCAAAGTTCGCTTACAATGGGTCTTCGTTAAGTCCAAGAAAGGTAGATGTTAAAAATTTGGTAACTGGAGAGATAGTTCAGAGGTACAATAGGATAAAAAATCTCAAGGTTTTTTCAAAAGAGTATTTTGAGAACCATACAATTAATTCATTAGATGTGCTCGATATAAGTGTAGATCATAACAGTGTGATGTTCCTTAATGTCATGTCACAAAGAACTGGCGATATGCATGTATATCTGTATGATATTGAAACAGGAATGTGGCTTAATAGTTTTGCCACCAAAGAATTTGATGGATCTTATTATATAGGTAATCGTGCTGATACGACACGTCTTGATAATATAAGATGTATCGCAAGGATAGGAGATCACTTCTGCATTAAAGAATTTCAATACGAAGATATTAGAATATAATATTCAATTAAGTTTTATAAATATTTTACCATGATCCATTATTTTATAGAAGTCAGTATTGCTTGGGCATTGTTTTATGCGATCTATTTTATTTTCCTCAAGCGGGAGACTTTCTTTAATATTAATAGATGGTATCTGCTACATACTATCTGGATTGGTGCTGTGATTCCGTTCGTGAGAAAAATTCCTATCAGTCTGGAATCTGTAGAACCGATGATCATGCAGCCTGTACAGCTGATACATTATTCGACATATGCATTTTCTGAAGCGATGGCAGTGCCCATCGAAGAAAGCATGTTTAATTATCAGTATTTAGTATATGGTCTTTATTTTTTAGGTCTTATGTTTTTTAGTGTAAAATTCTTTCATGGACTTAAGAATATATGGAAGTTATGGAGATCAGGTGAGAAAGTTATACACGATGATTTTACAATGGTATTATCTGATGATTACCATTTGCCTTTTTCGTTTCTAAAATTTGTTTTTCTTCATCGTTCGTTTTTAGAAGATGATGCTATAAGCGAGATCATAGATCATGAGATGATCCATGTCAAGAGCAGGCATACATTTGATGTGCTTTTCTTTGAGATTGTCTCTATTTTATTTTGGTGGAATCCTATCATTTATTTTTATAAAAAAGAAATCAGACAGACACACGAATACGTGGCAGACGCATACGCTAGCCAATCAACACATATTAAGAATTATGGCCAAATTCTTTTAGGGCAAAGTTCATCCGGAATTGAACTTGCCCTTTCTAATCAATTTTTTAATTCTTATCTAAAAAAACGTATCAATATGTTATACAAGAAAAAATCGGCCCACTACAAGCTAAGTAAATACTTACTTGTCATCCCAATCTTATTCTTCCTATGTGTGCTTTATTCCTTTAAGAATAATTCGGAAGGCACTGAATATATTTTTAATATTAATAGTGAGATTAATGAAGTGCTCTCAGATATTAATTTTAAGGTCACTGCAAAAAGTAATTATGAAGGAAGCGAACTTACAGAAATTGAAGAACCTCAACTAATGCATTTTATATCAGAATATGAAGATAGTACTGTTGATAACAATGAAGGAAATATTATTCATAATGTTGCACTTGAGTTAAGTTCTGGAATTAGTAATAAAGTGAATGAATCTTGTGAAATGATTAAAGGAACAGATATCTATTTCAAGTCCGATGTTAGACCTATATTAAAACAGTGCAAGAGTTATAAGGCTTATCAAGATCAATGTGATTGTACATCAGAAAAGATGAAAGAATTGCTTTACAGTAATATTGAATATACTGACGCAGCTATAGAAGAAGGTTATCAATGTTTTTATTCATGGAGTCTTGTTATTGGAGTCGATGGGAAAATAATAGAGGTCAAGCAAGGATATCCAAAGAAAAAATCGAATGTCAGCTTTGGAATGAAAGAAAGATTCGATGAAGTATTGGAGATGTTGCAAAGAGAATTGGTATTTGAGCCAGCTATGTGTAATAATAAGGAAGTAAAAGGAATATCACACTTGAGCTATCTTATGAAATTGAATAATGAACAAAAGTCCATGATAAAAATTAAAGACTCAAATAATACCAAGAATATATTGCAGCAGCTATCTATTATTGCGATGAATTATGACGGTACACTCTCGTATCGAGTTGAATCTAATTTAAATACTCCTACAACTATTAAGATTATTGATCCAGAAGGTAATATCATATCTGAAGAAGAACTGCCATATTTTTATAAAAGAATTAATGAGGCTGTAAAGGTACCTAATCCTGTGAATGGTACATACTTCGCTGTAATGACTCAAGATGGCAAAGAAGTAAAATCTTCTATACCTGTTTCAATTTTTTAGTATAGCCGTATACAGGAATTAACTTAATAATTAAACGAATACCATGATCCATTATTTTATAGAAGTCAGTATTGCTTGGGCATTGTTTTATGCGATCTATTTTATTTTCCTCAAGCGGGAGACTTTCTTTAATATTAATAGATGGTATCTGCTACATACTATCTGGATTGGTGCTGTGATTCCGTTCGTGAGAAAAATTCCTATCAGTCTGGAATCTGTAGAACCGATGATCATGCAGCCTGTACAGCTGATACATTATTCGACATATGCATTTTCTGAAGCGATGGCAGTGCCCATCGAAGAAAGCATGTTTAATTATCAGTATTTAGTATATGGTCTTTATTTTTTAGGTCTTATGTTTTTTAGTGTAAAATTCTTTCATGGACTTAAGAATATATGGAAGTTATGGAGATCAGGTGAGAAAGTTATACACGATGATTTTACAATGGTATTATCTGATGATTACCATTTGCCTTTTTCGTTTCTAAAATTTGTTTTTCTTCATCGTTCGTTTTTAGAAGATGATGCTATAAGCGAGATCATAGATCATGAGATGATCCATGTCAAGAGCAGGCATACATTTGATGTGCTTTTCTTTGAGATTGTCTCTATTTTATTTTGGTGGAATCCTATCATTTATTTTTATAAAAAAGAAATCAGACAGACACACGAATACGTGGCAGACGCATACGCTAGCCAATCAACACATATTAAGAATTATGGCCAAATTCTTTTAGGGCAAAGTTCATCCGGAATTGAACTTGCCCTTTCTAATCAATTTTTTAATTCTTATCTAAAAAAACGTATCAATATGTTGTACAAGAAAAAATCGGCCCACTACAAGCTAAGTAAATACTTACTTGTCATCCCAATCTTATTCTTCCTATGTGTGCTTTATTCCTTTAAGAATAATTCGGAAGGCACTAAACCTATTGTCAGTGTGAGTACTGGAATTACTACTGCCGTAAAGGATTTTATCTCAGGTGTCACGGAAGGTTGTGAGGGTTGTGATGAGACGACGACGACTCTGTCAGATTTAAAAATGGATGTTAGTATCCCCTCACAATTAACCAAAGACTTAAACCATTATCTCGTTATAGAGACCTTTGAAAATAGTTCTAAAAAAGCCTTTATGTATGGAGAAACTCCAGTACAGATATATTCTCGACTGGCAAGGAAGTTTCCTGAGCATGTCGACTATATTCAAAAACGCATGGCATCCAAAGCTTTAGAGTACGGTCGAGATCTGTATTTTACTAAAAATGGTGACGACAAGTATTGTGCAAGCTCTTCACCGATTAAGGATTTAAGACTGATTTCGTTGCATGATTCAAATGTTATGAATGTAGGACAGAGGTATTTCTTTAAGTTACTTAATGTAAATGACAATCATTTTTCATTAAGTGTTGGTCCTTCTTACGAGGCCACTCCTGTATTTGATGTCATAAGAAGTGAGGATGGTCAATACTGTTTTAGTTTTATTCCAAGTATCACAACTCCTAATGATGACTTATTGAAGTTACAAGTTAAATATGGAGATGAGACAGCTGAGATGACATTTAGAATAATAGATAGTTTGAAAAATAATGATGGTACAGTAGTCACATTTGATTGTGCTACAGGATTAAAAATAATAGATAGTATGAAAATTAACCCACAACTCACAGAGGAGAAAAATGTAGAATATATCTATCTACATAATGGTGATGTAATTGATGCTGTCGAGCCTGATTCATTCATAAAGGCTGATACTATTAGAATATATAACAACGAAGATGAAATTAGAGAGGTATTTGGTATTAAAGCAAAAGGTAAGCACTTAGTCAATTTCATTGGAAACTTAAATATTACTAAAGGAGATACTGAAGCAAAATTATATCAAAATGTACCTAACCCTTTTGTAGAAACTACAAGTATTTCTTTTGACTTAGAAGAGGCAGTGGATGCTAGTATAACTATAGTAAATGTTCAAGGAGAAAAGATTAAAAACTATAGCGGAAATTTCAAAAAAGGCAAAAATGAGATTATAGTTAAAGGTGAAGACTTACCTGGATTCGGAGTTTATTACTACAGTTTAGAAGCTGATGGATTCAGAGGAACTATGAAATTAGTTTACAGCGAAAATCAAAAAGAAATTGATAAACGAAGTAATAGATTAAAGCATCAACCTCAAAATAATGAAGTCCAAGTCGCTGCCACTTCTTTCTTACCTACCAAAGTTAAGAATCCTATGATCATTATTGATGGAAAGATTTCAGAATCTAAAAATGCTCACTACTTCACTCAATCAAGAATAAAATCTACTAAGGCATTAACTAAAGAAGAGAGTATCTCTAAATATGGAGATCGATCACAAGATGGAGCATTAGAAGTTGTAATGCATTCTGAAGAAGACAGAGTAACTACAGCATCTAAGTCGGGTGAAGATATCTTCAAGATTGTAGAAGAGATGCCACGATATCCAGGCTGTGAGGTAGAAGGATGGACTAAAGAAAAGAAATATAAATGTGCTCAAGAAAACCTTATAGGATGGATATACGAAAATCTTAAATATACCGAAGAAGCTGTTAAGAACAAAGTAGAAGGAAAAGTATATGCACAGTTTATCGTAGAAAAAGACGGAGCGATATCTAATATTAATGTCGTAAGAGATATAGGATATGGATGTGGAGATCAGGTCAAGAAATTGTTATCAGTAATGCCTAAATGGATTCCGGGCAAGCAAAGAGGAGTACCTGTGAGGGTACTATTTACACTTCCTGTTAAGTTTATGATAGATTCAGGTGAAGGTAGTGTAAAACCTATCGGAATTTCTCGTAGTTCTTTTGATAGCGATTGCGATGATCCAGTTACGATATTAGATGGTCGACTGGTAGAAAGCTTAGATATAGAACCAGATCAGATCAAAGAGATTACCGTATATAAACAAGAAGTTCCAGAGAAGTATACTAAATATAAGAATCACTGTGGGATAATAGAAGTCATAAGTAAGAATCCAGAGGATAATAAAGATGCAAGTGGTTCCAGTTCCAAAAAATTGAAAGTAACAAATCTTACAAAGGAATTGCTGCCACCTAATCCACCAAGCGACTTTGATCTATTGCCACCACCACCGCCACCTCCGCCATCTCCAGACCAAGCGGTTCTTGATTTATTGGAAGAATGCGAGAATCCTGTATTGATAGTCAATGGTGATCGTCAACCGTTTAGCGTATATTATACCCTTGATCGAAGAAACTTTACAGGCATGAAAATATCTTCAGAAACCTTCCCTATGATGGAGTATCGTCAGGGAGATGATTGTGGGGTTATAGAACTGAATACTAAGAATAAAGTCCAAACAGCAAAAACGATTAATGACCTATTGCTTAAGTCAAAGGATAATCAAAATGGACTGAATGGTAATACACTAAATCAAAATGAGCCTAATCCATTCTATGATAAGACGACTGTAGGCTTTAGTATTACTGATGAGCAATTAGTTAGCTTTGAGATATATGATGTGTCAGGTAAGGTGGTGAAGAAATTTGAGGAGCAATCTTATCTCAAAGGTTATAATGAGATAGAAATAGATCGTTCTGACTTATCGGGTGGAGGCGTATATTATATTTCTATGCGGAGTGGAGATTTTTTCGCCACTAAGAAAATAGTATATGTCGAAGGACGCGATTAACTCAAATAGTAATAACTAAAATAATAGACTTTCAGAAGCTGCAATCATGATATGGTTGCAGCTTTTTTTTCATACTACAATTTATATAATCTAAGCAAACAGAACGATACTTCTTGATAATCTAAATTGTAGCTCGTTTTTCTATTTCTTGTTTATTATTATCAGCTTATATTTCCAAACTAACATGAAATAAAGCATCACCTCTGTTAACAATAGGAGAGATGTATACACAGAACACTTGCTCTCTCCTCGTTTGATTTCGACGCCAAGGATGGAAATATTTTCTTTATACATTCTTCTCCACGTAACGTATGATTTTGGATGCAATATCAGTACCTGTAGCTTTCTCTATGCCTTCCAACCCTGGCGAAGAATTTACTTCTAATACAAGAGGTCCATCTTTAGATTGCAGCATATCTACGCCAGCTACTCCAAGGCCCATAGCTTTAGCAGATATCAAAGCCGTATGCTCTTCCTCTTCTGTTAATTTGATGATATTAGCACTTCCGCCACGGTGTAGGTTAGATCTGAATTCTCCCTCTTTCCCTTGACGTTTCATAGCGCCGACGACTTCCCCATCTACGATAAAGGCTCTAATGTCTGCACCTCCTGCTTCTTTGATAAATTGTTGTACGATGATCCTCGCTTCCAAGCCATTGAATGCTTCCATAACAGAGCCTGCGGCATTCTGAGAATCAGCAAGTATGACGCCTATGCCTTGGGTGCCTTCGAGTAACTTTAGCACGACTGGTGCACCTCCTACGGAGTCTACGACATGCTTTACATTCTTAGAAAAATTAGTGAATACTGTCTTAGGCATTCCGACACCAGCACGAGATAGTAGTTGTAAGCTTCTCAGTTTATCTCTTGATCTTACGAGTGCTTGCGATTCTACTACTGAGAATATATTCATCATCTCAAATTGTCTCACGACAGCTGTTCCATAGAATGTTACTGAGGCGCCTATTCGAGGAATGATAGCATCTACATTTTCTAAATATTCTCCTTGGTAGAATATTCTTGGGTTCTTTTTTTCGATCTCTATATTGCATTTTAGATGATCTATAATTTTCATTTCATGACCCATTTTCTCTCCAGCTTCTACAAGTCTTCGGGTAGAATAAAGTGATGGCTGTCGTGATAGTATTATTATTTTCATTTATATTATTTTCGGAATGAGTATCTGTTAGTATAAGGCTATTTCTTCTAATTTTAATATACTTACTATTATCGTTAGAGATAATTTTATTTTTTCTTTTTTGACTTTTTCAGTTTGTAAGATATATCATATTTAGATGGGTTTACAATGAATTTTCCCATGAGAAATTTCCTGCCTATCAAGATTGGGATTTTCATCTCTCCTCGCTCACTGAGTGATAGATCAATCTCGTACTCTTCTCCAAAAAGTATAATTTGAGTTTTCACAATATATCTTTTTTCTGAGCTACCAAAAGAACTTTTTATCCGTTTCTCTCGGAAGTCATCGGTTGTTATTTTCTTACTATCGTAATGCTCAGACGTTGGGTCGAGTAAGGTAAAGGTGACGATTTTTTTTCCCTTGACTTCTTTAGATATAATCTTAGTACAGTGTAGGGCAGAGGTATAGGCTCCAGTATCTATTTTGATATCAATATCCTTTAATCCTAAATCTGGAAAGTCTCCTTTATCCTTTCTTCCTATAATTCTTTTTTTCAATTATGGGTTTTTAATTACGAAATTAAAATTTCTTATAGACTGACTTAAATATCCCTGCATCAAATGTACCGAAGGCTTGCAACATATCTACTATTGACACTCATATAGGTAAGTATAATAAATGAGGAATGAGCTACGTCTGAACAATTATTTGATAAATAATAGATATAATCGCTAAATCTCCAAGAAGTCTTCGTTCTGACTTTCTTGTATCCGCTCAGCTTGGGTCTTCTCGAATGTATCTGGAGAGAGATATCTCTTCTTAGTGGTGGATTCATCAGCCCATGGATCGGTAGTGACTTCATCTTTCTCTATGATGCCTTTCATAAGCCAAGCGACAAGTAATCCGACAATGCCTCCCAGCAAGTGACTCTCCCAAGATATGCCTTCCTTAAGGGGAAGAACGCCTTGGAGATACCCGCTATATAATACAGTAACTATAAGTGCAAGAATTATAGATTTTATATTACGTCTAAATACACCACTTCCAAATATAAATGAAATTAATCCATAGACGACACCACTGGCTCCAATGTGATATACAGATCTCCCAAAAATCCACACTGAGGCTCCAGTAAGCAGATATATAAGGAAGTAAGAGGGGAGGGCTACTCTTTTGTAAAAGAAATATATAATTGTAGTCGTCACAAAAAGTGGTACAGAATTAGATATCAAATGCTCCCAGCTGCCATGAATAAATGGGGCAGTTAATATCCCAATCAGGCCATCCCATTCTCTGGGAAATATTCCCCAATGTGCCATAGGGCTATTAGTAGCATATTTGTATATGTGGACTATCCACATTACCACAGTTACGCTGACGCTAAATTTTAAACTATTTATGAGATGTCTGGTGGCTTTATCCAAAGTTACATTTTAATTATAACGACGTTGTACAAGTTTGATAAAGTTCTTAGCTTTTTTAGATTTTTCAGCAGCATCCCAATTGTACTTTTGAGCTACACTTCTTATAAGCACGTCTTTAGCTTCTTCAAAACTTCCGAGCCCGTTAAGAGCTATTAATATATTATCCAAGTCCGTTTGGTTACCACCGAATAACTCATTCATTGTGAATATTTTTTCGTTGATACTCATGCTCTTGGTCAGATCGGAAATAGGCCTTTGACTCAGTTTATCGGATACTTCATTTCCTTTATTGATTTCGAATAATTCCGTTAGAGCATTCGATATCGCAGGTGCAGATTCTTTCTTTATTGGAATAGATTCTGCGGCTGGTTTCTGAGGAGTTGTCTTCTTAACTTGTGGTTCTGTTTTCGCTTCTGGCTCTGGTTGTACTACAGATACTGGTGCTGCTGCAGGTACATTTTCTCTTTCCTTATTCTTCTTGAGTTTCTTCTCAAGCTTACGCTGCTTCTTTAATTTCTTACGCATCTCTTCTTTCTCTAGATCTACGATATCATCTTCACCATTAGATATAACAGCATCATATAGGTCTATAACGTATGCTTTTAGGAGATCTTTTTCAGTAGAATTGGCCTCTCCTAACTCATTGACCAGTTCGTTTAATCTGTTTATTTTCTTTAAGACTTTATTGACATTTTTGATATCCATTCTATTTCGCTTTTAAATATTGTAACCTATTTTTTTTTCTTTGACTTAACATATTATAATAAATTATAATACATCAAAAATTGAACCTAATTTTTAACCATGTGATCACTTAGATGGCTTAATAACCTTATTCTTCAAAGTTTTATTGAGATATTGGCGCATTATTATATAATCATAACATTTTGAGACGGTAGATGTTTTTAGAACCTAATTTTAGAGGACAACGTAGTGGATGGATAGAAGTCGTCTGTGGGTCTATGTTTTCTGGCAAGACAGAAGAACTTATACGCCGTCTCAAGCGAGCATCTTTCGCTAATCAGAAGGTACAGATCTTTAAGCCTAAGAAAGATACCCGATATGATGATGCCAATGTCGTCTCACATGATGAGAACGCGATGGCCTCCACAGTTATAGAGAAAAGCATAGAGATATACGATCTTCTCGATCAAGTCAGTGTAGTCGGTATCGACGAAGCACAATTCTTTGATAATGACTTAATAGATGTCTGTCAGAAGCTCGCTGTAAAAGGCATCCGAGTAGTCGTTGCAGGATTAGATATGGACTTCCGAGGTAAGCCTTTCGGACCTATTCCAGGCTTGCTTGCTGTTGCAGAATACATCACTAAAGTCCACGCCATTTGTCCACATTGTGGCAGCTTAGCAACCCACTCTTATCGACTCTCAAATGAAGAAGAGACTGTCGTCTTAGGAGAAAAAGATAAGTATGAGCCACGATGTAGGATATGTTTTGAGATGGGTAATATCTTGGATTTTAGGGAGAGGTAGATATACATGGTTATCTAAAGTTTATTAGTCAGATTAATATTTTTAGTCATAATTTAAATCGCTTTGAAATAGTAAATTTCTAAGAACGAGAAATGAAATAGTTTTTAAAACTTAATTGCCATAGAGCTCCCAAATAAGTTATAAATTTGTGAAACTCATTAAAAAAAACATCATGTTGAAAAATTTAATAGCATCATTCGCATTTATTCTTTTGATTATCGGATTTGTAAGCTGTGGAGATGATGATTCTACTGGCTGTGCACAGGCCGATTTTGTAGGGACGTATACAATAGTTGGAGATACTATATGTACAACTGATAATACGATATCTGCACCGCTGTCATTCTTCCTTACGAGTGGTCCATCAGAAAATATAGTTTTAGAAAACGGAGAGGATGATTTAGAATTAACTATTGTTGATTGCGTTGCATCAGATGATTTCGTTTCCTACACTTTGGATGGCAATAATATGACTACCAAAATAGGAAATTGTGAATGGTCTTATACGAAGAATTAAGACGTTGAACTCATAGAAATAGAACGGTAGGTTTCTCCCGCTATCCCGTTATTTGAAGTTTGTAACTTCAAATGATTATCGTTCACTCCATGCTTTTTAAAGTTTCATTATCTTAGTTTAATGTCAGACCGTGATGGATATATTATTACCGATCAATACGCTATTTATTTTTTGACATTTACAATCGTTGGTTGGGTAGACATATTTACAAGAAAAGAGTGTAAGGATACTATTATAGATTCATTGCAATACTGTAATATAAATAAAGGTCTAAGCATACATGCTTATGTTATAATGAGTAATCATATTCACTTAATAGTAAGTGCCAGAGAAGATAGTGGGGGATTATCTGGTATAATTAGAGACTTTAAAAAGCATACAAGTAAAAAACTGTTATCTTGGGTCAAGGAAAGTAATCAAGAAAGTAGAAAAGACTGGATGGAATTGGTGTTTCGATATCATGCCAAGTACAATAAGAATAATTCGAAGTATCAAGTATGGCAACAAAATAGTCAACCAATGATATGTATGCACCCGAAATTCACTATGCAAAAACTATTGTACATCCATATGAATCCGGTACGAGCTGGAATTGTAGATGAAGCAGAAAACTACGCTTATAGCAGTGCTGCCAATTATGCAGGAGGGAGTGATAGTAAATTAGAATTAGACATAATTGATTACGGAAATCAGATTGGATATGTTTTTACATAGTTTTCTTGATATTGCTTTGAAGTTACAAACTTCAAAGAACGGGGGTATACAAAGAACTAAAGCCAAAGGCTGTGCTTATGCATGGGATCTGATAGCTAATCGTTATGATGATATAGCAGTAGGCAGTTTTGATCGTTTTGAGCAGGTTGTGGATGGGTCTACTAAAAATATATTGGATATCGTATTTTCTGGTATAAATCTCGAAGTTAAGAATTGGAAAGAGGCTCGATCTTTCTTACCTGTTACAGGTTCCTCATTTAAGCAACTTAAAGCTTACTTCAACGAAAAGAAACCATTCGCTTATTATTTTAATAGAAATGGAGGTGTATCTATTGCTGAGCCTATGCGAGGATCTCTGAAAAACGTTTTTGCTAATG